>Ga0256829_1001955_pt1 | contig 15929 bp, 13 predicted proteins | sample 131447metaG_FD_185979 | JGI IMG/M metagenome (GOLD analysis project Ga0256829, IMG submission 185979) | Hydrothermal vent microbial communities from Lau Basin, Pacific Ocean - 131-447 | ecosystem: Environmental > Aquatic > Marine > Hydrothermal vents | place: Pacific Ocean: Lau Basin | collected...
CATGTAGTCCTTTTTTTAGAGTCGCTTGATCTAAACTTATATCAACTGATTTTAGCGGCACAGATTCTTCTGCCTGAACAACAGCCACAGTACCAGTTAAACCAAAGAGAAATGCAAGACTCATGATGATTCTTTTCATCTTACACGTCCTCCGGTAACGGTTTTGTTTTTTCAAACTTATGCACAAACGGTAGGAATATGAAAAACGCAAAATAAACAACCGATGCAATACGTCCAATCAACGTTAGTTCAGGCGTCACAGGGCGATGACCACAATACCCCAACACAGCAATAGCAGCAAAAAATACAAATAACATCATACGGAAAACGGGACGATAGCGAGCTGAGCGTACTGGCGAACGATCCAACCATGGCAATAAAAACAGACATACATACGCAAAAGCCATGCCTACAATACCAAGAAGCTTATCTGGCACACTACGCAAAATTTCATACCAAGGTGTTAAATACCAAACAGGAGAAATATCACCAGGTGTTTGCATAGGATTCGCAGGGTTAAAATTATTCACTTCAATAATCAACCCGTCACCCGTTGGATTGAAAAACACAAAATAACTATAAATAATGAGAAACACGCCAATACCCAATAAATCCTTCACAGTATAATAAGGGTGAAACGGAATAATATTTTTCTTACTCGCTTCCACACCTGTTGGATTGTTGGAATGCACCACATGCAATGCCATCACATGCCAAAATACCACAGCAAATAATAAAAACGGCATCAAAAAGTGAAGGGCAAAAAATCTACCCAGCGTCGGATCACCAACGGAAAAACCTCCTCGTACAATTTGCAGCAACCAATCACCGATTACAGGAATCGCACCAAAAATATTGGTAATCACTGTTGCTCCCCAAAATGACATTTGCCCCCATGGAAGAAGATAGCCAAAGAATACTGTCGCTTGCATAATCAGCAGAATCATAACGCCCATCACCCAGAGAAATTCACGTGGTTTTTTATAGGAGCCATAATACAATCCACGTGCCATATGTAGATAAATCACAAAGAAAAAAGCCGATGCACCAACCGCATGCATATTACGGATTAGCCAACCACTATTCACATCCCTCATAATACGTTCAACCGAATCAAATGCCATGGAGAATCCATTGCCTGTGGGCAAAGTCGATGCTTTGTAATCCATCGCTAGAAACAATCCTGTTAAGACCTGTAAAACCAATACAATTAAAGCAATAGAACCAAATGCATACCAGTAGTTCAGGTTTTTCGGTGTAGGATAATCAATCAAATGGAAACGGATGTATTGTACTGCATGTGTACGTTCATCCAACCATTGCGCAGCACTGGAATCCAATATTTTCTTTATCATGTTATCGCTCCTTAACCGATTAAGACTGTTGTATCATTGATATATTTGTAAGGTGGAAGAAAAAGATTGTAAGGTGCTGGTACATCCTTAAACACACGCCCAGACAAATCATAATTAGAGCCATGGCAAGCACAATGCCAACCACCAGGCCAGCGAATAGGAACTGCCTCACCCCAGTCCTTTTGTCCTGTTGTAGGCATAAAACCAGGTACACAACCCAAATGCGTACAAACTGCACTCACCACCAAGATTTTTGGCTTGATAGAGCGTGTAATACGTTGCTCATCAGTTTCCATCCAATCAGCTTGTACTTCAGGAATAGCTCGCGACATGGGATCACGCAGCATATCATCATGCCCATAAAGATCTTTCAGCATTTCAGGCGTACGATGTAAAATAAAGACAGGTTGACCACGCCATGCAATAGTCTGCATCATACCTGCTTCAACAGACGATGTATCAAACTCAGTCTCTGCGGCTGCAAGCGTATCTGCTGCAGGTTGTATGGCACGCACAAAAGGAACTGCTGTAGCAGCTACACCCACTGCCCCCATACCACCAGCTACACCATATAAAAATTTTCTGCGCTTATTATCCGTCACCAGAATTCCCCCTACTCTATCGTCAAATTAACATCTTAAATGTGTAGGCATTATATTGAAAATGACACGATTGAATGCCAAAACATATATTCATTATATATGATAAGAATACTTTGTCAAACCATTAAAATAAGATACTGCGAACATGACAAATGATTCATATATGGCAAACTTCGAAATGTGAACACTCAACTACCAACAACACGTATTCCACAACTTAACCAACAGCAGTGTCTGAACAGTTGCATCCCAAAAGATATGCAACATTCGTGTACGCGATGCTACGATGTATGCCCAGTAGATGCTATTGATGTTTCCGAATCACATACCCCAGAGATTAATAGCTCCGCGTGCACGGGCTGCACAGCATGCGTAAGCATCTGTCCTATAGATGCCATCAAACATGAGCAATTCAATCCTACGCATATCACCCACCAAGCTAGAGTAATGCGAACAAAAGGGCGTGATCACATATCCATTCAGTGTAGCGCTATACAACATGGAAACTCAGATATAAATGTGCCATGTCATGCCATGTGGAACCCCTTACTGCTTGCATCTATAGCCGCTGAAGGCATGCAAACCTTACATCTTGTAGGTATAGAGCAATGCAAAGGTTGTAGCATGCAACATGGTGCAAATATTATGAAACAAATAGAGAAAGATTATACCACACTAAACTATGCATTAAATGTCCATATTGATATATCATGGCAAGAGGATACTCAGGAGAATCATCATACGAATCAAGAAGCCGAGCCAGCACGTCGCGCATTTTTTCGAAACCTTTTACCTTCCATTACACAAAGCGCCATCACAATTGCAGCGCAAATAAACCACCAAATAAGTGATCAGGATGATAAAATCACGCCAAAAGAAGATGTGCCTTTACTGCCCACATCTTTAGCATTGTTTGTGCAGGCATTACCAAAACTGGAACCCAATTTCACCCCGATTCCAAATTTGCCATCTTTACCCATGGGTGCAATTCAAGCCTCTGATAGCTGCACTGCTTGTGGAGAGTGTGTGCAGCAATGCCCAACAAAAGCCTTGTATATCAAAGAATTTGGGGCTAATTCAATCCTTGAATTCAAGCCTCATCATTGTATTGGATGCAATCAATGCGTTGATATTTGCCCCGAAGATGCCATTGAATCCCTACCCAGTATTTCACTGCCAGCCATAGCTACCAAGCGCTCACGCCCGCTCATCATGGTTGCCAATGTGCAAGATAATAAATAATCTTAACAGAAACTATTTCAATGAGGTAATCAACCATGGCAGAAGAAGTTACACGTAACATTCAATTTAAGAGTCAAAAAAACAATAATATCAACCCTGCTGAAATGCACCTTCTTACATTTTCTGTACAAGAGCAAAAGGTTCGCGCAATCAAAACATTGCTATTATTTTGGGCTATTGCGACTGTTTGTGTGCTTATCCCCATCGCCCATTTTATATTGGTTCCAGGTTTTCTTATTGGTGGCATTGTCGCTGCCAAACGACGTTGGGATAAATCTGAAGAGGGTATTGATGCATGTGGCGTATGCCCTGATTGCGAAAATAATGTTTGTATCAATCTGGATAAAAATGCCGAGCTTCCCCAATGGCATAGCTGTCCAGAATGTGGTGATATATTGGAACTACAAGCAACACAAGATTGAAAGAACTACAAGCTCATCCCCAGCTAGCCACGGTTATCGCTGATGCAACAGTATAGTTGGTGTATTTAGTAAACTGTCACCGTAATTCACCGTAATTCTAGTAAACTGTCACCGTAATTCACATCTGTGAAATAGGTTCAAAATAGGTCTACCATTGGATTTTATGCAGTAACTTACAGGAAAAAAACCTAGAGAACATATTTTTCAGTGTATCCCTTATGTTAGCGTACCCACCAATGCCTGCACTGTTTTGAGAATATCATCACCATTCAACTGCTGTTTTACCATATAGATGTCAGCACCTGACTCTAGAGCCCTTAATCTATCCTCAACACTCTCACGTGTTGAAATCACCATCACAGGTAAATCTTCATATTGATGCTGATTGCGAATATGACGTACAAAGCCAAAGCCATCCAGACGCGGCATTTCCAAATCTGTAATAATCATATCATAGTTTTCAGTTTGCATTTTTTCGATGCCATCAATACCATCAATAGCTGTATCCACAATAAAACCAATACTTTCAAACACTTTTTTCTCAATTTCTCTCGCAATCAATGAATCATCCACAAGTAAAATACGGAAATGTATTTTTTCTTCATCAGATACATCAACAGCAAGCTCTTGGTTGGGTGCTGTTCTGCCCATTTCTTTGATACCATATGGCTCTAAAAGCATCACAACCGAACCATCCGAAGCAATAGTATTACCCATCAGACCTTGAGGTTGATAACGCTTAATATAGGGGTCTAAATCACGCACCATAATCTCGATATCATCCATTAATTCATCGACAACGATACCCACATAGCCTTCAATATGTTCAGCAATAATGATACTTGGAGCACGCGAGTGTTCTCCATTCCCACCCAATACACTACGCATATCCACAATAGGAACTTGATGATTAGCATATTCAATAAAGCTTTTATCACCTGCACCAACTTTAACCTCTTGCTTATAAAACGGAAGAGCCTGCACAACCATATGCGTTAACATGCCAAACCGCATCTCACCCATACGAAACATTAAAGCTTGTTGTACAGCAATACTCACAGGAATAGAGAGAGTAAAGCGTGTTCCTTCGCCTTTCTTACTATGGATACGAATTGAACCCGTTAGACGGCGCACAACACTTTGCACCACATTCATACCAATGCCGCGCCCTGATGTATCATCCACGACTTTTGTAGTAGAAAAACCTGGTCTAAAAATCAATTCAAGAATTTCCGCAGAATCCATGTTATCCACTTCATATTGCGTACTTACACCACGCTCAACGGCAAATTTCTTAATTTTTTCAACATCCAGACCTTGCCCATCGTCAATCACCTCAATACGAATTTCATTCCCATTTTGGCGTGCAATAATGGATATTTGCCCTTCTTCAGGCTTACCCAATGCAAGGCGATCTTCAGGTGTTTCTATCCCATGTGCTATAGCATTATTAAGTAAATGCATCAAAGGCTCTACCAAACTATCGGCAACGCCTTGATCCATTTCTAAACCTTCCCCACCAATCATCAAACGCACACGTTTATTTAAACGAACGGCTGTATCACGAACAGACCTTGGGAACGTTGAAAAAATACTATCCAATGGGCGAAGCATCAACGATAAAACTTGATCACGAAGCTCCTTAAACATCAATTCACTACGCATTTGAGAAAAACTAGACTCATCAACAAAGTATCTACTTTTACGAATTTGTTCCTCAAAACCACGATCCAACAACGCAATTGCCTTTTCACGCTTGGCTTGATTCATATCCAGCATAGATCTAGCAAAATAATGCCATTCGCGTTGTAAAGTACGTAAATTTGTAGTCAGTTCCATAAAGCCTGACTTGGCACTCTCATTACGCGATTGTTCTGTGCTCAATTCAATAACCTGATTAGATAAGCTTTCAAGACGCTCCGCATCCACACGCAAGAAACGCCCTGAACTTTGTCGCCTAGCTGTAATTTTCATCTCTATTTTTTGTATATCAGGGCGATAATTATCCAAATCATCAAATGAACTGCTCGGTAAGTCTGTTGACTCCTCATCTTGGGTAATTTCTTCAGAAACAGTATCAGTATCAGGAGCAGTATCATCACTTATGACCCATTCAACAGGTTCTTCAAGTTCATCAATAAGCTCATTGAGCGAATTATCCACATCTTGTTCACTGGCTTGATCTACTGATAATACAATCTCTTCATCTTCAACTTGTTGCTGCGCACGTTGTTTTTTCCAATCTTCAGCTTCATCCGCACCAATAAGACCAGCTACATCAGCATTATCCCCTTCTGGTGCATCCAATGCACTTTTTTCATCGACCTCTGTTGCCCCATCCTGCTCTTTTAGTGCCTGTACCAGATAATCGTATTGACCTCTTAAGCCATCCAAATCGATTCGTTCTTCTGTATCAATATATTGCAGTCGATCTTCTAGGCTGTCGTGCAAATCAAATAAGAATTGTGTTGTCTCAGACTTACGCCATGATGGATGTTCAATCAAAAGCTCCATCATATCTTCAAAGAGATGCGCTGTACGCCCAATATCCTTCACACCAAGCATCAGTGCAGAGCCTTTGATGGTATGCGCATCCCTTCGCAACAAGACCAAACCCTCATCATCCAAACCTTTGGATTCAAAGGCTACAAGCCTTTTATTGATAGAATTTAAACGCTCCTGAGCCTCATCGAAGAATGATGATAGGAAACCCGATAAATCTAATTCAGCCAAAAAATACTCTCAATATGCCTAAATTAATTTTTGCAAGCTGACTGCCACATTATTCAGTCGGTATGATGCATCACGTGCTTTTTCCATTTGAGCTGCGGAATCTTGTAATAGTTCAGAGATTTGTTGCATGGTTAATACAAACTCTTGAGAGCTTGCATCTTGTCGCCCAGTTGCTTGTGCAATAGTGCGAACAGCTTGACTGGTTTTCTGCGACATGTTTTTCATCTTCGACAAAGCCTCACCTGCTCGCTCTGCAATTTTTACACCTCTAGCCACTTCTTCCAAGCCTTCTTGTGTTACTGCCATGGATTCATGGGTAGAGATATGCACATCATTCACCACCACTTGAATTTCTTCTGTAAATTGGCGCACACGCTCGGACAATCGCCTTACTTCGCCAGCAACCACAGCAAAACGTTTACCAAACTCGCCTGCTGCGGCCGATTCAATCGATGCATTGAGTGCCAATAAATGCGTTTCATCGGCAATTTCTTGAATGGATTCAATCGATTCTAAAATTTGCTCCGATTTGCGACCTGCATCGGTTACTTTATCTGCAATAACAGTTACTTCCTGTTTGATTTTATCCATATATCCAATGGCTTCTGTCACCGCTTGCGAACCATCCACTGCCGATGCAGAAGTCGCTGTTGCAATCCGTTCAACACCCACCGCAGTGGTCGCAATTTTCTTGGCTGCACCTGACATTTGCTCTAATTCACCAGTTACCCCTGCCACCGACTGTGCCTGAATCGTGGATGCCGTTGCTTGCTGATCCACAGCGCCTAAAATTTCATCTGCCGCTTGGGTCACACCCTTCGCCATTGTAGAAATAGTACTAGAAATATTATTGACAAAACTTCGATTTAAAAATGCCAAAATGATGATAATCAATATCGTAATGGTAACATTAATCAATGCCGATACTGTCATGTCACTTTTTTTGCTTTCTCGCTCCTCAGACAACGATTCTGCCAAACGCGATGCCACAGCATTGAGTTTTCCTTGTGCTACAAACACCAAGCTTTGTGCTACAACCGTCACATTGCTCGCCATCTCAGATGGTATTTTACCACTGGTAATATCTGTGGAGATTTTAATGACTTCCTTCATCAAATCATTCACTTCATGAAGCTGCTTTTTATCCTTATCTTGCAATGAAAATAGCTGACTAACTTGCCCATATAAGCGCTGATATGCCTTGGCAGCATTGTCAATTTTTTCAATATCCAATTTATTTTTGGTTAACGTAAAATCATTGAGCGGCAAAAGCACATTGAGAAGCGAGCCTTTAAAGGCTTCCAATGATGTTTGCTGATTATAAAGATCAGAAAGCTCGCCTATGCTATCACTGGCTTTATTCGTTGACATCACCAAACTAGCAATGAGCACTGCAAATAGAATCAACGAAACAATTGTATTACGGCGTGCTAACTGCCAAATACTTGAAACTTCTTGTTTTTTTTCCTTTGCCATAACTACTCCCTATGATTCCCTATCACTTTTATCCATCAAACAGAATATATCATACTCTGCATAGTGCCGTACTTGTATGATTAATCAAGACTGACTATACATTCTATCAAGCAAAAAATACATCTGTGTGTATCACTTGATAACTTTTTCCTTCAACCTGAAGTTCCCCACGAAAAAAGCTTTTTTTATTCACTTCTAAATTTGGTAGCAAATCTTCTTGCACACGAAAGAGAGCAGACACTACTGCCACCTTTAATGCCAAATTCATACTTGGATGCCTTAAAACAACAAACCTTGTTTCTTCTGTATCTTGATTCGATTTACAGCCAAGGCGCATCACAACACATGGATCAATAACACATGCTATTTGACCATGCACATTACATACCCCTAACAAGTGTTCTGGTGCCATAGGAACTCGTGTTAAAGGTTGCACACGCACCACTTCCTCCACTTCGAAAACAGGAATCAGCATATTTTCATCACCTATGCTCAAACACATCATTTCAATATATGCCCCCTCTTTTTCAGAAAGACGGGTTTTTTCTAACATCTCATTAACTTTGCTGGATATTTTATCTTTTTCCATGCTTAATACCCTCCCTGTGCCGCTGCACGGATTCGACCATACATCGCAAGAATCTTACGCACACGGGCTTGTAATTTCATCGGTTCCACAGGCTTCGTGATATAATCATCTGCACCCAAATCAAGACCAAGCACCTCATCTTCCTCATCCTTTCGTGAAGTTAACAATATAAGTGGAATGCCATCAAATTTACTTTGGTTGCGAATTTTGCCTACCAATTCAGGACCAGACATATTTGGCATTTCATAATCTGTGAGCACCAAACTGATAGAAGCACTTAAACGTTGCAATGCATCCCAACCTTGCTGACCATCTTCGACTTCAACGACTTCAAATCCTTCTGATTGCAATACAAACTTCACCAAATTGCGAATACTCTTAGAATCATCCACCACCAGCACCGTTTTCTTGCCCGAGTCTTGATTTCCTTTCGCACGCTTAGCATCGCGCACTGCCATCATGGCTCCCAAAGACAATAGCATACCATCTTCGCTTAAACGCTCATTCAAACGAAATCCCTCAGGTGCTGTTGAATTTCGTATCACCTCATTCATACTTGTAAGCCCAGCTAAGGCTTTATTCATGCCATCTTCAAACAAACAAAACATGCCATCTTCTCGAGCTGCCTGCATAAGCTCTTGGTCGGAGGTGTTTCTTGAAATCAAATCCCGCATGCGATCATTGACATACAATACTTCATGCATACCTAAACGACCCTTATAACCAATATCCATACACTTCTTACAGCCCACAGGCTCATAAAACACAACATCTTCAGGAATGCCAAAGCGTTCACAAAAATCAGCATCGGGTTGTGATGGTTTTTTGCACTCGGGGCATAATCGCCTAGCCAAACGCTGCGCAACAATAAGATTTAAAGACGATGATAACATGGTCGATTCAATACCCATTTCAATCAAACGCGTGACGGTCGATGGTGCATCATTGGTATGCAATGTAGAGAGCACCAAATGCCCAGTTTGCGCAGCATGCAATGCAATTTCGGCAGTTTCTTCATCGCGAATCTCACCCACCATCACCACATCTGGATCCTGCCTTAAAATCGAGCGCAATGCTGCTGCAAATGTCATCCCAGCCTTGGCATTAACCTGCACCTGATTAATACCTTTGATTTGAAATTCAACTGGATCTTCCACCGTAATAAGATTGGTTTCTTCATCATTGATGTGGTGTAAAAAAGAGTAAAGCGTTGTGGTTTTCCCTGAGCCTGTTGGCCCTGTTACCAACACAGCGCCTGTTGGTCTGGCAATACTTTCCCGCACCCTTTGATCCGCAAGCTTTTCAAAACCCAAAACATCCAAATCCAATGATAAGCCGCTCTTATCCAAAATACGAAGCACTGCTTTTTCACCATACATCGAAGGCAATGTAGAAACTCGCATATCAAAGCTTTTGCCCCATAATTGCACACGCGTGCGTCCATCTTGAGGGGTTCGGGTATTCGAAATATCCAAACTGGACATAATTTTAATCCGCGAGACAACCAAAGGGTGAGCTTTAACGGGAAATTGTAACGCCTTGCGTAAACGCCCATCCACACGCAGACGCACTATGCTGACTCGCTCTCCTGCTTCAATATGAATATCCGATGAACCCATTTTCATCGCTTTCACCATAATACCATTGACCAATTTAATAATGGGAGAATCATCAGCACCTTTTTTTAAGGCATCAATATCCATACCTTCATTCTGGTCATTCTGATCAGTTGAAAAGCTTTCATCTTCTTCCAAATTTTCCATGGCATCATCAAAGGCTGCATCACCTTGATAAAACTCACGAATTTTTTGATGAATCACATCTGGACGGGAGAATATAACCTTAACGCGCTCACCCAGTTTGAATTGCAAAGCATCAAGTGCTGAAAAATCCATAGGATTGCCCGTAGCAATCATTAATTCGCCTGAGGCTTGATCAACAGGAATAAAACCAAAATCCAAACATAATTTTTCAGAACATTTTGCCAACACTTTCTCAGATGGCTTGAAGTTTGAAATATCAAGGTATGGAACCTTATAAATTCTAGCCATGCTCTGCATCAAATTCGACGCATCCACACCCTCAACGCTAAGCAGTGAAAATAATAGACCTTTTTTATCATTTCCTTGCCGTTCCAAGGCTTCTTCGAGTTGGGCGGGTGTAATCACACCAGTTTCCAACAGCTGCCTTTGCTGCTTTAAGAGCATAAAAAATCCAATATTTGATAAGAATTTCTATTCATAAGGTAGGTGAACATAATATCCTAACTCTATATTATCAAGTATTTTTTCATATTTAAAAGCCTTTGAAAAAAATCATATGTTTTATTATTCTACAAACGCTATGCTAGCGCAATGTTCGAGACTCAAAACTTCTTCCTTAAATATTCACTCTTCATCTTTTTAACACTTTTCTTTGTATCATGCACACCAAAGTATCAACAGCCTGCATTAGCTCATCAAGAAACAACCCATAACATCAAGCATATGAATAAAAGTAAAAAACTTTTAAAGGATGTTTTGTCCAGTAACATCAAGCATATGGATAGCAATGAAAAACTTTTGGAAGGCATTTTGCCCAGTGATATTGCCCGCACACAAGCTTTTACAAAAAAACTTATATCTCCTTATTGGTCTAGTATACGTCAGCGCTCCCAATATGTGCGGCAACGCATGATTGCCACGCTTAAAGATATGCATGCACCCATTGCCCTTCAAATTGTCCCTATTGTTGAGTCTGGCTATCAGCCTTATGCCTTATCGCCAACAGGTGCGATGGGTTTATGGCAATTGATGCCAGCAACTGCGCATAGTCTTGGCATTCGAAAAAATCCTTATATGGATGGGCGTAGGCATATTGAACAATCCACGCAAGCAGCAGTAAAATATTTACAACAGCAACACCAACGTTTTCACAACTGGCCATTGGCCTTTGCTGCATACAATATGGGCCCATCTGCGCTTGCCAAGCGATTAAAAAAATCACCTTGGCATTTGAAAGATGGCCTAGAAAGTATGCCTGTACCCCAAGAAACACTACTTTATGTTCGTCAAGTTATTGGATTGGTCGCATTGCTAAAAATGGGTACGCTCAAACTACCAGAACCCATACATACACAGCCTGTCCATTTACAGCATCCCATTGATATAAAAGCATTAACCCAAACCGCAAAACTACCCAAGCAGTTGCTTTTCAAACTCAACCCAAGCTTACATTACAGCCAATATTTTACGCATGATATGACCATACATGTGCCTGAAACTTCCGCTTCGTTTTTAAAAGCAAAGCAAGCCATCAAACCTCACCAATATATTAAACTACACATTCATTCAGGTGATTCACTATGGCAATTGGCAAAACAATATCACACCACGCTCTCTCATCTCAAAAGGCTGAATCCACATCTGCATAAACCTTTAAAAATTAACAGTCTTATCACTGTTCCTGCTCATGGGTATGCCCATGCCATAGCCGCACTTAACCCACTACTCTCTCAAGGTAGGCGCATGCGCTACAAGGTTCGCAAAGGTGATTCATTATGGCGTATTGCACACCGCTTTGGCACAACAACCCATGCCATTGCTCGCGCCAACCAGCTCAATAAAAAAGCTTATATTCGTCCAGGAGATACTTTATGGATTCTCGCCCATATTCGCCCCAGTTAATATATATCACGCTATGTAGCATTTTGATGCTTTTAGTCGCAGGTTGTTCTTCAGAATCCAATCAAAGCGCAGTCATGCCCGATATGACAAATATTGACCTTAGCCCTGCTGCTGGCGATAGACTGATTACAGCATCCATTGGTGATGCCTCAACACTTATCCCCATGATTGCTGGCGATAGCGCAAGCCATGAAGTGGCAAGTTGGCTATATCAACCGCTGCTAAAATACGATAAAAACCTTAATATTGTGGGTCAACTGGCGACATCTTGGGATGTTTCTAAAGATGGCTTAAGCATCATATTTCACTTAAAAAAAGATGTTCTCTGGAGCGATGGCACAGCCTTCACATCTGCGGACTGCGCATTCACTTTATCCCTTATCCAAGATGAGCATACCCAAAGCGCCTACAAATCCGATTATGCCAAAGTCACCTCTTTTGAAACACCCGATGCATATACTTTTATTGTGCACTATAGCGATATTTATTCCCCTGCATTATCCACTTGGACAGGGCTTTCCATCCTTCCCAAGCATATTTTTGAGCATGAAGATATTATGGATACCGAATTGGCAAGGCATCCCCAAGCCACTTTGGGAGCGTACACTTTAAAGGATTGGCAACCTCAGCAATCCATCACACTCACTGCAAACCCTCATTATCATGATGGAAAAGTATGGATAAGTGAGCGCATGATTCGAATTATCCCTGATTCAGCAACACAATTTCTAGAACTCTCTGCTGGCAATATCGATGAAATGGGGCTTACACCCACACAATATTCACGTTTATTTGAGCGTAAACCCATATTAAAAGCCAACTACAATCGCTATGAATATTTACAATCGGTGTATACCTATCTCGGTTTCAATCTTAAGCGTCCTCTTTTTCAAGATAAAGCCGTGCGTGAAGCCATAGCTTATGCCATTGATAGACAAGAATTGATTGATGGTGTGCTTTTAGGACATGGTGAAGTGATTGCTTCTCCTTATAAGCCTGGCACAAAGTGGGTCAACACATCCTTATCCCCCCGCCCTTTCAACCCTGAAAAAGCCAAATTATTATTGGCACAAGCAGGCTGGAAAGATTATAATCATGATGGTATATTGGATAAAGATGGTAAGCCTTTATCTTTCACCATCATCACTAATAATGGCAATAAACAACGTGCCGATGCGGCAGCTATTATCCAGCAACGCCTTAAAAAAGTAGGGATTGAAGTGCATGTTCGCTTGATTGAATGGTCTGCATTTATTGAAAACTTTATCAACAAACGTAATTTTGATGCTGTGATATTGGGCTGGTCACTCACCCCAGAGCCAGACCAATATAGCATTTGGCACTCATCACAAACTGGAGCACGCCAATTTAATTTTTTAAGTTATCGTAATGAAAAGGTTGATAAAGCCTTGGTCGCAGCCACACGCACATTCGATGAGAATAAACGCAAACAGTGGTATGACATCATGCAAGAGGAAATCTATAACGATGTACCTATGGTTTTTCTATATGCGCCTTATGCATTGCCCGCTATCCACAAGCGTTTCCAAGGCATAGAACCTGCCCCTGCTGGCATTGGTTATAATAGTGAGTTTTGGTATGTGCCCCAAGCACTACAGAAATACAACAATATCACCAGCATTCAGCTATAAAAAAAACATGCCCGATTAAACTGGATTTAATCGGGCATGAAATCATATCAGTGATTCTACATTGTAGATTTTCACCTACACAAGCGATATATTAAATATAACTACTTTCCAGATACATTGGCATAAAATGCCGCACCAGTTGCTTTATCTTCATAAATCATCGCCCATACATCCACACCTTCTGATGTGTCGGGTAAATCAGCAGATGGAATAAGCACCTTAACTTTTTCTTGTTTTCCACCCATATTCACAAGCAAATGACACAAACCACCAATACTGTATGCGGCCTGATCACCTTCGCCTTCAACCTTATAATTAAAGCTGCAATTCACGCCATTATCATCAAAATCAGCACCCACATCATCACGCAATACCGATGCGTTAAAGGTAATCACATCACCATCTTTTACCCCAGACGTATGATTTAAAAACATAATTTCAGAGCCTTTTTCCATCTCTGCAATAAATTCACTAAACTTGCCAAACACCGCTGGCTCAAATTCATAGCCAGCACTCACTTTATGAAAGGCCGCGATATTGACATACGTAGTATCCGCAGCCTGCGTTGATACACTCATCATCACAGTCAAAGATAAAGCTGCTAATATTTTTCCCGTTACTTTCCACATCGTTTTCATATATATATCCCCCCTATCTATAAGTTACAAATCGTGAATTGAGTTTACTGCTTCATCTGTAAGCTGTTGTATTTTTTGCGACATAGCACGACGCAATCGATCAACATTACGTTTGGACATACCTGCCTTTTCCAAGTCATCAAAATCCTTCATGCTTCCCATAGATGAGCGAAGTTTTTTCAAAATCAATTGGATTTTTGCCATATTATTTTCTTCAGCAACCGCTTGATTATATTGAAGGCTCATCACCCCATTGAACGACACTGGCATGGCTAGAAATACAATCAGCACCAAACCAAACCATCCTACTCTTTGTGAGAGTTGCATACTCATAAATATACCCTCCTTATTCATATTATAACATGCATCATGGCTCATATTAAATCAAAATGCAAGCTCTATTTTACTTGAACTAAATCACATAACACCCCATAATTGCTAGATAATGAATTATACGCTAACAAATCTATTATGTACATATCGCCCATCCATTGCTGTGCTTAAAATATCTGGTGAAAAAGTCCGCGATTATTTGCAAGGGCAAATCACCCAAGATATCACCAAGCTTTCACCCGAACATCCCATTTATACCGCCGTACTCACGCCACAAGGAAAAATAGTTGCCGATTGCTATATGATAGATAGTGATGATGAGTTGATTCTACTCACGCAAGCCAGCCATGCAGCGCCGTTGATTGATCGTCTCAAACGTTTTGCTTTGGGCTATGATATTCGATTGGGGATTGTGGCATCCTTGGCTGTATTATCCATACAGGGCGAGCATGCATTATCCTTGGGTCAAGATAAACTGCCCCACATAACTGCCTATATGCCCATGCCAGAAGCTCATCCCGATGGGGTTTGGTTGGTGATATCTCAGGAAGATATAGCCAAGGCATTAAAAGATTTACCTCAGACTTGTGATGAACAAACCATGGATAAGGCATGTATTTTGTATGGTACGCCGCGTTTTGGTCGCGATTGGGATGAATCCGTTCACCCGCTCAATGCCAATTTGATTGAAATGAAAGGCGTGAGTTTTGATAAAGGCTGTTATGTTGGGCAAGAAGTCACCAGCCGAATGCATTGGCGAAACGGCATCAAAAAGAAGCTTTATCATGTTCAAATTCAAGACGAGCCTATGGATGCGCCTTCTCCAGTGTTCAGTAACACTATCAACATCGGCAAACTTACTGCCGTGGCTACAGATGAAAATGGAAAGTATTTTGGCATTGCGCACTTACCCATTGAAACAGTAGAGAAAAACACGCCTTTATCACTTGAAAATCAATCCACACTTCGGGTTATAGAGGCTTGTCATGCTTGATGATAAACCCACATCAGCATTTGTTTGGTATCATGCCCCTGCCCATCTTGAGCCTGATTTTCAGCAATGGATAAAGCATATTCAGCAACAGCTCAATATTGAAGCAAAGCTCTATCAACGCATAGAAAATCAAAAGACAACTTTCATGGAAGTCTTTGAATGCGTAGACTTGGCGATGATAGAAAACATTGAACAATTGGCAGCGCAGCAAGCTTACTTTCTTGGCAT
>Ga0256829_1001956_pt1 | contig 15929 bp, 13 predicted proteins | sample 131447metaG_FD_185979 | JGI IMG/M metagenome (GOLD analysis project Ga0256829, IMG submission 185979) | Hydrothermal vent microbial communities from Lau Basin, Pacific Ocean - 131-447 | ecosystem: Environmental > Aquatic > Marine > Hydrothermal vents | place: Pacific Ocean: Lau Basin | collected...
TTGCACACGCGTGGCGGCCTGGGTACAAGCAAATGTTGTAGAAGCGCCATTTCGCCCTCACCCCACTTTGGCTCGCTGCGCTCGCCGTTTCTCCCCTCTCCCACTGGGAGAGGGGAGAAAGCCGCCGCCAGGCGGCTTGAGGGGTGAGGGCGTTTCCGCAACGCGGCGGGTATTTCTACAGATTTTGCATGCCCCCCTATTCCTCTTTCGCTCCACCGGTGCCGTCGGGGAACATGCGCGCCATGTGGGCTGCAATGCGCGCGACGGCCTGACGCACCAGGGCGCGGTTGGCCTCACTTTGATGCCAGCGGCTGGCCCCGGAAGGGTGCGGCAGGGGCACAATCCAGCGGCCATCCACCTGCTTTTCGGTGCCGATGATTTCCCCCAGTTTGGCTTTGGCGGGATAGAACATGTTGACGGCCAGTCTGCCCACAGGCAAAATCAGTTCGGGGTCCACCAGCGCGATTTCGGCTTCCAGAAAAGGGCGGCACAGCATCTGCTCTTTGCGGCTGGGGGCGCGGTCGCCGCTGCCTGATTTGGCCCGCCCGGGGTAGCATTTCGTCACCGAAGTCATGTATTGCGTGCGGCGGAACCAGGCTTCCTCAATGCCCGCATCGGCAAGCCAGCGGAAAAGGCGCGAGCCGCTGCCCGCGTTGAACGGCCGCCCGGCTTCCACTTCGGTGATGCCGGGGGCCTGCCCAATGACCATGATGCGCGCCCCCACATGGCCGGAATAAATCGGGCGGGGGTGCACCCAGTAGCCGGCTTCCAGGCAGGCGCGGCACACAGCCATGCGTTCGCGCAGGGCGTCCAGTTGGGCGCGGCGGGCTGCCAGGTCATCCATCGGGAAGCCTCCGCGGGGCATCGGGCAGCGCCAGCAAGACGCCAAAGCGCCCGGTCTTGCCCTGCTCGGCGCGGTGGGAATACCAGTCTGCGACGTGGCAGGCAGTGCAGATTTCAGCCATTTCAATGTGGCCGGAAGGCACACCGGCGCGTTCCAGTTGCAGGCGGTTGGCCTGCCAGAGGTCAAAATGCCGCCGCTCGCCGTAGCGCGGCAGCAGCGCCTCGGACTGCGCGCCGAAGGCTTCCCGCACCTGCGCCACCACTTCAGCGCCCACTTCGTAATGGTCGGGGCCAATGGCGGGGCCAATGGCCGCCAGCAAATCGGCGGGGCGGCTGCCGAAGGCTTCCTGCATGGCTTCCACCGCCGCCGCGGCTGTGCCGACGACCGTGCCCCGCCAGCCCGCGTGCGCCAGCCCAATGGCCTGCTGCCGCGGGTCGTAGAGCAAAATCGGCACGCAGTCGGCGTAGCGCATCACCAGCGTTACGGCGGGGTTGGCGGTGAGGATAATGTCGGCTTTGGGCGGCGGCGCGGGGCTGTTTACGGGGCGGGGCTGTGCGGCCACCACCGCATCGCGGCCATGCACCAGCCAGGCGTCGTAGCGGCTGGCGACCGAAAGCCCCAGCGCGCCAAACGCCCGCCGGATGTTGAACTGCACCCGCCCCCAATCGTCGCCCACGGTGGAACCCATGTTGAGGGAAGCCCACGGGCGCGGGCTGGCCCCGCCGCGGCGGGTAAACACGCCGTGCACCACGCCGTGGCGGGTGAGGTTGGCGAAGGTGTAGTAGCGCAGGCCGCCGTGATCGGTGAAGGGCATGGGGGGTAGTCAGATAGTCGGGTAGTCAGGTGGTCAGGGAGTCGGGTAGTCAGGGGGTCGGGTGGTCGTCGCCGTAGACGGCGCGCGAGATGTGGAAGCGGGCTTCCAGCGCCTTGAGGTTCTGACGCATACTCTCTTCCACCAGGGGGTAGCCAAACCACGCGGTGGTGAAGCCAAACAGGAAGCCGGTCAGGGTGCGCAGCAACGGTGTGCTTTCCCGATAAGGGATGAACGAATGGGGAATCTGGCTCAAAAGCTGGCTGAAGCCGTCCAGGCCAATGGGCCCCCAGCCGATCAGCAGCCAGAGATACCACGGCAGCGGCGGGATGCGGCGGCGGGTAAGGGCATAGAGCAGCCCAAAGAGCAGAATGGCGCCGTAAATGGCGATATCGCGCTCACAAATGGCCACCTTGAAGCCAATCTGCCGGTTGCCGAGGAAGCGGCGCGCCTGCCAGAGGTCATTTTCGTCCAGGCCGGTGGCTTTGCCGTAGGGCTTGAGGCCGGGCACGTGCGCCGCTGCCCGCGGGTAGGCAGGCTGCTCGCCAAAGAGAAACCACGAGCGGAAAGCCAGTTGGTGACAGGTGGCGCCGTAAACGGTGTAAATGGCTTTGGCGGGGGTGGTCAGCCCGGCTTCCATCAAGGTGGGGGCCAGAAACGGGAGGCCAACATACAACCCCACCAGCAGGTTGAACACCAGAAGCCAGTGTTTGCTGAACCAGTAGAGAAAACGGTCGGTGGCCGTCGCGCGGCGCGGGGCCACATTCCGCCCCTCGGCTTTGCCTTTGGCGGCTGCCCGCAACGCAATCAGAATACGCGTGCGGTTGAGGTCGCCTTCCAAGGTGTAAGGGCCGATTTTGAGCACCGGGGTGCGCCCGGCCAGTTTTTCGGCCAGCCCGGCATTTTGGGAAACATCTACCGTCACCAGGCGATGCGGCACCTCGCTTTGCAGGCCTTCCAGCAATGCCCGCAGCGCGCCGAGGCTTTCATCTTCAGGATGGGTGTACAGCACCACGGTGATCATGGCGTCACGCCAATGCTTTGCAAACCGGCGCGCAGGTCGCCTTCCTGCAACATGCCGACGTGCATGTAACGAATCACGCCCTGTTTGTCAATGAAAAAGGTGGTCGGGAAGCCCTGAATGCGGTACATTTGCACCAGCGCCTGCTGAGGGTCAAGCAATACCGTAAAGGTAAAGCCCTTTTGCTTGATGAAATCGGCCACCTGGCTGCGCGGCTCGGCATCATTGACGGCCAGCATGACGTAATCGTTTTGGTGTTTGAGGTAATACTGCTGCAACATGGGCATTTCGGCGCGGCAGGGCGGGCACCAGGTTGCCCAAAAGTTGAGCACCACGGGCTTGCCGCGGAAATCTTTCAAATGCACCACCTGCCCCTGCAAGGATTCGGCGGCAAATGTGGGGGCGTTGGCTCCCACCACAGGGGCCGACGCCCGCGCCGGGCCGTTGCCGTTCCCTTTGATCAACATGCTGCCGCCCCACACGGCCAGAAACAAACCCACAATCAGCAAAGCGCCGCGCAGCAAGGCGGTTTCCGGCGAGGTGTTGGAGGATTTTCTGGGTTTGACAGATTTTTTGCGGGCCATGGCTACAATCCTAAGTTAAAGAGATTGCCCAAACGGGCGATGTAAGAAAAGGTGCCAAACATCAGCATCGCACCCACGATAATGAGCGTAACGCCCATAAGGATTTCCACAATGCGGCTCAGGCGGCTGTATTTTTGCAAAATGACCGTGACCCAATCAATGCTCAGCGCCGCCAGCAGGAAAGGCACCGCCAGCCCGGCGGAGTACGCCGTGAGCAGCACGGTGCCCTGCGCCACCGAGCCGCCGTTGAGCGCAATGGTCAAAATGGCGCCCAACACCGGCCCCACGCAAGGGCTCCAGCCGGCCGAAAAGAAAATGCCCATCAGCACCGAAGAAAGCAGCCCTTTGCTGTCCACTTCAGCATCGGGGCGAATGTCGTATTCCAGGAAAGGAATCCGCACCATGCCGGTCATGTGAATGCCGAAAATCACCACGATGACGCCGCCGATTTTCGCCAGCCACCCCCGCACATTGTAAAGCAGGCCGCCCAACGCCGAAGTCGCCACACCCAAGAGAATAAAAACCAGGCTAAAGCCGATCACAAAGGCCAGGCCGTGCAGCAACGCCTGGCTGCGCTGCCTGCCGGTAGAAGTTTCGGCCAGAGCACGCCCGCTGAGATAGCCGATGTAAGCAGGCACCAGGGGCAGCACACACGGGGAAAGGAAAGAAGCCAACCCGGCCACGAAAGCCAGGCCAATGGTGACGTTCATGCACACCTCCAAAGCGAGGTTCGTCGTTCACCGCCCGCGGGCGATGGGGTGAATTTTACCAAACTTTTTCGGGGAAGCCTCAGCGCCGCGGCGGGCGTTCCAGCAGCGCCTCGCCACGGCGAATTTGAAAATGGTCAAAATCGCGCGCCACAAAAGTGCGGGGGAAAACGGCCCGCGCCTCTCGGAGCACATCCTGCTCGCGATAGCGGCGGGAAAGGTGGGTAAGGATGAGCTGCCCCACCCCGGCGCGGGCCGCCAGTTCCGCGGCCTGCCGCGCGGTGAGGTGGGCAAAGCGCTGCGCCATCTCGGCTTCTTCTTCCAGATAGGTCGCCTCAATGACCAGCGCATCTGCGCCGCGGCAGGTTTCCACCAGTTCGTCGGTGCGGCCGACATCGCCGATGTGCACATAGCGCACCCCGCGCCGCGGCGGGCCAAGCACCGCATCAGGTTGAATCACCCGGCCGTCGGGCAGTTGTGCGGGGCGGCCTTCCACCAGGTCGCGCCGCCACGGCCCGGCAGGAATGCCCAACGCCTCGGCCTTTTCGGGCAAAAAGGGGCGGCGGCTCTTTTCTTCAAAGCGATAGCCGTAGCAATCGGGCCCGCGATGCCACACCGGGAAAGCCGTTACCGTGAAATCATCAGCCTCAAAAATCACGCCCGGGCGCACCGGAATGAGCGCCAGGTCCAGCGGCGGGTGATGCCCCCCCAAGACAACATCATACAACAAAACGCGGATGCGTTCCAGCGCCCACGCCCCGGCGTAGATCTCCAGCCGCTCAATGGCCTCCCAGCGCATGAAAGTAGAAAGCAGGCCTCCCAGCCCGAGGATGTGATCCAGATGCCCGTGGGTAATCAAAATGCGGTTGAGGCGCTTGAAACCCACTCCGGCGCGCAGAATCTGCCGCTGGGTGCCCTCACCGCAGTCCAGCAAAAAGCGGTGCTCATTGTGCTGAATGATATGCGCCGAAAGCCCCCGATGCACCGAGGGCGCCGAAGCCGATGTGCCCAGGAAAGTCAGTTCAAACAAGGAAAACTCCGATAGAAAAAGGGGTTGTGGTTCGCCAGCCCGCCGCTCCGCTGCCTCGCTGATCCGCTGCCTCGCCGACTCGCTGATCCGCTGCCTCGTTAGTTCGCTTCACCTTCCCGCAAGGCTTCCACCTGCGCGGGCTTGATGCCTTCCCGCGCCAGGTAATAAGCGCCCAGCAGGGTAATCGGCAGCCAGAGCGCGCCGTGCAGCACCAAAGTATACCCCGCCGCGAGGCCTTTTTCCACCCCATAGGCCATCAGCACGGCAATGCCGGGGGTGTCAAAAGTGCCGACATAACCGGGGGCCGAAGGCAGCGTGGTCGCCAGGTTGACCACGCCGTTCATCAGCATGAGGGCAAAGAAACTGACATGGAAGGGGAACGCGTGCATCACCAGCCAGTATTTGCCGGTTTCCAGCAGCCAGATGACCAGCGAAGTGAGGAAGACCATCAGGGCTTCCTGCGGCGAGCGTAGCGCCTCGAGGCCGGAAAGGAACTTGCGCCCCAGCCCCAGCAGCCGCTCGCGAAAGCGCTCCGGCGCCCACCGCGCCCCCCACCCCAGCACCGCCTCGGCCCGCTGGGGGAACATGGCCGCCAGCAGAAAAGCCGCCAGCGCCCCCAAAAAGGCCACCGCCCCGCCAATGGCAAGGTTCTGGATGCTGCCCACAAAGCCCGAATTGGCCGTCAGGCGGGTGAGTTCCGGCAGGTTGAGGAACACAAAAGCCAGCATCACCACGCCATCGTAGACGCGCTCCACCAAGATCGTGCTCAGAGATGCCGAAACCGGCACCCCCTCATGGCGCTTGAGCAGCACCGCCCGCAGCAGTTCGCCGGCACGCGCCGGGTAGATATTGTTGCCCATGTAGCCGATGGCCACCAGCCGGAACATGGTGGGCACCGGCACCGGCTTGATGGGGCGCACCAGGTAATGCCAGCGCCACGCCCGCACAATCACGGCCAGGAAATACACCGCCACGCCCGGCACCAGCCACCAGTAATCGGCGTGGCGCAGCGCCGCCCAAAACGCCGCCAGCCGCATTCCTTTCAGCGCGAGGTAAAGGAAGCCCGCGCTGACGGCCACGCCCAGCAGAAAATGCCATCGTTTCATACCCGCTGCCTCGCTTCACGCGCCATACACGCGCACCTCATCCTGCGCCAGGGTCTCTTCCAGCAGCGAGGGGATATCCAGCAAGGCTTCCATCTCGGCCACGCGCTGCAAATTGGCGCGCGTCGCGGGCTTGCGCGCCAGCAAAGCGCAGCCATCGCGGTAAGGCTGTTTGGCAAGGTCGTAAAGCCCCAGCCGCTCGCCGAAGTCAATAATTTCCTGCTTGCTCCACGCCAGCAGCGGGCGAAACATCGGGAAGCCTTCCAGCGCGGCGTTGACGGCCAGCATGTTTTCCAGCGTTTGGGAAGCCACCTGCCCCAGGCTGTCGCCGCTGAAAACCGCCTGGCCGCCTTCCCGCCGGGCAATGGCTGCCGCCGCGCGGGCAATGAAGCGGCGGAACGTCACCACCCGATAGGGCTGGTACTTCTGCGGCAGGTCGGCCGCCCGCCAGTGATAGGGGCGGTAGGGCAAATAATGCACTTTCAGGCCCGGGATGTAGCCTCCCAGCCGCGCCGCCAGTTGCCCCACCTTCTGCACATGGGCTTCCTCGGCTTCTTCAAACACATGGAAGTGCACCAGCGCCAGCCGTGCGCCGCGCCGCGCCATCAGGTAGGCCGCGAGCACCGAGTCTATGCCGCCGGAATACAGCCCCACCAGTTTGCCGCTTGTGCCCACAGGTAAACCGCCGGGGCCGGGGTGCCGCTCTGCAAACACGAAAATGGCCCCGGGCGCCACCTCCACAAACACTTCCACATCAGGAGCATCCAGGTTCACCCCCATACCGGTGGCCTCGGCCACTGCCGCCCCGGCCACCCGACCGATGCCCTGAGAATCCAGCGGGAAACGCTTTTCGGCACGGCGGGCGCGGATGGCAAACGTCTTCCCCGGCGCGGCCTGCCGCCGGGCTTCGGCCACCGCCGCGGCGGTCATGGCTTCCACTTCGGCAGGCACCACGGTCACTTCCGCCCACCACGCCACCCCAAACACATCGCCGAAATCTTCCGCCTGGGGGCTTTCAACCACCAGCCGCCCCATCAAATGTTCCACCGACGTTGCCGCCGGATGCTGGCGGCGGATGTTGCGGCGCAACTGATTGATGAAATCGCGGCGGTTGTGCCCCTTGAGGCCGATTTCACTGCTGTAATGGAGCAAAAACGTGCTCATTTCACACTCCTGCGGCCCGAAAGGCCAGGTACACCAGGCCGGCAACCAGCCCGCTAATCGGGATGGTCAGCAGCCAGGCATACACCATGTCGCCGGCAATTTGCCAGCGCACCTTGTTGAAACGCTCGGCCGCGCCAGAGCCCATCAGCGAGGAAGTCATCACGTGGGTGGTGCTCACCGGCCCGCCGAGAATGGACGCCCCGGCAATCACCAGCGCGCTGCCGACCTGCGAACTGAAGCCGTGCACCGGCCGGATGCGGAAAACCCGCCCGCCCAGGGTGAGAATCAGCCGCCAGCCGCCCACACCGGAACCCAGCGCCAGCGCCCCCGCAGCCAGCACCACCACCCAAAACGGCACCACAAAATGTGAAAGGCGGCCGCTCACCACCAGCGCCAGGGTCACCACGCCCATCGTTTTCTGGGAATCATTGGCCCCGTGGCTCATGGCTAACCCTATGGCCGTGAACCACTGCCCGCGGCGAAAAACTTCCTGCACGCGGGGCGGTGCATTCCTGAACGCCGTGAAATTGAAGCGGGTGATGCCATAACCGGCAATAAAACCGAGAAAGGGAGAAATAAAGAGGGCAAGCAACACACGTTCCAGGCCGGGCCACCTGACAACCCCCACCCCGCGCGCCAGCATCGCCGCCCCAAGCAGCCCCCCCACCAGCGCATGAGAAGACGAAGACGGGATGCCAAACCACCAGGTCACAATGTCCCAGACAATCGCTCCGGCCAGCGCGGCCGCGAGGATGGTGGGCGTGATCACGCTGCCGTGGAGCATATCCGCCCCGATGGTTTTCGCCACGGCCGAGCCGAAGATGAGGGGCCCGGCGAACTCGCCCACGGCCACCCACAGCAGAGCCGTGCGCGGCCGCAGCGCCCGCGTGGAAATCAGCGGTGCGGCAATGTTGGCACTATCGTGAAAACCGTTCAGGAAGCCATACGCCAGGCCCAGCAAAACCACAACGACAAGCACAGAAAGGACCTCCTTTGCGTCTTTCAGGTGGGAAGGCGTCCCGCACCCGCCTCGGCGGCTACCACGCCCAAAACGCAGCCCAGAGGGCAATCATCACCACGCCGAGGCCAAAGCGCACCACAAAAGCCCAGCCGCAGCCCCACAAGTAGCCGCGCGCGGCTTTCCAGGCGGCGTGCGCGTCGCGCCGACGCAGGTATTCCACGAGCAGAAGCACCAGGGGCGCCGCGAGCAGTCCGCCCAGCGGCGGGAAGAAATACGTGCCGGCCAGCCCGGCAACCAGGGCAGCAACGATGCTATACCACGCGGCGCCGCCGCTGTGCGCGCCGCGGGCCATCAGGATGTTATCAATAGTCGCGCCCACCACCATAAGCACGGTGAGAACGATGAACACCCACACGCCCGCGCCGCCAAAGCCCGCCGCCAGGCCGTAGCCCAGCGCCGCCAGCCAGATGACCACGATGCCGGGGAAAATCGGCACCACCAGCCCGAACAGCCCCACCAGCATCACCACCAGAGTGGCTATACGAAGCGTCCACCCCAGCCAGTCCATCGCCGCCGCCTTTGCCTGCCGCCGTTACGCCGGACGGATGACTTCCAGCCCGCCCATATAGGGCCGCAACACCTCCGGCACCACCACGCTGCCGTCGGGCTGCTGGTAGTTTTCCAGCACGGCAATCAGGGTGCGCGGCAGCCCCAGCCCGGAGCCGTTGAGGGTGTGCAGAAACCGGGGCTTCTTGCTGCCCTTTGGGCGGTAGCGGATGTTGGCGCGGCGCGCCTGGAAATCGCCGACGTTGGAAACCGAAGAGACTTCCAGCCATTCGCCGCTGCCGGGCGCCCACACTTCCAGGTCGTAGGTGATGCGGGCCGCAAAGCCGAGGTCGCCGGTGCACAGTTGCACCACCCGGTAGGTCAGGCCGAGTTCGGCCAGGGTGGCTTCGGCATCGGCAAGCATTTTTTCCAGCGCCTTATCCGATTCCTCCGGGCGGGTGTAAATATACATTTCCACTTTGTCGAACTGGTGGCCGCGCTTGATGCCGCGCACGTCGCGGCCGGCGCTCATCTTTTCCCGCCGAAAGCAGGGCGTGTAGGCGGTGTAGTGCCGCGGCAGGTCTTCTTCTTCAAAGATTTCGCCCATGTGCATGCCGGTCAACGGCACTTCGGCGGTGGGCACCCACCAAAAGTCTTCCTCGGCGTCGTGGTAGAGGTTGTCGCGGAATTTGGGCAGCTGGCCGGAAGCAAACACCACGGCTTCCTTGACCATGAACGGCGGGTAGATTTCGGTGTAGCCCTGGCGGCGGTGCAGGTCAAGCATCCAGGCAATGAGGGCGCGTTCCAGGCGCGCCCCGGCACCCTTGAGGATGTAGAAACGGCTGCCGCTGAGTTTGACGCCGCGCTCAAAATCCATGATACCGAGGCGGGGGCCGAGTTCCCAATGCGGCAGCGGCCGAAAATCCAGTTGCGGTTTCTCGCCTATCTGGCGCAGCACCACGTTTTCGCTCTCATCACGCCCTTGAGGTACACGCGGGTCGGGAATGTTGGGTATCGTGGCCAGCAGTTGATGCAGTTGGGTTTCCTTCTCCCGCAGGGTCTCATCAAGGGAAGCAATTTCCTCCCGCACCTGCCGCATGGCAGCGATTTTCGCCTCACGCGCTGCGGCGTCTTTGGCGCGGCCGATTTCTTTGGAAACCCGATTGCGTTCGGCCTTCAAGGCTTCGCTCTTCTGGATGAGCGCCCGGCGCTCGGCATCCAGGGTCAGTACCCTGTCGACGATGGTCGGCCGCATCTGGCGTTTACGCAACGCCTCGCGCACCATCTCAGGGTCTTCGCGGAACCAGCGGATGTCCAGCATGTTATACCTCCTCACAAACGGCAAAGCCCCCCGCGCGCAGGACGAGGGGGGCGCTCGTGGTGCCACCTGCCTTCACAGCCCAAATGCGGCTGCCTCTGGCGCTGTAACGGGCGCAACCCGATACCCCTTACGGCGGCTCGGCCGCCCCTGCAGGGATGCCCCGGTGTGGCCACCGGCGGGGTGGATTTCGCCGCTGCGCCGACCGCCTCGCACCGTCCGGCGGCTCGCTGCACAACGCTCACGGCTACTTGGCCCCGCGCTGGGCTTATTCTTCTTGAATGTGGGCAGATTATAACGAAGGGTGGGAAGTTTGTCCAGCGGTGCTAAAATGTGGGGTGCATGCAAAATCTGTAGAAATGTGCGTCGGCTTTTGGAGTGCGGCGACAAGTCGCCGCTTTCCAAAGCGGTGCCTCGGCACCGCACACCAAAAAACGCTTGCACGGTAATTACCTACCCGAATCGCGGCGGGGGCAAGAGCAGGCAATGACGCCGGATAACAAAAAATCCCCCAATTGCGGGGGATTTTTCATTGCTGCGGATGGGAAGGCATCAGAAGAACAGCGGATACTTCTGCGGCGAGATTTCGTGGAACATGCGGTAAACCTTGAAGAAGATTTCTTCCACGTTGGGCTTGGAGAAGTAGTCGCCGTCAAAGCCGTAGGCGGGACGGTGCTCTTTGGCGGGAATGGTGAGCGGCGGGGTGTCCAGCCACACGAAGCCGCCCTGGGTTTCCAGCACTTCCCGCATCATGAAGGCGGTAGTGCCGCCGGGCACGTCTTCATCGGCAAAGACGATGCGGTTGGTCTTCTTCAGCGATTCCAGAATCAGCCCGTGGCGGTCAAAGGGCAGCAGTGATTGGACATCAATCACCTCGGCGTCAATGCCCACGTCGGCCAGCCGTTTGGCGGCTTCCATCACGATGCGGCACATTGCCCCGTAGGTCACAATGGTCACATCCTTGCCCTCGCGCAACACTTCGGGCACGCCGATGGGCACGGTGAACTCGCCCAGGTTGTCGGGCAGGCGCTCTTTCAGGCGGTAGCCGTTGAGCACCTCAATGAGCAGCGCCGGGCCGGGGTTTTCGGCTTTCAGCAGGGTGTTGTAGAAGCCCGCGGCGCGGGTCATGTCGCGCGGCACCAGGACGTGCATCCCGCGGAGCAAATCCAGCAGGCTGGAAGTCAGCGAGCCGGAATGCCACACGCCCACCAGCCGATGGCCGCGGGTGCGGATGATGACCGGCGCAATCTGCCCGCCCGCGGTGCGCCAGAGCATGGTGGCGAGGTCGTCCGAGGTGATTTGCAGCGCGTAGAGGAAGTAGTCCAGGTACTGAATTTCGGCAATCGGGCGCAGGCCGCGAATCGCCATGCCGATGGCCTGGCCGATGATGGTGGTTTCTCGGATGCCGGTGTCGGAAACCCGCAGTTCGCCGTATTTCGCCTGCAAGCCCTTGAAGCCCTGGTTCACGCCGCCCAAGTAGCCCACATCTTCGCCGAAAGCAATCACGCGCGGGTCGCGGGCGAGGGCAATGTCAAAGAATTTGTTGAGCACCTGATGGCCGGGCACTTCGGGCGAGGCGTCGGAATACACCGGCGGCACTTCGGGCACGTGCAGCGCCGAGGAAGGCCACGGGCTGTAAAGGTGCGAGCCGTAGCGCTTGAGATTTTCCTCTTCGTGGTGCTGCCGCCAGCGGGCGAGCACCTGTTTGGCAGGGTTGGGGTCGTCTTTCAGCGTCAAAAGCGCCTGCGCCGCGGCTTCCTGAATGTGCTTCCGCAGCACTAAGGGCTTCTTCGCCAGCAATTCCTGCTTGATTTTGTCTAACGCCGCCCGCTTTTCGTCGGAAACCGGCATCTCGTCCAGAATGTCGGCCAACGCCTGCGCCTCGTCGTGCATGGGCTGCACGAAAGCCTGGAAAGCGGCCTTCTGGATGCGCAGCACCTCGGCGTAATCTTCCTTTTCCATTGCCGTCAGTTCTTCGTCGGTGGCGATGCCCTGAGCGATAATCCACTCGCGGAATTTGCGGTTGCAGTCGTATTCCTCTTCCCAGGCCAGGCGCTCTTTGGATTTGTAGCGCTCGTGGCTGCCCGAGGTGGAATGCCCCTTGGGCTGGGTGAGTTCCACCACATGGATGATACTGGGCACGTGCTCTTCGCGGGCAAGGCGGGCGGCTTCGTGGTAGGCGTCCACCAGGGCGGGGTAATCCCAGCCTTTGACGGTGAAAATTTCGTAGCCGGGTTTGCCGGGGCCTTCCCGCCGGAAGCCGGCCAGCGCGGCGGAGAGGTTGTTTTTGGTAATCTGGTATTTGCCGGGCACGGAAATGCCGTAGTCGTCGTCCCAAATGGAAATCACCGCCGGGGCCTGCAGCACGCCGACGGCATTGACGGTTTCCCAGAACATGCCCTCAGCCGCGGCGGCGTTGCCGATGGTGGCCCAGGCCACCTCGTCGCCGTTGTGGGAAAACTGCGTGAGGTGCTTCAGTTCGGGCAGTTTGCGGTAGAGCACCGAAGCGTAGGCCAGGCCGGTCAGGCGGGGCATTTGCGAGCCGGTGGGGGAAACATCGCCCACCGTGTTGAAGCGCTCGGTTTGGGAACGCCACGTGCCATCGGGGTTGAGCAGGGGGTAGCCGAGGTGGTTGTTCATGTTGCGCCCGCCGGTGGCCGGATCGTAGGCGGTATCGGCGTGGCCGTAGAGTTGGGCAAAAAAGATTTCCAGGGTGAGCAGGCCGACGGCCATCATGAAGGTCTGGTCGCGGTAATAGCCGGTGCGCCAGTCGCCGGGGCGGGCGGCGCGCGCCCATGCCAGTTGGGGCACTTCTTTGCCGTCGCCGAAAATGCCAAACTGCGCGTGGCCGATCATCACCTCGCGGTGCGCCATCAGGCTGGCCTGACGGCTGCGGTAGGCCAGGCGGTAGTCGTCCAGAATCTCTTTGGCGGTCAGCGTGACATGCTTAAACTGGATGGTTTTGGTAAGGTCGGGCATGATGACCTCCGGTAGTCGTTTAGTCAGTCGTCAGGTAGTCGGTTAGTCAATCTGTGCCAATCTGTGGAACCTCTGTGTTTTTTTATTGAGCGGTGCAAAAACTGGTTAGCAACAGGGCAGTGGAGGCTGTTGATATTACCTGAAAGCCCTCACTTATCCCCCGCCGCCTCGCTCGGCCTTCGGCTTCGCTCAGGCCAGGCGCTCGGCGGCTGCCCCCTTCTCTCTCCCAGTGGGAGAGAGAAGGGGGCGCGGTGCTGAGGCCTTGCCGAAGCATCCGCGGGGGAAGAGTGAGGGCGCTACCATGGCGAAGACGCTAACCATTTTTTGATGGGCTCAATAAGCCGCCGAACGCCCGCAAAACGGGCGCTCGGTGGGGTTCAGATATGGATGGGCTGGCCTTCCGCCACGTGAGCGGCTTCCATAAGGACTTCGCTCAGCGTGGGGTGAGCGTGAACATTGCGGGCAATTTCTGCCGGGGTAATCTCCATCAGGCGGGCAAGGGTGAGTTCGGGCAGCAGTTCGGTGACTTCGGGGCCGACGAGTTGCGCGCCCAGCAGTTCGCCGTCTTCGGCGTTGACCACCAGTTTGGCCCAGCCGCTGCTCTCGCCCAGCCCTAAGGCCTTGCCGTTGGCCTGGAAGGGGAAACGGCCGATTTTGACCGCGTAGCCGCGTTCCTTTGCCTGGGCTTCGGTGAGGCCAAAGGCGGCCACCTGCGGCGTGGTGTAAACCGCCCGCGGCATGGCTTCGTAATCCAGTTTGATGGTTTCTGCCCCGGCAATGTTTTCGGCGCACACAATGCCCTGCGCCGAGCCGACATGGGCTAACATCATCTTGCCGGTCACATCGCCAATCGCCCAAATGCCGGGGATGTTGGTTGCCATGCGGTCGTCAATTTCAATCGCGCCTTTGGGGGTAAGGCGGATGCCCAGGTCTTCCAGCCCCAGCCCGGCGCTGTTGGGCTTGAAGCCGATGGCGACAAGCACCTGTTCGGCTTCCAGGGTGTCGGCGCCCTTCTTGCCCTGCACCTTCACCTGCACGCCGCCTTTGGTGGGCTGCACGGCTTCCACCTTGGTGCCGGTAAGCACCTTGATGCCCCGCTTGGTGAAGGCTTTACCGAGTTCGGTGCCCAGTTCAGGGTCTTCAGCGGGCAGCAGGGTAGGCAGCATTTCCACCACGGTGACGGCCACGCCATAGGCATTCCACACGGTGGCAAATTCCACGCCGATGGGGCCGCCGCCGATGATGATGGCCGATTTCGGCAGGCGTTCCTGCAAGATGGCGTGGCGGTAGGTGAGCACCTTCTCGCCGTCGGCTTCCACGCCCGGAATCATGGCCGGGCGCGCGCCGGTGGCGACCACGATGTTGGCGGTGCGCAGGGTGGTTTCGCCCTCGGCGGTGCTCACCACCACCTCGGTGGGGGAAGCCACCCGAGCGGTGCCCATCACCACGTCCACTTTGTTCTTCTTCATCAGGAAGCCCACGCCTTTGGTGAGGCGTCCGGCCACCTTGCGGCTGCGCTTGACCGCGGCTTTGTAGTCCAGTTTCAGGTCGGAAAACGAGAAGCCGAATTCCTTGCCCTTCTTGCGCAGGGTGAAAGCGATTTCGGCGTTCTTGAGCAGGGCTTTGGAAGGCACGCAGCCGACGTTCAGGCAGACACCGCCGAGCCATTCTTTATCCACAATGGCGGTTTTCAGACCAAGTTGCGCTGCTCGTATGGCGGAAACATAGCCCGCCGGGCCTGCGCCGATGATGACGACATCGTAAAGTGCCATGGGGGTTCCTCCGAGGTCGTTACTTCGCGGTTCGCTGATTCGCCGATCCGCTGATTCGCTGATTCGCTTGGCGCTCTTACCAGTTCTCCAAAATCTCCACCACCTTGCCCAGGAACCTGTCGGCCACGGCGCCATCTACCACGCGGTGGTCAAAGGAAAGGCTGAGGTAAATCATCGGGCGGATGGCGATGCTGTCGTTGCCCAGGTCGTCGGTGACCACAATGGGGCGTTTTTTGATGGCGCCGGTGCCCATGATGGCGACGTTGGGCTGGTTGATGATGGGCGCGGCGAAAAGCGAGTGGGTCACGCCGTGGTTGGTAACGCTGAAGGTGCTGCCGCCGATTTCGTCGGGGCGCAGTTTGCGGCTGCGGGCGCGCTCGGCGAGGTCGTTCACCGCGCGGGCGATGCCCAGCAGCGAAAGTTCGTCGGCGTGGCGGATGACCGGCACGATGAGGCCGTCTTCGTCTAAGGAAACCGCCATGCCGATGTTGACTTCCTGATGCCAGATCAGCCCCTCATCGCTCCATGAGGTGTTGACCAGCGGGAAGGCGCGCAGCGCCTGCGCCGCGGCGGCGATGAAATAGGCAGTGAAGGTCAGCCGCACGCCCGCCTGGGCGAATTCGGCCTTGTGGGCGGCGCGGTGGGCGGCCACGCGGGAAAGGTCGGCTTCCATCACGGTGACGGCATGGGGGGCGGTGAACTTGGAGCGCACCATGTGGTCGGCAATGGATTTGCGCATCCGGTTGAGGGGCGCGATGGTGTCGCCCGGCAGCATGGGGGCCGCGGCGGGCTTTGCTCCCGGCGGCGGTGCCATTGGCGGCGGGGCAGGGGCAGCCGCAGGCGCTGGGGGGGGCGGCGGGGGCGGTGCGGGTGCGCCGCTTTCCAGATAGGCCAGCACATCCTCTTTGGTGATGCGCCCGCCGAGGCCGGTGCCTTTCACAAAGGCCAGGTTGATGCCCTTTTCGTTGGCAAGTTTGGCCACTAAGGGCGAAATGTAGCCCAGTTGGGGATGACGGCCGGGGCGGTATTGTTCGGGCGGGGGCGGCGGGGGTGCCGCGGCGGGCGGTGGAGGCGGCGCGGGGGCTGCCG
>Ga0256829_1001957_pt1 | contig 15916 bp, 10 predicted proteins | sample 131447metaG_FD_185979 | JGI IMG/M metagenome (GOLD analysis project Ga0256829, IMG submission 185979) | Hydrothermal vent microbial communities from Lau Basin, Pacific Ocean - 131-447 | ecosystem: Environmental > Aquatic > Marine > Hydrothermal vents | place: Pacific Ocean: Lau Basin | collected...
TAAACACCAAAATTTGTAAAAGCTGTTCTTCTGTATGTTCCATATACCTCATAACCTTTACCTAAAAGTAACTCTGCCAAGTAAGGGGCATCCTGTCCTGTTATTCCTGTTATTATTGCTTTTTTCAATTTTTATCTCCTTGTAGTTTTATTAAAAAAATAATTTGTCGCTTCCACAAAACCATCAACACTTCCACAATCAAATCTTCTTCCTTTAAATTTATAAGCTAAAACTTTACCATGTTTGGCAAGTTCTAGAAGTGCATCAGTTATTTGAATTTCTCCGCCTTTTCCAGGTTTTGTCTCACGCAATACATCAAAAATTTCTGGTGTTAAAATATAACGACCAATAATAGCCAAATTAGACGGTGCGTCTTTAGGGTCTGGTTTTTCTACCATATCGTTAACTTTAACAAGTGAATTATTTAAAAAATCACCTGCTATAACTCCATATTTATTACTGTCCTCTTTTGGTATCTCTTCTACAGCGACAATACAGCATTTATACTCATTGTATAAACTTACCATTTGAGAGAGAACACTTTCTTCATCATTATCGCATAAATCATCAGTAAGTATCACAGCAAAAGGTTCATCACCAATAAGGGTTTGCCCTGTAAGGATGGCATGCCCTAAACCTTTCATCTCAATTTGACGTGTATATGAAAATGTACAATTCGTAATAACTTTTCTTATTTCAGTTAAATAGCTTTCTTTGGCCGTATCTTTTATTTGGTGTTCCAATTCATATGAAACATCAAAGTGATCTTCAATAGCTCGTTTACCGCGTCCTGTAACTATTGCCATAGTATTTAGTCCCGCTTCTATCGCCTCTTCTACTCCATACTGAAGTAATGGTTTAGTAAGTACAGGCAACATCTCTTTAGGTATCGCTTTTGTTGCAGGTAAAAATCTTGTTCCATAACCTGCCGCAGGAAATAAGCATTTTTTTATTTTATTCATATTTTAACTATCCTATTAAAAATACTATAATATTATTTTCAAACAACGAAATTAACTTCTTTATATTAATCACTTTTGAGCCTTTATTATTTTAATTAATTTTAGAGATATACCTAATTCCCTTGTATCGTTATTCATATTTTTTTCTAATGGTGAAGTAGGATTTCCAATTTCGAATTTTAAATTAACCATATTCCTTGTTAAAATATTTTTATTTATAACGAAACTATATCTTTTAAACTGGTAATTATTTTCATTAAATTCAAAATGATGTAACTTAAAATCATTAACAAATAAATTAACATTTTGTTTTCCATATTTATCTAAAAATGCACCCATTTCTATTACTAATGTTATATTAGAATATAGAGTTTTAAAAGGTCTAATTTCAACTATAGCTTCTTTAGCATCACTCCAAGATCCAAATGTTTCTACTCCAGAAAAACCCGATATAATATATTGTCTCGAATTTTGATTGTAAAATTTTATTGCTTCACCAATTTTATAATTTGAAAATTTAACTTTTTTTTGAAAATATGTATATGAATAATTAAATAATGAGATGTTTTGTAAACCTGATAAATTTAGAGTTTTATTTAAAACAATTTTTAATTGCTTAGAATTTTGAGGGTTTATAAATAATAATCTCATTCCAAAAGGTGCAGGTATAATTCTAAAGTCTTTAACTCTTTTCAAAATTTTCTTATTATCTAAAACGATCCTTTGATTTCCAAAATAGATATCATTAAATGAATTTGAGATACCATAAAAATCAATACCATCTATTTTTTTTGAAGATGAATTATATATTGAGATGCTATTCGGTGTTTCTAATATATATGAAGACTTTTTAATATAATTTATTTTAAACTGATATTGAAGTAAAAGAATAAATACAGTCAATAAAGAAAATGATATAGCTATAACTTTATATTTTTTGCTCTTATACTGTTTATACACTATAAGAATAAAATAAAATGCTAAAAATGCAGCATATGGAAACAACCATTTAAAATAATGTATATTAAGGTATTTCCATAATCCATTAATCAACAAATCATGAAATGGTAAATACATAATAAAATAAATTATTATTAAAGTAGAGATTACTTTTATAATAAATTTTCCAAAAAAAACAAAATAGAACATGGAAAACAAAGATAAATATAGCCAAGGAAAGTTTTCTAGGAAAGTTCCATTGCTTATAAAATTCAAATTATATGAGTCAATAAAAAAAGTATTAAATTTATAAAAAATAAACGGAAAATTAAAAAAACTAAAACCGAGATCTGAGGAATGTGACAAGTAACCTCCCCATATATCTTTATAAATAAAATAATTAAATCCAAATAAGATAATCAACCCAATACTTCCACCTAATAGATTGATTAGTAAAGAATAAAAATATATTAATTTATTCTTAAAATACATCATATGTTTAAATACAGTATATATGTAAAATGGGTATAAGCTAATAAATACAATAGCAGAATCCAGTGGTCTTAAAGGTATAACTAGACTTGTTGAGATTACAAATATAAACTGATATAAAAAGAAATATTTAGGCTTGATATCAATAGAAATATTTATTTTATATAGGTAATATAAAGCTATTGATATTAGTGCAGCAGTGGGAGTTGTTGTCCACGGTATGACATACTGAACAAAAACAATGTATTTTGAAAAAAGACCAAAGAATACAATAACTATAGCCCATTTTTCACCAATAAAATTTTCTGCTAATTTAACAAAAAAATAAATCAAAATTAGTAAAGAAAATAAATCAATAAAAAAGTAAAAATGATTTGGCAAAAACTTATAAAATAAACTTCCTAAAAGTGTATATAGTGGTGGATAAAAGAAATTATGAATAGAATAATTATGGGTAGCAAAAGCTTTAACTCCTTTAAGATATTCTCCTTGGTCAAACCAACCCCACCAACCTAATGGGTTTGCTAAATTATTTCCAGGAAGAGCTGGATTTGACAAATAAAAATATGTGTAAAGTATAGCTATTATTATTAAAATATTTTTCAGATTTATAAATTTATTGGTATATATCAATAGTGTTTTCAACTTTGTATCCTTGTTATAATTACTATTCCTAAAACAATACAGAATACTCCAATGATATATTGAAAACTAATCTTATCATTATAAAAATAATGACTCATTACAGGAACTATTACGAAAGACAATGCCATTAAAGGGTAAACCTTATTCAATTCTACAAATTTTAATACATACATCCAAATTAAAGTTCCAATTCCAGATATTACAAAAGAAAATATTCCAACTAACATAACAGTAACTAATGAAATACTATCTCTTTGATTTGTTAAAATTGAGACATATTTAAATAATATTTGACCAGATGAAATAAAAAGAATCGATAAAAAAGCCAAAAAATATAAAAATTGAGTCATTGATTATTTCTTCATTGATATATAGTTGCCCATAATCAAGCAATCAACATCAGCATTCATATAACTATTTATCGCTTCTTTTGGGGAGCAAACTATTGGTTCCCCTTTAATATTATACGATGTATTTATTACTATGGAATGTCCTGTTAACTTTTTAAACTCAAGCAGCAGTTTATATATATGAGGGTTTTCCTCTTTATTAACGGTTTGAATTCTACATGAACCATCTACATGTGTAATAGCAGGAATTATATTTTTATATTTTTCTCTTACATTAAATACGAAAAGCATATATGGATTTTTATATTCAAAATCAAAATATTTTCCCACATCCTCTTCCAAAACAATAGCAGCAAATGGTCTAAATGGTTCTCTAAACTTTACTCTTTTATTGAGAATATCTTTCATATCCGCAATTAGTGGAGTTGCTAAAAAACTTCTATTACCAAGTGCTCTTGGACCAAATTCCATTCTCCCTTGAAACCAACTAACTATATTACCATCTTGTATAATTTTTGCTACTTCACTGTATAAGTCGTCTTCCTCTACTTGTTTATAATCCAGCTTAGCCAAATCAAGTGCTTCTTTATAATCGTCTGAAGAATAAGATGGTCCTAAAAAAGAATCTTTTTGTATGAAGTTTCTGCTTTTCTTTAAAATATTATTATGAAGAAGTAATGTAGCACCTAGTGAGGTTCCAGAATCACCTGTTGCAGGTTGGATAAAAATTTCTTTGTATAAGCCACTTTTTGCTATCAATCCATTGGCAACACTATTTAAAGCTACTCCACCCGCCATACATAAATATTCTGCATTGGTTCTTTTTTTTAGAATTGTTGCCATATGTAAAATTGTTTCCTCTACAACTTCTTGTGCAGCTGCAGCTATATTAAGTTCCCTTTTGGTCCATTCTTTTGCATTATTTTTATTTTCTTCCCCAAATAGTTCTATAAATTTTTTACTTACACCTGTTTTACGAGTATAATGATATGCAAAATAATCCATATCAATCTCAAACTTACCAGATGGTAGTAAAGTAATAAGTTTTTTTAATTTATAGTATTCATTACTTTTTTTATCGCCATAAGGAGCTAATCCCATAAGTTTACCAGGACCTTCCAATAGTTTAAAGCCTAAGTATCTTGATATTGCCTGATAAAAAGCTCCTAATGAATATGGAGTATCTACTGTATCTAATGTATTAATTTGAAGTCCATCGCCATAACCAAGCATACAGGTACTCCACTCACCAGCACCATCAATTGTAAGAATCGCAGCCTTCTCGAATCCTGATGGATAATAGCAACTTGCAGCATGTGACATATGATGATTTAACATATGAAATTTAAAGTTAATCTTATTATCAGGAAAATAATTTTGTAAAGTGTTTGGTATATTTTTGATATCTTTTAAATATGTTAACATACCTAAATTTTCTTCTCTTTTCCAAGTAAACATTTCACTTATTAAAATTGGCAATGTTTTCCAGTTTTGAATGACATAAGTTGGTATTTTCGAATATGAAATAGACGGATCCCATGATACTACAACATGATCTATATCTGATATTGTAATATTTTCATAATTCAATGCTGCTTTTATTGATTCAATAGGAAAAGCTCCTGAATGTTTCTCTCTGTTCATTCTTTCTTCTTCTGTAGCAAAAACAACTTTTCCATCAATTGTCAATGTTGCTGCTGAATCATGTCCATAACAATTTAGTCCTAGTATTTTCATTTTTAATTTCCTTATATTTTAAAATTTGTTATATCTGACGATATTTTGTATTTCTGATTACCCACAAAACCTTCCAAACTATCGCTAGTAACAGGAAGTTTTATATGAATCGCCTCAATCAATTTCATTACATTTAACAGCATATTTGCATTTATGTTAAATACAATTTTCTTTCTTTTTTGACTACTTATAATTTTTTTGATTAGATCCTCTAAAGTGACCATTTCTGAGTATATAGTATAATTTTTTTGCTTAACTTTATTTTGTGAAATTTGAAAAACTATGCTACATAAAACATCAATTTCAATTATAGGCAATAAGTTTTTATCTTTGGTAATAGGTATAACAATTAATGGAGACATATTTACAAATTTATTAATTTTATTGTAAATTCCTCCTTTGCCTATGATTAAACCAGGACTAATAGCGTATTCATTATTTTGAATAAATAATTGTTCTATTTTGTACTTTGTTGTACCATAACTAGATGTAGCAAATTTATTTGCCGAATATGAAGATATATATATCTGTTTATTAGTATATTTTTTAAATTTTAACAATATAGTTTCATACCATTTTATTAAAAAATCACTTTTATCTGTGTTATATACATGTGCTAAATATATTACAACATCAAATTCATTATTTAATATATTGCTCGATACTTCGTCTCCAATTTTTAACAAAAAAACTTTTTCATTACATTTAGATGAATCATGAGTGGTTCCAAAAACATCATATCCTCGATCTGAAAAATATTTATTTAACTCTTGGCCTAAAAAGCCATTGATACCTACAATTAATATTTTCATAATAATTTTCCAATCCTATATGAATTTGCCATAAAAGATAAAGTTGGACTCTCAGGCGAAAGGTATGAAAATGTTGAACCACCAATAAGAACTATGGAATCATACTTTTTTAATTTTCCATCAATTATTAAATTGTTATCATACATCTCTTCTGGTATCCCCCCAGCATAATGAATATCTGCCCCTATCTTTGTTTTCTTTATGTGTAACATCACAGAATTAATTTGCTTTGTAAATAATTTTAGCTTTTTTATAATACAGGATGAATTATTGTAGTAATTTTCACTATATTTTCCATTTATATATATATTTCCTTCCTTATAATTCATATCAACTGTAACATTATCAGAAGACATAAAACCTGCTCCAGCAATCATATATCTTGAAATAAATTTATAGCATTTGTCAAGAATAAACGACTTAGAAAAAACCAAACCATTGGATAGCGATAGAGAATACCCATCGTATAAATTTCCATAAAACTTCACTTTTTCATCTTTATTTAAAATAAAACTGGCATTACCCATACCAAAAAAGTTTTTATGATTATTCTTTTTGGGTGTTAAAAATGCGAATGCAATTGCTGGAGTTGTATAGAGTTTTGCTTTGTTTTCATTTTTCTTCTCTAATTGAGCTAAAAGTTTATAATTTTGTATTACTCCGGCACCTAAAATTATTTTATTTGCTTTTAGAACTTTTATATTATTATTTCCATCTAATGTCACACTTCTTTTTGATATTTCTGTAACCAAATAGTCTGAAATGAAATTTATATCTAAATTTTTTATATTTTTAAAATCTTCAATCATTGGATACCAGATACTATCATTATGACAACCTATTAGACATTGATTGCAATTATCACAGCTAGTTTTCACAAGCAACCTTGGATATCCAATCATAAAAGATTTATTCAAGTAGGTGCCAAATATATTTTTAATTTTACTAGATATGCTAACAGATTCACAAGTTGGCATATTATAATAACTTTTAAGTATATCATCTTTGTTGCCAGAATATGGAAGGAATTCTTTCATTTCATCATAGTATTTGATAAACTTATTATAATCTAAATTATTTCTTTCTAGTGCATATCTATCAAAAGTTGCTATTGAGGCTCCCCATATTCTTGCCATGCCTCCAATGCCATGAACACCTATGTTTTCAAAATTATTTACAAATATATTTTTAAGACTATCTTTATAATATGATAATGAAAGTAAGTTTTCTCTTTGTAAAAATTTCGGTGAAATATCTTCTACATTAATAGATAGGGTGTCATCTTTATAGTTTGATGGGCAAATAAGAGCTATTTTTTTGTTATAATAACTTTCATTTTGCTCTAAACCTTTTAAAAATGCATACGAGGATGGACCGCAACCAACTATTATCATATCATACATACTTAGTCTTTATAATTTAAAATTTTATGCTCATATTCAACATTATGTTGATGAGTTATAGCATCCAAAATCAATCCTAACGAAAAGGATAAAACAGTAATGATCCCCAAGCCTATAGAAAGAATCGCTAATGGTATATGATTTACAACTCCGAATTGAATGAATTCTTTTACAACTGGTAATCCAGCCAATAAAGTAAAAAAGAAAAATAGGAATGAAATAATAGTGTAAAACTTAAAAGGTTTATATATACGAAAAATATTTATAATCGTCAAGATAACCTTGAAGCCATCACTATATGTGTTAAGTTTTGAAAAACTACCTTCTGGTCTATCTACGAAATCAATAGGAATCTCGATAATTTTAAATCGTTTATCTAAGGTATGCAATGTCATATTGGTTTCTAATGTAAAACCATCTACCATTATCGGATAATTTTTTACAAACTTTTTATTGAAAACTCTATACCCACTCATTATATCTTTAAGATTACTAGAGAAAAGAAAGTTGATCATATTTTTTACTAAATTATTTCCAAAACCATGTAAATTTCTCTTATTTTCTTCCGCATAGTTCCCGCCACTATGTCTATCGCCAACTACAATATCTGCTTCACCTTCTATAATAGGTTTTACAAGTTTATGAACATCTTTAGCTGGATATGTCATATCTGCATCTGCCATCACATATATATCAGCATCTATTTCGGTAAATGCTTTTCTAACTGCATACCCTTTACCCTGTAAAGATTCAAATAAAACCCTTCCTTTTATGTTTTTCTCTTTCATAACACCCTGAGCTAATTCAAAAGTTCTATCTTTTGAATTATTATCGATTATAATTATTTCAGCATCTGGTAATTGTGATGCAAAATCAACAATTGTATCTACGATAGTTAATTCTTCATTATATGCTGGTAATATCACTGCTATTTTTTTATTTTTCATTTCACAAACCTTTTTAATTTATACAAGAAATTTTTACACTTCTTGTCTTTTTCTAATTCTTGTACGATATATTCAATGAAAAAATTGTCAAATTCTTTTTCATCATTAGTCGTTGAATATTTCATTATTTGACTTTTTAATTTTTTCACAACTGTTTTAGGATTACCTTTTTTATTTTCAGATATTAACCCTTCAGGTTTTTCTTTATATTCAAATAGTTCATCAATAAAATCGGTAAAATTTGCAATTAACTTATCTTTTTCTTTTGTTGGCTTAATTAGATTACTAAATTTATTTTTTAAATCAAAGAAGTATTCGCTATCTATAGTTAAGTCTAAATCTTCAAAATTAGTTTGTTTTAAATATTTTGTTTTTATTTTCTCTTGAAAGTGATTTTGTGCTATTAAGATATTTGCAATAAAGTCTTCAACATTCTCAATTGGCAAGAAAGTATAATTTACATTTTTGTAATTATTTTTTTTCTTTTGAAAAGAATCGTTATTCTTAACATCTCCATCAAGTATCACTAAAATATCTCCTGAGAAAAACTTTTCAGCCTGTTCAATACTTGCAATTTCTAGAACCTTCTCCCAACCACCTATCGGAACAACAGTATATAAACAATTTTTAAATTCATTTATATTCTCTATAATTTTCTCTGTAAACATTTTTGCTAAATTATCTTCCACAAGTAAAATTTTATCATAAACGACCTTATGATATAAAAAAGAACTGATATAGCCAGCTTGCTTGCCTTGAGAAAAAGTGACTTTACCATCACTGTTCTTTGCTAAATAAAGATTGTTTGCATCTATACTATCTATAATTTGCAGTGAATGTGTAGCTATTAAAATAGTTAAGTTATACTTCTTAGCAAAAAACTTTAATTTTTCTACCAATCTTTTTTGAGCTTTAGGGTGCAATGATATATCTATTTCATCTATAATTATTAGCGATTGATTATTATTTTTATATTTTAAAAGCAACTTCAATAAAGTTAAAACAAAATATTCACCAGTACTAAAAGAGTATTCTGAAATCAAATGCTCATTTTCTAATTTGTAATAAACATCTTTATTTTTATAATTTAAAATAAAGATATTATCATACTTACCTGTTGTATTTCCATTTATAATATAATCGAGATTTTTAGCTATAAAACTATCAACTATCGTTTTCTCAATATTAGTAGATTTTCTATTATACTTATCAACAAATTCTAAAATCTCTTTTTTTATCTCAAGATGTTCAAATCTACTACCTGAGATTATACTTGATTCAAAAAAACCTTCAAATTTTGGAAAAGGAAATATTTCAAAATCTTCAATTTGTTCTTTTTTGCTAGTTTCAATCCATCTTCTTGTAGTTTTATTTAATTTATCAGTTACATTTTCTCTTTCAAAAGTATAAATTTTATCTTCTATAAGATACTCTATTTTACTATCGTTAAAAATATCACCTTTTAATTCATACCTCAGTATATTCCCATTTAGTAATCTTCCCAAACCAATTAAAAGACTAGATTTACCTATGCCATTTTCTCCAATAATTGCATAAACGTCTTGTTGTAAATTTAACTCAAATTCCAACTCTGTTACACTTTTAACATTAGATAATTTTATTTTAATATTTCTAAGGGTTGTAGTGTCAAAACTAAATAGTTTTTCAATATTACTATATTTAATTTTATTATCGTAAAAAACAATATTGTTTTTTTGAATTTTTGAAATTATCTCATTATTCAAATATTTTGATATATTTACAGGTCTGTTTTTATACCAATAATCAATTGCTCTATAAGTATCTGTTTTTGAATTTTTAGATAACCAAAGTGTACCTCTTGATTGTTTTATAATAAATTTTTTTCCTTTAAAATATTCTATAAACTCATCATAAAAAGATAAAATTTCTACTCTTACTCTATGCCTAAACCAAGCTAGCCCCTTAGCTTTTGGTTCAAATTCATATGTTTCTATCACCCTAGTTAAAGCAATAGGAATTTGCCCTTTTCTAACGACTATAACATCGCCTATATTTATCTTTAAAATTTGTTTTTTTCTATCTTCTGTCTTTTGATACCATAGTTTTAAATTCTCATTTTCATAGTAATATTCATTACCTCCAAAATCAAGCCCAATATACCCAATCTTTAGAATCTCTTTGATATGTTCTACAGTAAAATTACTATCTTCAGGATGAAGCTGGATATGATAGTATTTTGTCCTGGTCACTATTTTATTCCTAATTTTTCTTTTAATTGTTTTGTACTCTCTTCCCATGTAAGATGTCGCATATCATCTGATTTTGGATGTTGATTTGTTTGATATAAGTCAACCCACTTTTCTATAGCATGTGCTAATATATCCGGATCTTTACTATTTTCAAAATAATATGCATTATCACCTGCCACTTCTCTAAATACAGGTATGTCTCTTGCTATGATTGGTAATCTATGTTGGGCAGCTTCTATGAGAGGTAATCCAAAACCCTCACCTTCACTTGCAGCAATTAAGCAATATGAAACTTCATAAATTTTTTCCAAATATTCATCGCTAATTCCATCTAACCAAAATAGTTTTTGATTAAATTCAGAATGATTTTCTATCAAACTTACCACCTCATCTATATTCCAACCTTTTTTACCAATTATTACTAAGTTTGCATCTAAATCTTCTTTCCATAACTGACTAAAAGCTTTTAATGTTTGCATATGACCTTTTCTTGGTTCTAATGTTCCAACCATAAGAAAAGTAATTTTATTTTTTAAAATATCAAGAGTTTGTCTGGCATTTTTAGTCAAGCCTTTAGTTGGTTTAGAATGTTGTATGTCTGCACCATTATGAGAAACATTAATAGAAAAATTATTTAATTTTTTCGATATATTTGATTTATACCATTGTTCATACTCATTAGCTGTAGTTTTTGAAACACATATTGCACCATTAGTTTCAGACATTACAGTAAGCCACTGAACAAATCCTTCTTTATTTCCTTCAATAAAATAATTACTCATATTAATTGGCAACATATCATGTAATAAAAAATAAATCTTTACACCATTATTCCTTAATTTATCATAATACTCTTTTTTTGAAATCTGAACTGCCGGTTGCATATCTAAAATAAAAAATATATCTTCACTTTTGTATTCAATATATTTTTCTTCTATTTGCGGTGCTTCATGCCCTAAAAATTTATATGTAAAATTAGTTGCATATCTATATTCATCATCTACAGTCGCATAGACAGGTTTTATATCATATTCTTCAGGCGGGTTTTTAAATAGTTCTAAAAGTATGCTTCTAACAACTCTTTGAATACCACTTTTGGCATCTTTTTGAACGAGTTCTGAAATATCTAAAAATAGACTTTTTTTTGGCTTCTTTGAGTTAATTAAAATTGTTTTTAATTTTTCAGCAGATTCTTTCCAGGTTGAAAATGGCATATCGTTTGATTTTGGATGTTTATTTTTTTTATAAAGTTTGAGCCATTCTTCAATAGCATTTGCTAAATCTTTAGGTTCAAAACCTTTAAAATAGTACGCATAATCACCAGCAACTTCTCTAAAAATCTCTATATCTCTTGCTATCATAGGTGATCCATATTGAGCAGCTTCAATGAGTGGCAAACCAAACCCTTCATTTATACTTGCAGCTATTAGGCAGGTTGAAGTTTCATAAACCCTTTTTAGATACTCATCATCTATACCATTTAGCCAAAATAGTCTTTTATTGTATTCTTTGCTATTTGTAATTTTTTTGATAAGTTCTTCAACTTTCCAACCTTGTCTTCCTACAAACACAAGATTTATGTCATATCCTTTACTCCATAACAACTCAAAAGCTTCAAATATTTGATCTTGTTTTTTTCTTGGTTCAATCGTTGATACGCATAAAAAAGTTGGTCTTTCTTTTAATTTTTCAATAGCTTCAAACGAGTTAGATAAATTTGTAGAAATATTTTTTGATAGCTCTTTATCTGCTCCAATATGTACCCAATCATTTTGAAAATGTGCTAAAGGTGTAATATTTTTATTTTTTAAAAATATATCATAAGCTCTTGATGTAGCTTTTGAAATACCAATAATTCCATCAAATTGTGCAAACATTTTCATTAGTTCTTTATGTAATTTATTATGATTATTATCTTGGAACATTTCTGACAATTCAATGGGTAAGAGGTCATAAACTAAAAATTTAACTATTACACCATCATTTTTCATCTGATGAAAAAACTCTTTTTTTGATAGTTGAACATGATGTTGCATATCAAGTCCAAAAAATATATCCCCTTGATTCCATCTTATAGGTAAATCTTCTAAATGATCATAATTATTTTTACCTATAAATTTAGCAGTGAATTTATTTGCATATTTATAACCTCCATTAACTGTTGCATACACTGGAGATGCTATATAACCACTTGGCGGAGAATGTAGTAGCTCTTTTAGATAAGACCTGACTACTCTTTGCACACCTGTTCCGCTGTCTCTTTGAGAAAGCTCAGAAACATCTAAAAAAAGCTGTTTTTTTATAAACTGGTTTTGATTTTTTTCTATCGCAATTGCTATTTTGTATATATCCTCATCCAAATAGTTATCTGGGATGTATTGTGTAATCGCTTGAACAATCTCATCAGTTTGATATAGTTTTTTTGAACTTGAAGTATATTTTTTTTCTATAAACTCAATCGCAATTCGTGCACTTTTATCCCATGAAAATTTTTTAATTTGAGATTTATAATGATCTAAAAGTTTTTCTCGTAATGAATTATTTTCAAGAACTTCTTGAATCTTATTTGCTATAGAAGTTACATCATAAGGATCAAAAAGAGCATCTTCGCACCCTATAACTTCAGGAATACTTGTAATATTAGAGCCTATAACCATAGCGCCACAATTCATAGCTTCTAAAACTGGTAATCCAAATCCCTCATGAATAGATGGAAACACAAATAAATCACATAAACTATAAAAATATATCAACTCTTCATCAGAAACATAACCTGTTAAAATAAGATCATTCTGTTTCAGACCATTTTGTTTTGCAAGATTTAAAAGCCTCTCTTTATTTCCATCATCAATTTTACTAACTATTACAAGTTGATAATTATTTTTTATATCATTTGGCAAAATTGAATATGCTTTTATAAGATTTTCAAAATTCTTTCTTATATCAAATCCACCCGGGGTATAAACTATTATTTTTTTGGTTATATTAAATTTTTTAAAAAAATTTTCTTTCTCATGATTAGATATATCAATCGGTTTAAAACTCTCATCTACAGCTGCAGACATATCAATAACATTATTTTTATTAAAATTTAAATATTTTATAAATTCATTACAAGAATTTTGCGAAATTCCTAAAATAATATCAGCTTTTTTTAGATATTCAATTTTTTGTAAATAATTCTTTTTGTATAGTTTATTATTTTCTAAATGTTTTTCTTTATGTATATATGGGATAAGATCATATCCAATTACTGCTACCTTTGTATTTTTATCAAACTTTTTTATACTTGCTACTGCATCATCAACATACCCTTCAAAAAGGCTTGTTGTAAGTATAATGTCTGGCTTAAGATTTGCTAAAAAAGCTTCTCTTAAAACTTCGCTTATCTCTCTTCTGTGATTATTTCCTTCTTCACACTCCTTAACAGGGGCTATACCATCCCATACTTTTATATTTTCTAATGGTAAAATATCTTTAAACTCTTGTTTTATAGGTGCAATTGTATCTGGAAATAGGTTTGATAGTGCTATGATAACTTCATGCTCACCTCTATTTCTTACTATAGCTTTTGAGATAGATAAAGAGTATCTTCCTATACCTCTAAATCTACTCTCGCTTTGAGCTCCTTGTAAATCTATAACTATTCTCATATTTTATATCCTATAACTGCATAATCTTGATCAACGGCAAACTGATGATTGATAAAGGGATCTTCATAGTGAATATTTTTTTGTTATTCATTGCATATGCTATCTGATGGATAACTTCTATATAGCCAACTAGGTTTACAAAGATTAGCTTTCTTTACATTTTTAGCTTTAACAAAGATATATTGACCTAAATCATTTTCTCTGAATTTCAAAAATTTATGTATTAAATCTGTATCAAAAAAATCATTACTTCTATTTTCATGCACATCAGAAGAATACATAATTTCTATCTCGAATCCTAAATGATTTAAGAGTAAAAACAATTCATGTTTATTATATTCTCTATTATGTCGTCCATATGGTCCATAACCAGAATAAGGATCGTATATATTAGCCCCTGCTAGCATTCTTGCAACATTCTCCAACCTATTTACATTTGGTGTTGTCAGAATCAATGTTCCATTCTCTTTTAAAGAATTTTTTATTCTTAACAATACAGCCATAGGATCATTTGTAAAATGTTCAAAAACTTCACAAAAAACAATACAATCAAAATAATTATTTTCATATGGTATATCTGTAGTTTCAATATTATGATTTATAAATTCAAAGCTATACTCTTCTGCAAATATCTCACTTTTCATAGTTTGAACCAAGCTTCCAGAATAATCATCTCCAAAGAAGTTTGTATGATAGTTTGTATATTGTCGGAATTTTTCAATCAAAATTGAATTAAAATAAGGATTACTTCCTATTTCAAGCAATGTTCCTGGTTCGTCAGGAATCAAACTTAATGTATATATAAACCTATTAAAATCTTCTTCTAAATATGGTTTCAATTCATTACTGTTATCCCCATCGAGCTTAAAAGACACCATATATTCAAACAATTGCATATGAGTATAACCTTTAGGTAAAGTAAGTGGATATTCCAACTTATCGTATATTTTCATTTTTTCTTTCATCTATAATTTCCTCCTGATTTTTATTTTAACAAACACTTGTTTAATTTAATAATATATTCAATATGCATCAACTCTTAAATAGTTGTTTTTTTACATGTTTATACCCTATAACCGAATAATCTTGACCAACTGCAAACTGATGATTTAAAAACAAATTGTCAAAATGAATATTATCTGGTTCATGTAATCTCAAAATTTCTACATCCCTAAAGCCACTTTGCTCCACCAAAAAATTTGCACTATGAGGTGGAATTGGATTTAAATGAGTGGGGTCACCGTAAAAATTACAAGCACCAACCATAATATTCTCAGGATTAGGGGTCTCAAAGATTACTATGCCACCTTTTTTAAGTACACGGTAACTCTCTTCAAAAAGTTTCATTAGTATTTCAAAAGGCAAATGTTCTATAATATGAAAACCAGTAATTACATGTAAAGAGGCATTTTCTTGAGACTTTAGATACTCTATGACATCATATTCTCGGACATCTAAGCCTAATTCTTGTGACTTGGCTACCATAGCACGATTTAAGTCTATACCCCCTGCATCATAACCTTTTTCCCCTAGAAGTTCTATCCATTCACCTCTACCACAGCCAACATCAAGTGCTTTTATCTCTTCTTTTTTAAATGGTAATTCTTCTATATACGGTAAATAGACTTCAACTCTTTGTTTTATATCTTCTCTTGTACCTCTAAATTTGTCTTCAAACTCTACATAAAAGGTGTCAAATTGATGTTTTTCTTCATCTGTAATGCTTAGTAACTCTTCTTGATTAA
>Ga0256829_1001958_pt1 | contig 15913 bp, 18 predicted proteins | sample 131447metaG_FD_185979 | JGI IMG/M metagenome (GOLD analysis project Ga0256829, IMG submission 185979) | Hydrothermal vent microbial communities from Lau Basin, Pacific Ocean - 131-447 | ecosystem: Environmental > Aquatic > Marine > Hydrothermal vents | place: Pacific Ocean: Lau Basin | collected...
ACTCAATAACGCAGTTAAGACAGTCCTTGTCACCCACCGGCGCGCACTTACTGTGCTTGCAACTGTGACTCTAGTAACTTGATGCGCTCTTCATATTGGCGTTGCTGGCGGTAAAGATGAGACTTTGCCGAGTCCAGCTCCTTTTCAAGCGCAGCCAGTTTTGCAATCTGGCTTTGTTCGGTTAGTTTCGGATCAAAGAGCATTTGCTCCAGCTCCTTTTTTTCGTGTTCGCATGTGGCGCGCGCCGTCTGTAACTGTCGGCCTATGCGGGCGATTTGGCGCTCTGCCTCGTTATAACGCATTGTTGCACGTTCCAGATTCCAGTTATCGGATGAGACGCTCAGGCGCTCCTTTTCAGATTCCTGAAGGGCGAGCTTTAATTCCTCATCAAGCATTTGGTTTTTCTCACGAAGTGAGATCAGTTCTTTTTCCATGCTTGAGATCTTGTTACGCATGTCAACGAAATTACCGCTTGCCGCAGAAACCGGCTGTGCTTGTGCCGCTTCGGACAGCTCGCCTGCCAATGCAGCATTTTCAGTCCGTAGAGAAGCCAGCTCTTGCTCCAGAGCGGCGATATTTCCGCGCATTTGCGCTGCATCGCCCGAGGAAACACCGCTGGCAGGCTCAATCTCTGCGACGCTTTTTTCTGCTTGCGTCATATCAATCGGCTCTACTTTTTTCTTGTTCACATTATATACGGGGGCAGGGCTGTGATAGCTATGCTTTGTTTCTTTCTTTTTCGGCGGGATGGGAGCCATCATCGCACCTTCATCAGAGGCTGCTTTTTCCGCCTTTTCTTCAACAGGCTTATATTTTTCGCTCTCTTGCTTTAACTGCTCGGCAAGTATTTCTGTGTAACGCTTATGCGGTTTGTTCGGGCGTGCGCTTGCGCTGGCTTGTGTGGCTGTCGGCGCCGGTGCGCTCTCAGTGTGCTGTTCGGGGGCGCTGTCTTGCAGAGCGACCGTACCGACATCACCAAGTACGGCATCTTCCATGTTTTGTATTTTACTTTTTGCGACTGCTGCAGCGGGGGCAACACAATCATCAAATTGTGGCATGGAGGCTTTTAAGCCTGTCAGGTAAACGCGGAATTCATTTTCACGAATTTGAATGTCCAGAACGCCTGCGGAAGACAACCCTTCGGCAAAGGCAGATTTGTTTGATATATCGCTGGATACTTTACTGGCTGTTGAGGCTTGTGATGTGACAATTGCACGATCTAGGCCGGGAATAGTGTATTGCACCTCATATTTCATATTAGGTGTAAAGGCACTTTGGCGGAAATCGATGTTAATTTTGTCAAACCCTTGCTGTGATCCTGTCATTTCAAGGATATAGCCATTGTTTAATTCGTTGGTTACAGAGCAGACAGGGTTCATTTTCTGTGTGTTGTTGCCTGTATCTTTGACCACCCATTTATTTTTGGGGAAGAAATACAGCTCCGGTTCTCCCGCTTGTGTATAAGCCGGAATCATACTTGCCCCGGCTAGGAAAGCAACCAATAGAGGTGTTACAGCTTTTTTGTACGCCATCTTACAGAAATCCTGAGTAATAATAAGTGTGACACGGACGTGTCGAGTGATTCGAAATTTGCATACATATAGTCGCAGCTTTTGAAAAGAGTAAAAAGAAAATAACGTATTTTTAGGCGTTATTTTTGGGGAAAAAACCTGTATACTATTATTATGACTGTTGAAAACTTAAAGAATCAGATCGAAGAAAAGCTAAAATTTGCACCTCCGTTAGGTGTGAAGTTTAAATTTGATCTTGGTAATGATGGTGTGATTTTTATCGATGGTACGCAAAATCCCGCCATTGTGAATTTGGATGATGCCGATGCAGATACAACTTTTGTGTGTAAGGCAGATGTGATGCAAAATCTGTTGAATGGCACGCAAGATCCTACCATGGCGTTTATGAGCGGTAAGCTCAAGGTTAAGGGTTCAATGGGGAATGCACTAAAGTTAGCCTCACTCTTAGAAGATTAATCTCGTGACTTTGATCGTTCGCACTATAAAGGTTTTAATTTCATCAAAATTCAAACCTCGTATAACTGATGCGACCGCCCCGCAAGCGCTTATGTTTCGCGTATTGCCGAATGATCTTGATTTTAATATGCATATGAATAACAGCCGTTATTTGGCGATCATGGATGTGGGGCGCATTGATTTGCTTATCCGTACACATTTATTTCAGGAAATGCGCAAGATTAAGGCTATCCCTGTCTTGAGCACCGCAAAAATGCGTTATCGTATTTCGCTTCAACCTTTTCAGCGTTACAGGCTGGAAAGTAAATTAGTGTGCTGGGATGAGAAATGGCTTTATATTGAGCATCGATTTATTATCGCCGACGGGCCAAAGGCGGGTGCGGTTGCGGCGATTGGTCTGGTGAAGGGAGTTTTTTATAGCGGGCAGGGTAAGGGCACTGTGCCGACCTCTCAGCTATTAGAGCTTACCGGTATGGATAAGCACAGTCCTGAATTTCCCGAGCATGTTACCGACTATATAAAAGCAGATGAGTCATTCCGCGATTATGTACGAAATGACTCATCTAATAATAAGTCCGATAATTCTGACGCTTAATCTTAGAACTTATAGTTCACGCCAAGCGACAAGATCATAACATTACCATCCGTGTCTGCAGAAATTGTACTGCCGTTACGGGTGACGTTGACTTCTTCTTCTGCAACATCAATATATGTTGCCGCCGCATCAAATGAGACTTTATCATTTAATGTGTATGTCGTCCCTGCGGCAAACCAATGGCGGTTACCGTCGGGTGTCAACGTTGTGCGGTATTCATCTGTTGTCGGTGTTTCATCAAACTGGTATCCGGCGCGGAATGTCCATTTATCGTTGTGCATATATTCTGCACCAACGCCATAGGCCCATGTTGTTTGATAGTTTTGGTCGGTTTTTGCGTTACCTAAGCCACTGACAACTGTGATGTTGTCAAAACTGTTCCAACCAAACCATGTTGCACCCGCCTGAACAGACCATTGATCATTGATGCGTTGGTTAATACCAAACTGAGCAATATCAGGAAGGAATAATTCCGCGCTGGCTGTCAGGTTTGCTGTGTTCTCAATGAACAGGCGGCCTTCTAAATTGTGGTGAACATGAGAACGGTAATGCGCGCCCAATGTTGTGCCGTCCAGCGGTTCATAGAGGAGGCCGACATTATATCCCAAACTGATGTCATCACCGTTTAGAATGCTTGTCCCTTCTGCCGGGCCTGCGATCGGGCGAATGCTCTGCAGGTCTGCGTCAGCATATTGAATGTTTACGCCACCCCCGATAGAGAGTTTGTCATTGACCTTTACGGCAAAGCTTGGCTGAAAGTCGATTGTGCTTAGTTCTGTTTCTGTAGAGTCATAGCGACCAAACCATCCGTCATTATATTCGTTGCCCAAACCAAATGGTGCAGAAACGGCAAAGCCAATCCAGAATTTATCTTCGACGACTTCGTGAGACATGCTCAGGTTAGGGACGGGCGTAATGGAATATGGGTTTCCGCCGCTTCCGCCAACTGAGCCGAACGGGACGCTGGATCCTGTATCTGTTAGATCAGAATCGGGTGCAATAAAGTGCACACCCAAATTTGTGTTTGTTCCTTTTAGGTGCGTCATTCCCGCAGGGTTAAAGTAGACGATACTTGAATCGCGTGGTGTAGCAACCTGGCCGGCAAAGGCGTTACCTTGCCCGGATACGGATTGTTCCTGCAGGTAAAACCCTGCAGCATTTGCATCGGAAATCAAGAACCCAGTGAGTGCCACTGCAGAAACAGTAGCAAGTGATAGTACTTTATATGTGCGCATCGGAACCTCTATTATTGTTATGCCCAAAGAATATCAGGCGTTATTGTTCACCTGACATGGTAACAGAAATTTTCATTTTGTTAAATGGAAGTATTCCGAAGTATATTGCGATCTATTAATGGGTTTTTAGTTCTCTTTTAGAAATATCTTCTGCAATTTCTGCTGCAGTATCTGTTGAGGGGTAAAGTGCGATCAATTTATTGTCGTGATCGGTGAGATACATGAAGGAGGAGTGATCCATCATATATTCGTCCATCATTTCATTCTCTACCTTTGAGGCGAATACCTTGAAAGAATCTTTAACCGCATCGATTTGTTCCTGTGATCCGCCAAGGCCGACAAGACGTGGGTGGAATTGCTCAACATACTGCTTAAGTTGCTCCGTTGTGTCGCGCTCTGGGTCGACTGTAATGAATACAGGTGTAATCGTTTTTGCAACATCTTCACCCAGCTCGTCCAAAACTAATGACATTTTTGACAATTCTGTCGGGCAAATAGCAGGGCAGTAAGTAAATCCGAAAAAGATCATTTTATTGGTGTCTGCAAAATCTGCATTCGTGACAGTGTTGCCGTTATGGTCAACCAGTTCAAAATCACCGCCGATATTTGATTTCATCGCTTGCTTGTCATCACTTTTCGCGCGGCTTGGTCTTTTAATTACTGTGCCGGCCTGTGCCTGGTCATCAGGCGATAGGGCAATCACGCCTTCGCTCATTTCTTTTTGTGTAACGAAGTAATCCCATGTTGCGGCAATACCGACACCGATTAAAAGGAATATAACCCATCTTACAAAACGATTTTTCATGACCCAAGCCTGCCTTTCATAAATTCTGATATGGGGGTTATAAAACAGGAATCATCGCTTGACAATTCCCTTTATTCCCGCGAAGCTGCGTATCAATTGAAACCTTAGGGGTGCGGCGCTTTTTGGAAGCAACGCTGAGAGTAAACCCTTAGAACCTGTTGATTAGGATCAACGCAGGGAAAGGACGTAAACTATGCCACATATCATCGTGGAATATTCGCGCAACATTGGTGATGTTGCCGAGATTTCTGATCTTGTACTTAACCTTCATAATGCATTGGCTGATGCGGGCATTGATAAGACGCGCATAAAAACCCGCGCGGTTGTCAGTGATTATGTTGCAGTGGGGGAGCATGAGCTTCACGGCCATATGCTGCACACGACCCTTTTATTGTTGGAGGGGCGCGACGTGCCGACTAAGGATAAGTACGGACAAGCTTTGCTCAAAGAATTGAACACGTTTGTCGAGGGCGTCTTTAAGGATTGCGCGGTTTCCCTAGAGGTACGCGACATGTCCAAAGACACCTATTACCAATAATAAAAGATTACAGATTTTAAGATTAAGAAAGGAGAGCATATTATGGCTCCGAAAGATCAACCGAACACAACTGTTGGGGTATGCCCCTCTACAACACATGTCACACGCGGCGCGCTGCCTGCCTCAAAGAAGGTTTATGTCGGCGAACATAACGTCCCGATGCGTGAGATTTCCTTAACCAACGGAGAGAGCATCACCGTTTATGACACATCAGGCCCCTACACGGATGAGAGCGTAGAGCTCGACATTATGCGCGGCCTGCCGAAAAAGCGCCTTGATTGGGTGATGGCACGCGGCGATGTGGAGCATGTTGAGGGACGTGCGGTCACCCCAATCGATAACGGCTATAAAACCGAAGATCAGATGAAAAATCGCAAGATCAAGCATGAGAAATTCCCCGCCAGCCCTGAAAAGCCATTGCGCGCAAAATCAGGCCAGAACGTAACGCAAATGCATTACGCCCGCAAAGGCATCATCACGCCTGAAATGGAATTCATCGCCATGCGCGAAAACCAACAGCGCGAAGCCGTCCACGAAATGGCGAAAAAAGGCGATAGCGGTTTCGGCACAGATAAATCATTCGGCGCGAACGTGCCGGATTTCATCACCCCCGAATTCGTCCGTAAAGAGGTCGCAGAGGGGCGCGCCATCATCCCCGCCAACATCAACCACACAGAGCTGGAACCGATGATTATCGGCCGTAACTTCCTTGTGAAGATCAACGGCAATATCGGGAACAGTGCGGTGACAAGCTCTATCGGGGAAGAAGTCGATAAAATGGTTTGGGCCACACGCTGGGGCGCGGATACCATTATGGATCTGTCCACGGGTAAAGACATCCACGATACACGCGAATGGATTTTGCGCAACTCCCCCGTCCCGATCGGGACTGTGCCGATCTATCAGGCACTAGAGAAAGTCGGCGGCGTTGCCGAAGACCTGACATGGGAAGTGTTCCGCGATACGCTGATTGAGCAAGCCGAACAAGGCGTTGATTATTTCACCATTCATGCGGGTGTGCGCCTGCCCTATATCCGCCTGACCAATGACCGCGTGACGGGTATCGTTTCGCGCGGCGGCTCCATCATGGCGAAATGGTGTATGACTCACCACCGTGAGAGCTTCCTTTACACTAAATTCGCAGAAATCTGTGAGATTATGAAAGCCTATGATGTGTCCTTCTCCCTCGGCGATGGTTTGCGCCCCGGCTCTATTGCCGATGCGAATGATCGCGCACAATTTGCGGAGCTTGAGACCTTGGGTGAGCTTACCAAAATCGCGTGGGATCACGACGTGCAGGTGATGATCGAAGGCCCCGGCCACGTGCCGATGAATTTGATCAAGGAAAACATGGATAAACAGCTGAAGGAATGTCATGAGGCGCCGTTCTATACGCTCGGCCCCCTCACCACGGATATTGCACCGGGCTACGATCATATCACCAGCGGTATCGGCGCGGCGATGATCGGCTGGTTCGGTTGTGCGATGCTGTGCTATGTCACCCCGAAGGAGCATCTGGGCCTGCCCAATCGTGACGACGTGAAAACAGGCGTGATTACCTATAAAATTGCCGCCCACGCCGCCGATTTGGCAAAGGGGCATCCGGGGGCGCAATACCGCGATGATGCATTATCGAATGCACGGTTTGAATTCCGCTGGGAAGATCAGTTTAATCTCGGTCTAGACCCTGACACAGCGCGCAGCATGCATGATGAAACCCTGCCGGCAGAGGGTGCAAAACACGCATCGTTTTGTTCCATGTGCGGGCCAAAATTCTGCTCTATGAAGATTACGCAAGATGTGCGCGATTACGTGGCCGCCAACCCGGAGCCGGAGGATGACCAAGAGAAGGTGGCCTAGATGATTGAGCATTGTTTACCCCATACTTTAGATAATCTTGCACACTGGGCTGCTTCGAATAAAGGTGAGCCAAAGGACACAGTTCTGACTGTATGGAAGAAAAAGCTTGATACAGAAGACGATCATCTTGTTATTCGGTTTCTATTTTTGCTACAAGTTTCTAATGATCGGATAATAGATTTAATTCGGGACAGTGATCATATAAGAGAAAATAAAAAAATCCAATACAAGCAAGCTGTTAAGGGATTCGGGAATTTAATTTCTGTATCCAGATTGAATGATAATTGGAGATCTCTTGCGCATACTTGCGCAACTGATAAGAATGCCGCTTATATGTCGGCGATTGCCGAGTCTTTGCATAGCTTTTATCCAAAAGAAGAAATTGAAGAACACGAGATTGCTGAACTCACTAATAAATTAGAAAAGATAAAAAATGAATTGGAACAAAAAGTCTCAGATATTTTATTGAGAAACTACTTGGTAAAAGAATTAGAGCTTATGTCTTTATGCTTAAAACATTTTGAAATGTTAGGAGGTATGGGCATAGAAGAAGCAGCTGGTAATATTCTAAAGAAATGCATTACACAAAGAGATAAAATTCCCAGTCAAATTTTAAAGAAGATATTAGGAATTTCGCTTTCAAGTTTGCGTCTTTTGTCTTTAATTGGTGGTGCTTATGCTGGTGCAGAAGCTATTGCGAATGGAGGGGCTTGGCTATCAGAAGTAACGCAGGATATAAGTAATGCTGAAATGCCAGATATCAAACTTTTGGAGGATCAATCTGTTAAATCAGATGATCAAATAGATGTTTGAATTTCATAAATTTATTCTACTAGAATATTATGTTTTCCCCTGCTAACATCTACCCTATGAAAACACTGTCTTGCGATTTATGTGACGCCGCATTTACGGCCGATAGTTTTGAAAATTGGATGCAGCAAATGCAGCCCCCATTACATGAGTGATCACGCCGATTTCATGGAAGCCAACAAGGATAAGCCCAAAGAAGAGGCGATGAAATGGATGGCGGATAATCGCGCCCGTTTTGATGCGCTTTAGCCAATATATATGAATTAATTCCTATAATTATCTCAAAATCAGCCAAAAAATTTGTCATAATGTTTCACGGGAAACGGAGCGTGTCAGCGTGTTTTCCCCCGCAATATAAGCGGTATAATAAGCGGCTTAGCTTGCCACTTCGGCGGCTTTCTCCGCCTCACGCACTTTGCGGACATTTTGTTTTTTCATGAAATCTTTTTGAATGCGATCCAACTGTTTCAGGGTCATACCAATGCCAAGGCGGATATCATCAAGGGTGATCAGCTCATCCTCATCCATCTCGCCGTCTGCGGTCAGAATAAACAGTGAGGCGCGGATCAGCTTGTCTTTCAGATTATGATCAAGCGAGTGGGACAGCGTCTGAAGCTCTGCTTTGATATCGCTGCCATGTTCCATCATTTCCGCGGCTGTGTAACGGATTGTTTCCTCATCCATTGTGGCGCCTGTCAGGTGTTTATATATCTTTGAAATCTGCTCAATCTCACTATCATCCAGATGATCATCCGCGATTGAAATCGCCAGCATACAGCGGATCAGCCCAACGGAAAACGCCGCCGTATCGCCTTTTTCCAGACCCTTTTGCGGGGCGAATGCCTTGAACGCAATCATCAGCAAACCAAGCAGCATACAAGCCAAACCAAGTGCCGCCATCCCGATTCCAACCGTGTAGATTTCAGGGGTTGGCACAAGCTTTAAGGAGAATGCAACAGCCGCAGCAAGCCCGATGATAAACATCAATGTGCCGGTGCCTAGAAATTTTGTACTGATCATGAATAATTCCCTCTCATGGATACACTTCAGGATAGCAGGGAAGCGGCTGATTTAAAAGGGAATTATCTATCTGCTGTTTTGCGTTTTTTTATAAACCCAACTCTGACGGCTCGTGTTCTGCGTCGTCGTCAAAATCCGCGTAAACCCCGTCGGCGGGCGCATCAGGATGATAAAAGAACGTACTGCGCGCGATATTACCGCGCTCATTGATTTTGTGATAAATACACGGTGCCTGAACCATTTTGGTTCTCGCGCTAAAGGAATCTGTACGATTTTTAGCGGCTGATTTTGCAAATCCATCAGCCAGCGGAATACGTTCATCATCGCGGCGTACGCGGCGAAGCTCCATGTCCGGTTGATGGCCCAGTGCGGCGCGCAGACGATCGAAAAGCTGGCCGTTATATTTCTCTTCATCCAGCGTCCCTTTGCGCATTTCCATGATGCGTTTTTCAACAAAGGGACAGTCCGTGGTCAGGCGTTCCACGTTGAAATTCTTCATCTGTTCCAACGCAAGTGTGGCCGCCCATAATTCGGCATGCTTACTGTCTCTGATGTCTAATTTCGTGATGTTAAAGGCCTGTACCAGCGCGATGTCATCTTTTGGGTCAGGCCCCTGAATGATCGCCGCGGTGCCGGCTTTGTGCTTTTTTTCACTGTAATAAGAGCCATCCACCCAGACTTGGCAGTGCTCTCGCGCCATTTTTACAGCCACGCGCAGTTTTGCCCATGGTGCATCGTTATCTTGATTTGTTTCCATTTAATCCGTTTTCTAAACCGTTACTCTTTTTCCGTGAGCATACTCTAATAAACGCATAAAAATATGTAAAGAAACGAATCTGTAAACTGTTATGATGCGGGGGAGGTTTCGTCTAAAAACTCTTGTATGAATTGGCTTTCATCAAAGTAATCTTCCATCTCACCAACCCCGCCTGAAAGAGCGGCGCTTAAGACATCTGTTGCGAATTTCGGGCGTGGTTTTGTTTCTATTATATACATGAAATACCTCTCGTTGTTGAGAATCGTTATCATTAATGGCAGGGTAGCATTTTTATCGCGTCTGTCAATGATATTGATAATCATTATCAACTTTAGTAAATATGATCGAAAAACCAAAAACGCCCTCTCGAAATAATTCGAAAGGACGCAGTTGGTGTTTTACAAGGGAGGAAATCTTTACAGAACGTCGAGGAGCTCTGCGACGAGAGGGTGGCGAACAATATCGCCCTGATCCAGTCGGCAAACTGCGACATTTTTGACTTTTTCAAGGCGCTCACTGATTTGCGCCAACCCTGATACACCGTCCAGCAGGTCTGATTGATCAGGGTCACCCGTCACAACCATGGTTGAGTGCCAACCAAGGCGCGAGAGGATCATTTTTAATTGCCCATAGGTACAGTTTTGCGCCTCATCGATAACAACGAAAGCATTGTTCAGCGTACGTCCGCGCATGAAACCGATCGGTGCGATTTCAATGGTGCCGTCATCTAAAAGCTGACGTACCTTTTTACCGCCAAGACGATCACCGAGGGAATCGTATAACGGGCGCAGGTAGGGGGCCATCTTTTCGTGCATATCACCGGGGAGGAAGCCAAGCGACTCTCCAGCTTCCATTGCCGGGCGTGAGAGGATGATCCGCTCAATCTCACCTTTTTCGAGTGCTGCTACAGCTGAGGATATGGCGAGATATGTCTTACCCGTTCCGGCGGGGCCGATTGCCATGGTCAGGCTGTAATCTTTAATCGATTGCATTAAAATTTCCTGTCCCTTGGATCGGGGCTTGATATTCTTAACGTATTTCTGGTCTCTGCGGCCATCGATTTCCTCATCTAACGGGTGCCAGCTATCTGTGTGAAATGAAGGATGGACGACGTTTTCTCTGTGATTTTGATTACGAGATTTGCGTGATTTTTTAGCCATGACGAAGGGTTCTCCTATTGGTAAGAGAGTTGCGAGATGTCCGAGGATCGGACAGCGGGGGTAAGCATGTATGTTAGGGTGTTTGCTAGTGGCTTACTGATCTGTTGAGATCGTAGGTTATAAGAAATTAAAATTACAAGATATGTAATAACCACAACTGCACTATAACAAAATTTCAATGCTAATCATAATCTAAACCGTAATTTACGTATTTTTGTTGTGTAGTATTTTGCAAAACAGCGTAAACTGCAGTATTATTAAACTGTATTCTTTCGTAAGGTTTTGAAGAGATGACGATGCGTTTTTTAAACAAATATCTACTTGTTGCCGTTATATCCTTGGGAGTGGCTTTTCCTGTTTATGCTGCTGATGGTCAGCAGAACTGCTCTAAAAGTGACTTAAGGGATATTAAGGCCTTTAATCCTTTGGCGAAGAAAAAAGTCGAGGAAAATGAAGAGTTGATTGCCAATACAGCGCAGGTGGTGAGTGAACGCGATGCAAAAGAGTTTGCCGAAGATTTTGATCGTATTAAATCATTTTTCCGATCACAGGAATTTGCCGCGATGGAAAAGGTTTATGAGCGTTGCGATATGACCATCCCAAGACCGATGGCAAAGCAGAGCTTTTGGATCCCCGAAGATCAGCGTATTTATTACAGCGGTATCTAAGCGAAGTTTTTAACGCAGGCGTTGCGTTTTCCCGAAAATATATGTAGCGTGTCAGCCTTATTCACATAAGGTAGGTTGTTATGAGCGTTACATTCGAAGATGTGCAATCCGCGCATGAAAAGATCAAAGATTCTGTTATCAGAACGCCGACGATTAAGGCGACGCGTTTATCTTTGCATCTTGGCATTGATTTGTATCTCAAGCTTGAAAACCTGCAGCATACTTCGGCCTTTAAGGCGCGCGGTGCGCTCAACAAACTTCTGACACTCAATGAAGAGCAACGCAAAAAAGGCGTTATCGCCTGTAGCGCGGGAAACCACGCACAGGGCGTGGCCTATAATGCGACGCGTTTGGGTATTCCCTCAACGATTGTTATGCCCAACGGAACACCGTTTAACAAAATCAAACGCACAGAGGATTTCGGCGCGACCGTGGTTATCTACGGTAATAGTTTTGATGAATCTGTTGGTGAAACGATGCGCATGGCAGAGGAGCAAGACCTGACCTTTATTCACCCCTTTGACGACGAGGCCGTTGTCGCGGGGCAGGGTACACTTGGTATTGAAATGTTAGAGCAAGTACCTGATCTGGATGTGATTGTTGTGCCGATTGGCGGTGGTGGTTTGATCGCCGGTGTGGCGACAGCGGTAAAAGCCATGAAGCCTGAAATTCAGGTGATCGGTGCGCAGGCAGAGAATTTTGATGCGATGAAAGCCATGAGCGAAGGTCGCCCTTTTGTCGGCGGTGAGGCGACATTGGCCGAAGGCATCGCGGTGAAAGCGCCGTCTAAGAATGATTTTAAAATTATCGATAAGTTGGTCGATACGATTTACTCCGCGAGCGAGACTGAAATCGAAGAAGCGATTTTTGATTTGCTGAGTGATGAGAAATTGGTCGCCGAAGGTGCGCCGGGTGCAGCCTTGGCGGTAATTAAAAAGCACCTTAAGGAATTTAAAGGCAAAAAGGTCGGTATGGTTTTATGCGGCGGGAATATCGACTCGCGCATGCTTTCAACGCTTATTCTGCGTGGTCTTGTGCGTGATGGCCGTATCACACGCCTGACATTCGAAATTGATGATACACCGGGGCAGCTTTCCGATATCTCCCGCATAATCGGGGAATCGGGTGCAAACGTGGTGGAGGTAATCCACCAACGCATGATGCAGACTGTATCTTTGAAAAAAGCCGAACTTGAGGTGGTGATCGAAGCACGTGATAAGCTTCATGTGAAAGACATCGTTAAAACCCTGAAAGATGCGGGTTTCAAAGTTTCGGCCTCACGTGACGTATAGCGTCATTTCTTGCATCCATCGCTGCACTGATTTAAGTTATCGAAAATAACACTGATCGGGGCGATGGTTTTAGATCGAACAAAATATGATGGTGCGTATAAGGGCGATGATCCTGCGATTGAGGCCGCCCTTGATCGCGTGCATCCCATTTCAATTGAGGCTGCGGATTGGTCGAAAGAGCAGGGCTATGGCGTTATTGACGGGTTCCTGGCTGTCGTGGACGGACGTGAGGATTTAAACGGTGCGCTGGAAAAAGCGCGGGAACTGATTAAGCGCGCGGAGTTTGAAGCCGTAACAGTTATTCGGGAATCGCAAACCCTGCAGAAAACAGAAGGTAAAGTGGATGATCTGTTTTGGAATGCATCCTTTGGGCATGAGGGTGTAGTGCGCCCTGATCGCACCGTCGGCAGCAGACCTGCCAAGCAAGGCACGATTTTAATCAATCCTGATCACAATAATTTTTATATCAAAAAGCCCGGTGAGCTGTTTAGTGCGATGAATACTATTCGTGAATTGCTGGGGCATGATGTGCCGCAATTCAAATATAAAAAAGCAGGCCTGATTAATGGTGGTCCCGATATCGGCAAAGATGTGAAAGAGATATTCGGCCAGGCGGGGAAAGTCTTTCCTGAATATATGTCGGTCTATCTCTCCAGCGGCGCTTCGACCAGTGAGCCAGGCTTGATGCATTTTGATTCAGGCTATCAGGTGCAAGAGGTTGATACGCATGGCAGCATAAATAATCGCAGTTATAGTCAATTGCCCAAAAAATTCGTTAAAGCCGCAGATGGGCGCACGTTCGAAGCGTTGCCGGGTGGGGTTACGATCACCGCCTCAATTATCGGCGGCGGATCCATTGTGCGCAAAACCGATCCCGATCGCTATGCTGCCTATAAACAGCATGAGGCGGAAGGCACCCTAAAGGATAATAAAGTGTATTTTCAGGATGATGAAGATCACGGATATCAGGCGCAAGACGGGGATATTATGATTATGCGCAATGATAAATGGCCTGATGATGCGCAGGGTAACCCGCGCCTGCCGTCTGATCATTGCTCCACGATATTAAATGCCTATGGTAATACAGGAAATCATTTGGGGCGCGTTGTTGGCCTTATGTCTTCGCAGGTATGTTATATGTCCCCGCAAGTGCGGGAGCATTTAGGCATGAGCCGTATGCCTGAGCCGCGAGAATATGAGTACGCGCAAAATGACGATGTACATGAGGTGCCGGAGCAGGCCTAGGGCTTATTCCACGGCATTTTGCCGAGCAAAATCGCCAGCCCGCACCAGCCCGTAAAGCCGGCCACAGCCAATGCAGCGGCAAAAATCCCTGCAAGGGCGAACATAAAGGTCATGCCCAAAAACCCGAAGACCACCAAGGCCGCGATCAACGTGCCCATAATCATTTGCACCTGACGAAAAATAGAGAATTTCGGCTCTGCCCCGCCTATCACGGGCAGGCCGGAGCTTTCCCATGCACCGATGCCGCCCTCAATATTAAAAATCTCGTGCTTGGCATCACTGCGGAGTATGCCGCAGGCTTGTTCCCCGCGTTTGCCCGCCAGACATTGCATGATGATTTTCTTGTCCTGCGGTATGTCCATAAATCCCATCATCTCGGATACAGTGGAGAGGGGGATAGAATGCGCATAGGGAATATGGCGGGTTTTAAATTCATCGGGTTCGCGCACATCTATTAAAACGGCGCCGCCCTGCACCAACATATCATGTGCGTCTTTTGCGGAAATGTTATGTGTCATGTTTAGTCCTCCTTACAAAAGGCCTCATAAAGTGTGCCCATAATGTCAAATACGTGCGGGTTGGAAATGGAGTAATAAAGCGTTCTGTGGTCGCGTCTAAATGTTACGATGTCTTCATCCTTGAGCTTATTCAGGTGCTGCGACATAGAGGTTTGTGCAATGCCTGTTGCCTCAATCAGGGCAGTGACGTTTTTCTCCCCCTGTGACAGCTCACACAAAATCATCAATCGATCTTTGTTCGCCAGCCCTTTCAGGAAGGAAGCGGCCAGTGCTGCTTTTTCTTTCATTTCCTCCATAAAAAAAACCCTTTATTAATTCATAAATATATCATATCATAAAAATATAAATTAACAAGGAGAAAAATCATGTCCAAAGATTACAAAGAAATAACCAATGATATTTCCGAATATATTGCAGAGCTTCGTAAGGAACAGCCCGAAGCAATGGCGGGTTTTTCTGCTTTGGCAAAAGGCGCAACAGATGACGGTGCGCTTGATAAAAAGACCAAAGAATTTGTCGCCCTGGGCATTGCGATCTCAACGCGCTGTGACGGGTGTATCGGGTTTCATGTTAAGGCCTTGAAAAAGCTTGGTGCAACCCGCACAGAAGTCGCCGAGGTTTTGGCGATGGGGGTGTATATGGGCGGCGGGCCGTCATTGATGTATGCCGCAGATGCTTTGCGTGCCTATGATCAATTTTAACGTGATGTGGCGCTCGGTTTGAACCTGATGTTTATAATTGAACGCCCTAAGCTTTTGATTGTTAAGACATTGAGCGGTAATTCCAAAAGCACATGCAAAATACTAAGGAAGAGCAGAGCCACAAACCCTGTGCGGTAATCGTACAGATAGGTGCCGATGCAAAGTAAATAAAGCGCGCATAGCGATATCATGCGGCGTTTACTTATGGCGTTCCATTTGATGATGTTCACTTTCGAAAACCAGTTTAGGTAATGATAAGTGTAGGCAAAGGCCAAAAAGCCCAAAACCGCATGGCCGTCGACCCATCCGCGAAATGACAGCAGGTTCGCCAAATATGCCGCGATGCCGTCAAACATGCCGATATTGTTTGTAACAAAAATCGGGGCGATCATGGCCTCTGACGGGCGAATGAAAAAGAAAATTGATCCGCATGCGATAAAAACCCAAAATGATATAAAGCCCCAGATATTCTGGCTTTTGAAAGCTCCGTATAAGATAAAGCATCCGGTGAAAATATAAATATGCACAACTGATGGTAGCAAAACAATCAATCCTAAAACAAATCCCGGGAACACACCGCGTATAACCAAAAACACGGCGGCGATAATGATAAAGATCGAAAGGCGTTGCCAGAGTTTGGCGGTGAGTATGACGGCGCAAGCGCCCGCCAATGCGACAACATAAATATTATAGATGGTGTTATTTCCGCCCATAAACGGCA
>Ga0256829_1001959_pt1 | contig 15910 bp, 17 predicted proteins | sample 131447metaG_FD_185979 | JGI IMG/M metagenome (GOLD analysis project Ga0256829, IMG submission 185979) | Hydrothermal vent microbial communities from Lau Basin, Pacific Ocean - 131-447 | ecosystem: Environmental > Aquatic > Marine > Hydrothermal vents | place: Pacific Ocean: Lau Basin | collected...
TTGCTGAACCACCCAACCATCCACAGATGCCGTCAGCAGCATCCCCCGGCGCTGAAACCAGCGCTGCAGCCACTGATCATCCGGCCCTTTCATTTGCAGACGATACTGCTGCTGATTTCTGTTGACCAGCCGCAGTGTCAGGCTGACAACATGGGGGTCGCGGGCCAAATCCTCTTCAAACAGCGCCTGCTCGGGCAGCGACGCCCGACGCTGCAGCGTTAACACGCCGGTGAGCAGCGGCGCATGCGCCGACGGCAATAATCCATCCGAAGTGCCAGCCGGAGGCTGACCGCCAGGCGCAGCAATCGGCGCGGAGGCAGAGGCACTGGACATCTGCGCGCCATCCACTGTTTGAGCGGCAGACTGTTCCGCATAGTAGGGGATATTGTGTTGCTGCAGATAGCGCAGCACCCGTTTTTCATTGAACAGGATGCGCACGCCCTGCGCAGTCGGCACTGCTTTTTGCAGGAAACGCACCGCTTTCACGCCAGCCGGAATCTGCTTGATGGCATGCTGCGGAATGATTCTGCCCCACAGTTGCGGCAGCGCCATATCCGCCGCCTTGCGGATATTGGCATGCAGCCAGTTGACATCGACGCCCTCAGCTTCCGCCGCCACATCCACCTGCATACGCGCATCCGGCGCTGCATAGGCAAACGCCGGCAACAGCAGCAGCGCCAACACGCCGCAATGGAACAGGCGATGAACGATGCTCATTTGACCACTCGCAGATGACTGGCCTTGCGCGGCGTATCGCTCTTTTCCTTTCGATCTGCGCCGCCGCCATTAATCACCGTAATCCCGGCGTTTGGCGACGGCTCGCTTTTTTCAACCGCATGCGCCGCCTCTTCGGCAGGCTGATCATCATGCAGCGCCTGAGCCGCCTCATCCGACATATTGCTGCGCACCGCCTGGACAATCGCCTTGATCATCTCCGGCACGCTGTCGTCCCAGATGATGCCCTGTTCAAGATCGCCTTCGGGCAGATAGGCGGCCCAGATGGTATGCATGGGAATGCGGCACGGAAACACCTGGCCGGAAAAAGAGAAATCGGACTCCAGCCTGTCGTCGCCGATGCGAATCTGCTGTGGCATACGCACATTCAGCACCAGCCTGAGAGCCGGATCGCCACGCAGACTTTCCGGCACGATCACCTCTTCCCGCGTGGCGTCCACCACAATGTAGATGCGTCCGTAACGGCCGAAATACTCTCTTAGTTGTTTGGCCTTCGCAGCATCCGAAAAGCTCAGACTCATATCTGTTTTTAACCTCCGGCCCGTAAGCACCCAACAAGCCACGCGCCTCAAAATCCCGTTTTATGATCCGCCCGGCGACAACGCTAGCGGCAAGCAGACCATGATGAAATACGGAGTGGCCCTGTAAGCCGGGTTCTGTCCCCTGCCAGCGGCAGGTGGATGGTCATTCATCTGGGCCTGCCGTTGCCGACAGGCTCGAGCAGCCTACCCGAAAGCAAACGCGAGCCACGCTTGGCGCTTCCCTATTTGGCCTTGCTGCGAACGGGGTTTACCGTGCCCCCGCCTGTTACCAGCCGGGGCGGTGCGCTCTTACCGCACCGTTTCACCCTTACCTGTCATCCAAGATCACAGGCGGTCTGTTTTCTGTGGCACTGTCCCGGGGTCGCCCCCGCCGGACGTTATCCGGCGTTCCGCTCTATGCAGCCCGGACTTTCCTCGACGGGCGGCGCACGCCCCCGCCGCGACCATCCGGGCCACTCCGCCGCCGAAGTGTAGAAACATTAGCGCCGAAACGCACTGTAAATTGCCATCAGTTTGCAAACTCCGCCTTGCGCGTTAAATTCCCGGTATCATTTTTCGCGCAAGGTTTTGCTCTCAACAACGACCAAGCGCGAAAAATCGGGAGAAATACATGACACAACACAGCAGCCACCGGACAGCCCACGGCTGGGCAAAAATAGTCGCCATCATGCTGTTTGTATGGCTGGCGATGCAGGCCAGCGCAGCCCAGGCGGCAGAATTGCAGTGGATCGACCAGAACGGCGCCATGCATTCGCTGAAAGAATATCAGGGCAAAGCCGTATTGGTGCATTTCTGGGCCTCATGGTGCGGCCCGTGTCGCCATGAAATGCCGCTACTGACACGCTGGCTCAAGCAGCACCCGGATGTCACCATTATCCCTGTGTCACTGGACGATAGCATGGCAGATGCGCAGAAATTTCTGAACAGCAACCACTTCGACCTGCCTGCCCAACTCACCGATCAGGCCCAGGCCATGTCCATGGGTGCACGCGGACTGCCGACCACCCTGGTTGTCGCAGCCGATGGCGACATCGCCGCCCGGCAAATTGGCGCCCTGCCCTGGGATCAGAAAGAGTTTTCAGATACGGTATTGGGATTCCTCAAGCAGTAAGGCCAAGCACTTAGCCGAAAAGATATTGCGCCAACAGCCAGTTTCGACTTTTACCCCCCATGCTGGTAACTTCTCCCTCTTCACAGCAGCCCCGAAAATCAGCACTATACGCAAAATTCATCAACGACCCGGGAGGCGCCATGCGCTCATTACTGCTGATTTTTTCTATGCTGCTGTCCACAACCGTATTTGCCCATGATGACCACCATGGCGCCGCCAATACCGAAACAAAAGGCGCCAATATCTCTTCGATCCGCAGCCATGCGGCCAATATATTGCGCGGCGCCAATATCACTGCGGTCAGGCCATCGCCCATAGCCGGGCTGTATGAAGTGCAAAGCGGTAGAAACATTTTCTATTCCGATGCCGATGGCAGCCATTTCCTGCTTGGCGGGCACCTCATCGACAGCGTGGCCAGAAAGGATTTAACCAAAGCGCGCCTGGAGGTGATCAACAAAGTGGACTGGAGCGTACTGCCGCTGGACAAGGCCGTGGTCTCCGGCGATCCGCATGGCAAGCTGAAACTGGCTGTTTTCACCGATCCTGAGTGCCCCTACTGCCGCAAGTTTGAACACGAACTGGCCAACCTGAAAGGCGTCAAGGTGTACAGTTTTCTGTTCCCGCTCAGTTTCCATAAACATGCCAAAGGCTGGTCAACGGCCATCTGGTGCAGCAAAGATCGCCATAAGACCATGGTGGATATTATGCTCAACAATGCCGACCCTAAGGCCGGAAGCTGCCATACGCCGATTGAAGACATTGCCAAACTTGGTAAAAAGCTCGGCATCACCGGCACGCCGACGCTGATTGCCGGCGATGGGCGGCTCTCTGCCGGCGGCAAAAGCGCAGCCCAACTCAAAGCCTGGTTACAAGAAAACCACTAATACATTGAACGCGGGAAGTGCGACTTCAGTCACGCCAATATCTTGTGCAAATGCGCGACTGAAGTCGCACCTCCAAGGATAACAGATGCGAGAAGACCGACAGGCGGATGAACTCCGCCCCATTCAAATTGACACCACATTCAACCGCTATGCTGAAGGTTCGGCGCTGATCTCATTTGGCCATACGCGGGTATTGTGTACGGCCAGCGTCGAGGATAGGCAACCGCCGTTTCTGCGCCATACCGACAAAGGCTGGGTCACCGCCGAATACGGCATGTTGCCGCGCGCCACCCATACGCGTGGCGGGCGCGAGGCCGCGCGCGGCAAGCAGGGTGGACGCACCGTCGAGATTCAACGCCTGATTGGCCGCAGCTTACGCGCCGTGGTTGATCTGGAAGCGCTGGGGCCGCGTTCGATCAGTCTGGATTGCGATGTCCTGCAAGCCGATGGCGGAACCCGCACCGCCGCCATCACCGGCTCATGGGTGGCGCTGCGCATCGCCGTGAACACGCTACTGGCCGATGGCACGCTCGAAAACGACCCCGTTACCGGTCAAATCGCTGCGGTGAGTTGCGGTTTTGTGGCCGGCAAAGGATTACTGGATTTGCAATATTCCGAAGATTCACAAGCGGAAATGGACGCCAATTTTGTCATGACGCCGGATGGCGGCGTGGTGGAAGTGCAGGCCACGGCGGAAGAGAAGCCGTTAAGCTGGGATCAGTTCATGCAACTGAAAAATCTGGCCGATAAAGGCATCGCCGACCTGGCCAAGATTCAGAACCGGGCCATCGCAGCGGCTTAATCGCAGCCGATTTCCCACTGCCGCACCTTCAACCGCAGTAGCCCGGCTGCTTGCGTCAATTGGTGATCCGGTTGTGCCCCATGCAATCACAATGCAAACAGGAGAGCGATATGCAGTTGGTCGTGGCCAGCAATAATCTGAAAAAACGCACCGAGATTGCCGCCATTCTCGGCGCACTCGGGATCGAACTGATCGCGCCGGATGACACGCTGTTTGTCGATGTCGTTGAAGATGCGCCCACATTTGCCGGCAACGCGCAAAAAAAAGCGGAAGCCTTCGCCGCCGCCAACGGCTTGCCTGCGCTGGCCGATGACTCCGGCCTCTGCGTCGATGCGCTGCATGGCGCACCGGGCGTCTATTCGGCCCGCTTCGCCGGCCCCGATGCCAGCGACGCCGATAATAACCGCAAACTACTGACTGAACTGACCGGCTGCGCCGATCGCACGGCGCATTTTTTCTGCGCCGTTCATCTGGCATTTCCGGATCATGCTGGCTCGTTCACCGCTGACGGGCGGGTCGTGGGAGAAATCCTTGAACATGCCTCCGGTAGCGCCGGTTTCGGTTATGATCCGCTGTTTTACTGTCCGGAGCTGGGAAAGGTTTTCGCCGCGTGCACGCCCGAGGAAAAGGCTTCGGTGTCGCATCGCGGCCGCGCGTTGCGCGCGCTGGCCAGTCAGTTACAACAGACTGAAGGGTTGTAAGCGTGCATATCTCCGCCTCATGGGATCCCTGGCTGGCCGATGAGTTCAACAAGGATTACATGCGCGACCTGTTTGTTTTTCTGGACACGCAAGACGCTCAAAGCATCTACCCGGCCAGAGACCACTGGTTCGCCGCCCTGCAGGCGACCGATTTCGACAAGGTGAAGGCGGTGATAATTGGACAAGACCCCTACCACGGCCTCGGTCAGGCGCACGGTTTAAGTTTTTCCGTGCCGGCTGGAGAAAAAATCCCGCCATCGTTACGCAACATCTACAAAGAGCTGGCAGCCGATCCAGCCATTGATTTCACCATGCCGAAGCACGGATGCCTGACGCATTGGGCCGATCAGGGCGTGCTGTTACTAAACGCCGTCCTGACAGTCGAAGCGGGAAAGCCCGGCTCGCACCAACAACGGGGCTGGGAGCAATTCACCGACTGCATCATTGCGCAGCTGAACCGCCATCGGGAGAACCTCGTATTTATGTTGTGGGGGAAATATGCTCAGCAGAAGGGAACAAGAGTGGACCCGAATCGTCACCTTGTGCTGCAAACCACACACCCCTCGCCATTCTCAGCCCGCAAGGGCTTTCTCGGCTGCCGCCATTTCTCCAAAGCCAATGCCTGGCTGACAGCGCACGGCCAGACGCCTGTCCGCTGGTAGCCATGCCCGCTCCCGGTTGAACCTGCATGCAGGGTGAAAAGTGTTGAGCTAAAAAAGGTTCCTGACACCTTTTTCCCGTTTCGCAAAGGGAATCAAGGGCTTGCGCAATGAGGACGTGGCAGCTGATATTTTTGGTGTAACGACTCAGACGCCGCTGTTGATGGCTTTGAATTTTTTCATTTTGGCGAACACCTTTCTGGGGTAGCGCTTGCTGCCAACCGAGCCGTTGTAGGCGGCAAGGGCGCGCTCCACTGTTTTGTAGCGATCCAGATAGTGGCGAATTATGGCGCAGCCGTAGCGCACGTTTGTTTCAATACTGAGCAGATTATCATCCGGCTTGCCCAGCTCCTTTTTCCAGAACGGCATCACCTGCATCAGCCCGACGGCGCCGACATTGCTGACCGCAAAGTGGTCAAACTGGGATTCCACCGCAATCACCCCCAGAATCAGTTCGGGAGAGAGCTTCTGCTTTTTGCTGTAGACATACACCCAGCGGGCGATCGTCTTCGCCTCATCGATATCCGCCACCCACGGGCGAATGGTCGAGACGATGTCCTTAACCCATACCTCCTGCTCAAAATCGGTCTGCCCGACCGGCTCGGCGGCCGGTTGCAGCATCTGACGCATCTGCGCTTTCTCTTTCGGCGCAATATCCAGCAGACCAACGCTCTTTTCGACAATCTGTTTAACTGCCGTTTGCGCCATATGCTGCCGGTCTTCCGTATTGCTGTTCAGCCAGAATGGAACACTCAGCAAAAAGCCCGCCACCATCACCCCGGCCAGAATGGCCTTGGGTGATTTATCGCCCAGTCGGCGTCTCAGCTCTTCGGCGTTCAGTTGACCGCCTCCGAAGATCTCGCCTGCTCAAGTTCGGAGAGTGCGACCCGGACGACATCGGCCACAGGCACAGAACTGCGCGACTGCTGCCGCCAGCCGATCTCCACCGCGCCCTCTTTCAGACCGCGATCACCCACCACCACCTGAAACGGCAGACCGATCAACTCGAAATCCTTGAACTTGACGCCGGGCCGTTCATTGCGTTCATCCCACAGCACATCAATACCGGCCTCCAGAAACTGCCGGTAGATGGCTTCCGATGTTTGCCGCACCGCATCCGATCTGCCCATGCTGATCAGGCCAACCTGAAACGGCGCCAGCGCCAGCGGCCAGCTGATGCCGGCCTCATCATTGCACTGCTCGACAATCGCCGCCATCAGGCGCGACACGCCAATGCCGTAACAGCCCATCGTCGCCACGCTACGTTTGCCCTGCCGATCCTGAAACAGCACCTCCATCGGCTCGGTGTAACGCTTGCCCAGCGCAAACACCTGCCCCACCTCAATGCCGCGCGAGAGTTGCATCTCACCGCCGCAACGGCTGCAACGATCGCCGGCGCGGGTTTCGCGCAGATCGACAAATTCCGCCTCCGGCACATCGCGCCCGAAATCGAGCCCGGCGACATGGGCGTCGCGCCGGTTGGCGCCCGCAATCAAGCCTGTCGCCCCGTGCAGACGATTGTCCACCAACACCCGCACCGACAGTTGCTGTGGACCGACAAAGCCGGTGACGCCGCCGATGGATGCAATATCGTCGTCTGTGGCCATTTCAACACTATCGGCCCCCGCCACATGAGCCAGCTTAATCTCCTGCAGCTGATCATCGCCAGCCACGCAAGCCGCCACAATCGCGCCATCCTGCGCGCCGCCCTGAATGCGGTAGATCAGTGTTTTCACCAACTGGCCGATATCCACCGACAGAAAACCGGCCACATCTTCAACACTGCTCACACCGGGCGTTTCGACCACGCTCAGCGCCGCAGGCGTAGCAGAGATGCAGGGGCGCACAGAGATCGCCTTCTCCACATTGGCGGCATAATCACAGTCAGCGCAGTGCGCAATCAGATCCTCGCCCGAATCGGCCAGCACATGAAATTCATGCGAATCGCTGCCGCCAATCGAGCCGGTATCGGCTTCCACCGGACGGAATTTCAGACCGAAACGGGTGAAAATGCGCTGATAGGTTGCAAACATCTTGTCGTACTCTGCCGCCAGACAGTCGGCATCGGCATGGAAGGAGTAGGCATCTTTCATGATAAATTCGCGCCCGCGCATCAGCCCGAAGCGGGGGCGAATCTCGTCACGAAATTTGCTCTGAATCTGATACAGGTTCATCGGCAACTGTTTATACGAACGCAGTTCACGCGCCACCAGATCGCAGATCACCTCTTCGTGGGTCGGGCCGAGGCACGATTCATGGCTATGCCGATCGGTAAAGCGCAGCAGCTCCGGGCCGTATTTCTCCATGCGCTCCGATTTCTCCCACAGCTCGCCGGGCTGCACCATCGGCATCAGCAACTCCTGTGCGCCGGCCCGATTCATCTCCTCGCGGATCACCGCCTCAATCTTGCGCAACACACGCAGCGCCAGCGGTAAATAGTCGTAGACGCCGGAAGTCACCCGGCGGATATAGCCAGCGCGCAACAGCAGTTGATGAGAAATCACCTCGGCGTCAGCCGGAACATCTCGAAGGGTCGGAATAAAACAGTTGGAATATCGCATGGCGCAAGCATAGCGAGACGAGATTCATTGAGGTAGTAGAACAATGCCCCGACCCGGCATCTCCCCGACATCTCCGAAACGACTCATGATCATTTTCTTTTCTGCGATGAATACTCCGGGGTAGTATCACGCCATGAAAATCGGCATTGATCTGGGCGGCACAAAAACCGAGTTGATTGCGCTGGATGCGGCCGGCGGGCAACGCATGCGTTTTCGTCGCGCCACGCCGGCCGGCGATTATGACGCCACCATTGCCCTGGTCGCCGATATGATCCGCCAGGCCGAAAATACGTTGCATGGCGATTCATCCGGTGTTCGCGGTGCGGCATGGTTGTGGAGGCAGTAATGAATATTGCCCATATCGGCCTGATCGTCACCGACCTGAATCGCGCTGCGCAATTTTACGAAGGCATATTGGGGCTCTCTCGCACGGCGCGCCCGGAACTCGCATTTGAGGGTATCTGGTACGGATTGGCGGCGGGGCAGCAAATTCACCTGATGTTACTGCATAATCCGTACGCCGACAGTAAAAAACCGGCGCACGGCGGTCGCGACAACCATGTGGCGCTGCATACAGATGCATTCGACGCCATTCGGCAGCGACTCGATACGGCGCGCATCAGCTACAGCATGAGTCAATCCGGCCGCACCGCCCTGTTCTGCCGCGACCCCGACGGCAACACCATTGAGCTGATTCAGGCGGCAGCCGTATCCGACGATCTGCCAAGCGGCGGCGATTGCAGACGATAATAGCATACCGCCATCGATGCCAATGACGCCGCATACACAATCACCTGCAGAGCGCTGGGGTGATCATCATATCCCACCAGCACATGCAGCAACTCACCCAGAGCACTGTCGGCGGACAACAGCGCCGAACTGTTCCACAACGGGTCAACCAGCGGCGGCAACCAGCCGATCATCACCAGATTCGACGCCGCCTGTGAGGCCATGCCCGCCGCCAGCAGCATCAACAGCCAACCGACCACGCTGAACAGACGCTTCAGCGGAATCCGAACCAGCCCCAGATAGAGCAGCGAGCCGGCGGCAAGCGCAACGCCGGCGCCCAGCAGGCCGCCAATCAACATACTCCAGCCATCTTCCGCGACTCCCTGAGCTGCGCCGAACAGAAAGAATGCCGCCTCGGAGCCCTCTCGCATCACTGCGGAGAGAGAGACAATAGCCAGCGCCGTGAAGGGCAGATCACCCGCCTTGACCGAACCGCCCACCTGTTTCATGCGCTGACTCATGATGCGCCCATGCTTGCTCATCCAGAAAACCGTCCAGGCGATCAGCACCGAGGCCAGCAGCAGTACGACAGCATTGAAAATGAACTCGCCATCGCCATCAAACGAGGCCTCCATCTGCTCCATAAACACGCCCAGAAACGCCGCTCCCAGTAAACCGACCAATACGCCAAGGCCGATCCACAATCGCGAGCCGGCCAGTCCGCGCGTCGCCGCCAGCAACACGCCGATCACCAGCACCATTTCCAGCATTTCCCGAAACACAATCACCATGGATGAAATCATCTGTCCAACTCCTCTGCGCAATCACGGCATAAACCGAACATCACCAACTGGTGGCCGGTCAGCCTGAACGCTTTTTCGGCAGCAATTTGCTGCTGCAACACCTCAATTGTCTCGTGTGAAAACTCTTCGATATGGCCACAACCGGTGCAGATCATGTGATCATGATGGGCCTTATCGGCCCGCTCATAACGCTTCTTATCGGCCAACTGGATCGAATCGATCAGGCCGAGCGACTCCAGCGCCGCCAGACCGCGATAGACGGTAGCTATACCGATGGACGCTCCGGCATCCACCAGCGCCCGAGCCACTTCATCAGCATCCCAGTGCCGATTGGAGGCATTGATCAGATCAAGAATCGCCTGCCGCTGTACAGTCAGTCTCTGCATATAGCGTAATGATAACCATTATCATTATTATGTCAACGGTAAATAGAAGGAAGTAAATTCGATGAAGTAATGAAAATCCCGAAATATTCTATCTGTTTCGTGATTCGGCGCCGACTCAGGATAGCCCCTTATGCTGTTCGCTAGCCGGCTGCATCCGCTCTTCACGGTTGACCTTGACCTCGCGAGGCGCATCGATACCGATACGCACCTGCCCCCCCTTCACATTCAGCACCTGAATCTGGATATTGTCTCCGATGGCAATGGCCTCGCCCTTCTTTCTTGTCAGAATTAACATGGTATCTCCTCTTTGATACCTTTAATAGACCACTATATCGGAAAAAGCAAGAAAGAGTTAAGTTATTCCGAATCCAGACCAAAGGCGCTATGTAGCGTGCGCACGGCCAGTTCGACATACTTCTCTTCAATCACCACAGTGATTTTGATTTCACTGGTGGTGATCATCTGGATATTGACCCCCTCCTGAGCCAGAATATCAAACATATCCTTGGCCACGCCGGCATGTGAACGCATGCCCACGCCGATCACCGAGACCTTGGCGATGCTGTCATCGCCCTTGACGTTGCGCCCATGCATCTGCTCGCAGAGGCGGCGCATGATCTCCATGGTCTGCCGGTAATCGCCGGTCGGCACCGTGAAAGTGATATCGGTATAGCCCTGCTCCGACACATTCTGCACAATCACATCGACATTGATGCCCGCCTCGGCCACCGGCCCGAACACTTTCGCAGCAATGCCCGGCTGATCGGGAATCCCCATGATGGTGATTTTTGCCTCATCGCGATTATAGGCCACGCCGGAAATGGTTGCTCGTTCCATGCTATCATCCTCTTGTACATCATCCTCTTGCACCACCATGGTGCCGGCCACCGGCTCGAAACTGGAGCGCAGATGCAGCGGCATATTATAGCGCATGGCCAGTTCCACCGAGCGGGTCTGCAACACCTTCGCCCCCAGCGAGGCGAATTCCAGCATCTCTTCATAGGCGATGCGTTCGATCTTGCGCGCCCTGGGGACTATACGCGGATCGGTCGTATAGATGCCGTCCACATCGGTATAGATATCGCACATATCTGCTTCAACCGCGATGGCCAGCGCCACCGCCGACGTATCGGAGCCGCCGCGCCCCAGCGTGGTGATATTGCCGCGTTCATCAACGCCCTGAAAACCGGTCACCACGGGCACTTCTCCGGCTTCCAGATGGGCCAGCAGATGGCTTCCATCCACATTCTTGATCCGCGCCCGCACATGCCTGCTATCAGTGACAAAACCGGCCTGACCGCCGCTATGGGAGTAGGCGGCGATGCCGCGCTGCTGCAATTCGATGGCCAGCAGTGCGGCGCTGACCTGTTCCCCGGTCGCCACCAGCGCATCGAGTTCGCGCGCCGCCGGCCGGGCGCACAACTCATGCGCCAGGGCCGTCAGGCGGTTGGTTTCGCCGCTCATGGCCGACACCACCACAGCCACCTGATTACCGCGCTCCAGTTCAGCCTGCACCAGACCGGCAGTATGGCGAATGCGTTCCAGCGACCCCACCGAGGTGCCGCCGAATTTCTGTACAATCCGCATCAGCGCGCCTCCTCCGGCGCCACGGTGGCGATACCCACCTTGCTCATTTTCAGCCCTCGCAGTGTGTCGAGCACATAGACCACCCGCTTGTGGCGCGTTTCGGCGTCGGCGCGCAACACCACCCGCACGTTCGGGTTCCCTTTCGACACATTCAGAATCCGCTTGCGCAGATCGGCATCGGAAACCAGCTCATCCTGTACATACAACGAACCGTTGGCGTTGATGCTGATGGTCACCTGCTTATCCTCTTTCGGCTGGGTTTTGGCATGGCTGGAGGGCAAGTCGAGCTTGAGGCTCGATGAGACGCTGAAGGTGGTAGAGACCATGAAAAAAATCAGCATCAGGAAGACCACATCGACCAGCGGCGTAATATCCACCATATAGTCCATGCGTTTTTTCCGGCGCAGGTTCACGCACGTTCCCCTTTCAGCAGTTCGACAAAGCGCAGCGCATGCTGTTCGATTTCCACCACGAAACGATCCACCCTGGCCTCATAAAAGCGGTAGGCCACAATCGACGGGATCGCCACCACCAGACCGAAGGCGGTAGTATTCAATGCCTTGGAAATGCCGCCCGCCAACACATCCGCATGACCGACGCCGACCTCGGAAATCTGTTGGAATACTTCAATCATGCCGATCACCGTGCCGAGCAGGCCGAGCAGCGGCGCAATGGCGGCAATCACCCCGAGCACGCCGATAAAGCGATCGAGATGAGCCACCTCCTGCCGGCCCGACTCCTCCAGAATCTCTTTCATCACCGAGCGGCGTACGCCGCGATTGGCCAGCGCCACCCACAGAATCCGGCTCATGGCTGTATTATGCGTCTGGCAGATCTGCATGGCCTGTTTGACATCGCCATCACGCACATACTGCTCGATCTGTTGCACGGTTTTCAGCGGAATCACCACCGAACGGCGCAAACTCCAGGCGCGCTCGAAAATAATGGTGAGCGACAGCACCGAAATGCCCAGCAGAATATACATCACACTGCCGCCCTGTTGGATAAATAGTAACACTGATGCCTCCATGTCCGATGCAGGAACACGCCATTAGCCCAGGCTGGCCCTAACCTCGCCGATCAAGGCCGCAATTATGGTGTGTCGAGGCTAAAAGTCATGCAGCGATTCACATGATCTACTGAAAATCACAACCGGCCAACAGCGAGCCGCAGATAAACGCGGATAACGCGGATCAGCCCGGGTTGAAACCTTCAGTGCAGGATTTTTTTATCAGCGATGAAGCCAGCTCACGTCGTAAGCGCTGATGCGACCGCCAGTTCTCAACGCGGGCGACTCCGCCGCCTTGGGGCCAGCGCACCATGCATGCGCCCGCCGCCGTATTGCAGACAGTTGCGCCGATCCGGCCGTAGCGCTGCAGCACAGCCGGTTTCGGAAAATGATAACGGTTGGCAAAGCCTGTCTGCGCAATGGCAATCTGCGGATGCAGCGCCTCAACCAGCGCCGGAGTGCTGGAGGTGTTGCTGCCGTGATGCGGCATCAGCATCACATCTGTTTTGCCGACGCCTGCGGCCAGCAGTTGCTTTTCCGCCTCCGCCTCAATATCGCCCGGCCACAGCATGCGAATCCCATTGCTCAGCCGGGCGGCAAGCACCAGTGATGCATTGTTGGCATTGGCCGGATTCAAGCCGCGCGGCGGCCATAGTACGGAGATATTGGTACCGGCATCACGGGGCATTGCCACACGGTCGCCTTGCGCCAGCCATCGAGTGGTTGCACCATGCAACTGCGCATAACGCACCAACGCCTTCACGCGCCCATCCATGCGCGTGGCAGGCGTGTCCGGCAACCATAATTCGCCGACACTGTTCATGTGTTGCATCAGCGACAGCGCGCCGCCCAGGTGATCGGACTGGGCGTGTGAAATCGCCAGCACATCCAGATGCGTGATTCCAATCCGGCGCAATCCGGCTGCTTCGCTGGTGCCGCCATTAAAGCGGCTGCCCTGCCGCCCCGGCGCATCCACCGCCAGCACCCGATTACCCGGCAACAGCAAAGTGGAAGCCGCCCCCTGCCCCACATCCCAGGCGATCCATTGCGGTTGTTGGATATCCGTTTCATGCAACACCAGCGCCAGCCATGCCGCCGCCACCAGCAGTGCAGAGAGCATCGCTCCGCCTCGATGGCCGCACCACCACAACAGAGCTGCCCCGGCCATGCCAAACAGATACCCTGCCTGCATCCATAAAGCAGGATAACTCGCCCACAACCGGCCGGCCGGCAGCGCGAAAATCCACTGCAACATCTGCAGACCGACCGTCACGCCAGCAGCAGCCAGATGCATCAACAACAGCGCCACATGATCCAGTCCTAGCAGCGCCGACAGTTCAGCCAGCAAGCCGAGCGGCATCACAACCAGAGCGTACAACGGCGCCATCACCATATTGGCCGGCAGACTGTAAGTGGGAATGCGTCCGAATGTCGCCACGATCAGCGGCAGCGTCGCCAACGTCGCCAGCAGTGAAACCCACAACATCGTCCGAACTGCACGGGTCACTTTTTGGCTCAATCGCGTCGATTCACTGCGCTGCCCCGTCGCCAACAGTGGTTCTCTGCGCCCTGCCCACAACAACAACGCCGCCGTCGCCACAAACGAGAGCCACAACGACAGTGATGCGATAGCGGTCGGATCGAACAGCAGGATGAGTCCCAACGCCGCCAGCAGCGTATTGATCGGCTCGCTGCGCGCCGACAGAGACCACGCCAGCGCCGCCGCTGCCAACATCATCGCGGCCCGAACAGCCGGCAGCGGCCAGTCGGCCAGGGCGGCATAGGCGGCGGCAGCCAGAAAACCGCAGATGATCGATATATTGCGCACCGGCAGGCGCACCATCCACGCCTCCCGCCGGGTCAGAATCAGCCAGATGAGCATCAGCGCCCAGCCTGCCGCCATGCCGACATGCATGCCTGAGATAGCCAGCAGATGCGCCGTTCCTGTGGCTGAAAACAGTGCGTTCACGCGGGGTGAGATTTGTGAACGCTCGCCCAGCAGCAGGGCCTGCAGGATAGCGGCTGCGTCATGGTCGAGGGAATTGACTTTATAAGCCTTATAGGTCGTATAGGTCTTATAGGGCTTATCAACACGATGAATGACAGCGCGCACTTTCATACGCTGTTGTTGCAGCCATGGAGTGGCGGCCCGAACGATTGTCGGTTTTCCTTTCATGCCGCCGATCAGGACGATATGATGATCGAAACACCAGCCACGATAATCGAAGCTGCCGGGATTATGAAAATTGCGCGGCAACCGCCAGCGCGCCTGCAACCGGATACGCTGCCCGGCCAGAATATGGCCATCACCCTCGCCGGCAGGCTGTTGCGATGCCTGATGCTGGTAGAGCAGCGCCTTGCCCGGCAAACGGGCGCCATCCGAACGGCGAATATGATTCAGCCGGAAGCGACGGTAGCCGGAAAATCGATCGATATGCTCAACATCCGCACTGATTTCCACATCGCGACCCAGCCAGCTGGCGTCCACATCGAGCTGGTGCGCATCCCACCACAGATCGGCCACGCCCCACAGGACGGCGACAACCAGCAGCAGCGCTGGCAGGCGTTGCCGAAAAACAAGCAGCGCCACCACTGCAACCGGCAGCAGAGCGACGGCCGTATCGATATCGACAACATCGGTGCGCGCCAGCATCAATCCGGCCAATATCGCAAACACAGGGGCCAACAGCGGCCAGCGCTGCAGGCTCGGCGGGCCCGAACCCGCCAGATTCAGCTTAACGCGCATGGACTTTTTTCACCCTGTGATTGAAACATGATCACGGGGTGAAAAAAGTCCATGCAAGCGCGTTGTTTGTTTCATGTTAAATCCGCTCGGGATAGACAATCCTGCCGCGAATCATCTGATCACCGCCCATTGCCAGGCGCTCCACACGCTCCAACCGCATGGCCCGGTCCACTTGTTGTGCGCCGGCGCCGCCCAGCAGGCTGACAGCATCGCGTCCGCCGATCAGGATCGGAGCCTGATAAAGCACCAGTTCATTGCTGAAGCCCGCCTCCAGAAACGAGGTGTGCAGCGCCCCGCCGCCTTCCAGCAGGATTTGCAGGTATCCGTCGTCGGTCAGATGCTGAAGCATGGCGGGCAGGCCCGACATCTGCACCACCTGCACGCCGGCATCACGCCAGCGCTCGGCGTCATCGTTCAGGCTGCGCACATAAAAACGCGTTGGCGCTTCATCCGACAACAACTTGCACGATGGAAAGAAATGCGGCGTTCCGAAGCAGAGCACCACCCTGAGCGGGGTATTCCCCATCACTGGCGCATCGCGCACCGTCAACGATGGATTATCGTGTTTCAGCGTGCCTGCGCCCACCACAATCGCATCGCACTCTGCCCGCAACCCGTGCGCATGACGACGACACGCGGCCCCGCTGATCCACTG
>Ga0256829_1001960_pt1 | contig 15907 bp, 13 predicted proteins | sample 131447metaG_FD_185979 | JGI IMG/M metagenome (GOLD analysis project Ga0256829, IMG submission 185979) | Hydrothermal vent microbial communities from Lau Basin, Pacific Ocean - 131-447 | ecosystem: Environmental > Aquatic > Marine > Hydrothermal vents | place: Pacific Ocean: Lau Basin | collected...
TGCATGCGGCGATGTTCAGGTAGAAACCGTAGTACTTCCCGACGGTGAACAACACAAAAACCTAGAACAATATGGCGTGGTCATGACACGCCTACTAGAAATGAATGCAGCCCGAGATACCACATTAATCGCGCTTGGCGGTGGTGTCATTGGTGATTTATGTGGCTTCGTTGCTGCAACTTATCAGCGCGGGGTGCCTTTTATTCAGGTACCAACCACATTATTGTCTCAGGTGGATTCATCGGTTGGTGGTAAAACAGCGGTCAATCACCCACTGGGTAAAAATATGATTGGCGCATTTTATCAGCCAGTATTTGTGGCGATTGATACGGATACACTTAAGACTTTACCTCCACGCGAATTCAGTGCGGGAATGGCAGAAGTAATTAAGTACGGCATCATTTATGACGCGCCTTTTTTCGAATGGCTGGAAACCCATGCAGCATTATTACAACAACTTGACGCTGCCCACACTGTTGAAGCAATTACCCGTTGCTGTGAAATAAAGGCTGATGTTGTTGCTAAAGATGAAAGAGAAGGCGGCTTGAGAGCTATTCTTAACCTTGGACATACGTTTGGTCATGCCATTGAAGCAGAGCAAGGATACGGGCAGTGGCTACACGGTGAAGCTGTTGCTGCTGGTACTATTATTGCTTGTAAAGCTGCGGAGCAATTAGATTGGTTTAGCGAGTCAGAAACCCGTCGCGTTGAAGCTTTGTTCAACACTTTCGCACTACCTGTTGAAGGACCAACAACAATGTCGAAAGCTGATTATGTGAAGCATATGAAGCGAGACAAAAAAGTAGAAGCGGGCAGCATTCGATTTGTACTGCCTCAAGGTATTGGACACGCGGTGGTAACCAAAGACGTTACTGATGAAGCCCTTGCTACTTTGCTAGGCTGACTAGCAAGGGTATACCTCGACCGCTAGTTGCCCATATTTGTACTACTGTCATTTTTTGTAACTGTGTCGCGGAGATAACCCATGCATAGCGAATTGCATGAACGCTTAGAGTATTTAGTCAACTATTCATCACAGTTAATTTTTGTGAGTAGTGACTCTATTGCACAACAACAAAAAACGCTCGAAGCCTTTGTTTTTCAGCAGCATGATGACACTGAAATAGCCTATTTTACCGCTGAGGAAAATATGGATATGAGCGATTTTCGACGTTTGCTATGTCGTCAATTGCTCGGTCAAACAGTGGGTAGTTATGTTCGACCACTCAATGAGTTACTGGCACCGTTGAACAGTCATGAGGGGCCTATCCTAATCGCTATTACTCAGGCGCAAAATATGCCAGACGCTATGCTACAGGAACTATGGGATGTGGTTCTACAAAGCAGGTTCGCCGGTAATAAGCAACATCTCAACGTATTGTTGTTCGCCGATACAGAGTGGTCAGAAAAAGCAAAAGCTTGGCTCCCGACCAAAAATACTGATACTCCATTGCTTATAAGCAGTCAGTCTGTTGTTGCTCAACCTGAAGGTTCTGAACTCGACAAATTAATTGCCGAACGGCGTTTGGCATTTAAAGCCCACCTAGATAAGCGCGCGGCACCATTACCTGTGGTTACTCCCCCAAACCCACTAACATCAAAGCGCTTTTTTGTAGCAATGTTAGTCATATTTTCTACCACCTTTATTGGCTTGGTGGGTTGGCAATACGGCGATGATATCTCTCACTTATTTACTCCCATTGAGGAAAGTACCTCTCCAGTAGTAGTGGAGCAACCTTCGCCCGGCGTTGGTACAGCCTACTCTGAACTTACACAGGCTACCGAGTCAGAGCAAACACTAAGTAGTCCAAACGGTACAGCTATCGGTGAGAGGGAACCTCTCGTAGAACAAACACAAAGCGTGCCTTCCGATGATGGGCTTGCATCCACATGGCAGGAAGCCATTGACAACCTCGATAGTGAAACAGAAACGACGATTCACACACTAGGTGAAACCGAGACGATACTTTCTAGTAACAGTACAGCACCTGCTGCTAACGAAGCGACTGACATTGGGGCAAGTACTACCACTGAGTCAGCGCTTCAACCTTTAGCTAAACCACCTACCCAAAATCAAACGTTTTTTGAACAATGGCTAGCACCAAACGACTATGTGATTCAATTAGTAGGAATGAAGGACGGCACTGCCGTTACTACTTTTATCAATAACAATGCGCTAGCCGACATCACTCATGTTTACGTTACACAACGCTATGGCGGAGACTGGTTTGTGGTGGTTTTCAACCAAACTTACCCTACATTGGCTCAAGCCCGAGCTGGTGTATTATCTCTACCAGAATTTCCGAATAAGAGTGAAGCATTCGTCAAGCAGGGCAGCCAAATTCTGAACGAAGTCGCTATTACCCCCTAACATCAGAGGCTATATTGTGAAATAAACCGGTTCGACATTGCTTTCTTGGTTGTGACGCAGATCGATGGACGATACAATCTGTCTCTTGAGCGTAAATTAAAAACTGCACGGCAAGTCATGGTAGTAAATCACATTCCACTTTCCCTTTGTCGTGTAGGTAGTTGTTGATTTTGCATAATGAGAACAGAAGCGAACTACGCGTGATCGATAAAAATTCTAAATCCGATATACGCTCCCCATTAAAATGGCCCGGCGGTAAAAAGCGAGTGCTTAAGCACATCCGAGCAATTCTTCCGCAGCAAGGGAAAAAACGTTTAGTGGAACCGTTTGTGGGCGGGGGCTCCGTTTTTCTCAATCTAGAATTTGATGAATATCTTTTGTGTGATACGAACGCTGATCTCGTCGCCTTGTTTAATGCGGTAAAGCGTGCTCCCATCGACTTTAAAAAAGATGCTCAAGCACTATTTACACAAAAAAATAACTCCGCCGACAAATACTACGAACTTCGACAGCGTTTTAACGACAATACTGACGCTTATGAACGAGCGGTACTATTTTTGTATCTCAACAGACACGGCTATAACGGCTTGTGTAGATACAATAAATCGGGTGGATATAATGTTCCGTTTGGCCGCTATAAAAAGCCCTATTTCCCCAACGATGAAATAGATTTTCTTGCCAAGAAGCTTGAGCGCGCTGAAATAATTAGCGGTGACTTTGAACTAGCATTTGAACAAATTAAGTCAGGAGACGTAGTCTATTGCGACCCTCCGTACTCTCCTATTAATCGCACATCTAATTTTACTGCATACGCTGGCAATGTATTTTCCGACGAAGATCAAACTAGGCTAGTATCCAACAGTATCAAGGCACAACAAAAAGGTGTTGCTACGGTAATCTCTAATCACTACGTGGCTTTTACTAAGAAACTCTACGCCTCGGCCGACCAACGTTCACTGTTTTCAGTACAACGTTCAATCAGCCAAAACGGCAAAAGCAGAGAAAAAGTTAAAGAAGTATTGGCGCTTTACCAATCAAAAAAATAAGCAGTTAAATAGCTGTGACCCATCGTGCCAATAATAACAAGCCGATGACAAACCCTATAAAAGCGACAATTCCCACCACTACGAAACTGATAAACTTTCCCGTTGTGAAGTCCCTTTGGTAATTGGCTTGGCTCTGAACGCCAAATGCACTCGCCAATACGCTAAGCAACACTGACCAAAAGTTGGTACCTGAATTTGGCACTTGTATTAATCGTTAGAAAGCGTTGAATGGGGAGAATCACCTCGGTGAAGTAACTCTAGTAGGTCGATAAAGTGAAATTGATAAGAAGAAGATTGGCCTGCGAACCAAGATAACCAGCTTACCTGTTCAACGCCGTCTCTAACACGAGCGCATTGATTTTCAACATGACTTGCCGGTAACGCTGGGTTAAAAGTTCCACTGGGTTGAAAATCACACACTGATTGATTGGCAGACAAAGTCATACCCGAAGCAAGAGTAATTACCGTTGCAACGACTGAGAGTGACGCTATAACGCGATACTTCATCCTGAACACCTATCAATCAGATTAAAATTTAAGCTCATTATAAACACTCGAATATAATGGGCAAGGCTTTCTAACAGATAATTCCGTCATTCCAACGTCTCAGAATGAATCGTTTATCTAAAATGCATCAACACTAGTCTTTTTCGGGTAAAGTACACCCAATGCCTTTTTAAGCTGTTGTTGTTTTGGGTATACTTACCCTTTCGCATCTCCAGTGCTAGCTAATAAGAGACTTGCAATGCCCTCACATTTGATTGCCCCCTCTATATTATCCGCCGACTTCGCTCGTCTTGGTGAAGATGTAGTGTCAGTGCTTGAGGCTGGTGCAGATATCGTGCATTTTGATGTCATGGATAATCATTACGTGCCCAACCTCACTTTCGGCCCAATGATCTGTAAAGCGCTCAGAAATTACGGCGTCACCGCCCCTATCGATGTGCACTTAATGGTAAAGCCGGTCGATGAAATGATTGTGCAGTTTGCAGAGGCTGGAGCCAGTTTTATAAGCTTTCACCCCGAAGCTTCTGAACACGTAGACAGGTCATTACAGCTAATTATAGACGCGGGCTGCAAACCCGGGTTGGTATTTAACCCAGCAACACCATTGCACCACTTAGATCACGTCATGGATAAACTTCATCACATTTTATTAATGTCGGTTAATCCCGGTTTTGGTGGCCAGTCTTTTATCCCATCCACACTCGATAAACTGCGCTTGGTTAAACAAAGAATCGCAGATAGTGGGTACGATATTCGATTACAAATTGACGGCGGTGTAAAAGTCGATAATATTCGCGCTATTGCAGACGCAGGTGCTGACATGTTTGTGGCAGGCTCGGCTATATTCTCACAGCCTGACTACAAAGCTGTCATTGATGACATGCGCAAAGAGTTAAGCAAACCAACTCTTGCATAAATTTAAATTTGAAAAGTAAAAACAGGTAATAGTTATGAGTAACAATCCAGTTGTTTTAAGTGGTTGCCAGCCTTCTGGTCAACTAACCCTTGGAAACTACATGGGTGCTCTTAAACAATGGGTGTCCATGCAAGACGATCACGATTGCTTGTACATGTTGGTAGATTTGCACGCTATTACTGTTCGCCAAGAACCTGAACAGCTTTATAACGCGTGTTTAGACGGTCTTGCTTTGTATCTAGCCTGTGGTATCGACCCACAGAAAAGCACTTTGTTTGTGCAGTCTCATGTTCCAGAGCACGCTCAACTGTCTTGGGTTCTCAATTGCTATGCCCAAATGGGCGAGCTTAACCGCATGACCCAGTTCAAAGATAAGTCAGCCAAAAACGTGAATAACATCAACGTAGGTTTGTACAGCTACCCTGTACTTCAAGCCGCAGATATATTGTTGTACCAAGCTGACAAAGTGCCAGTAGGTGAAGACCAAAAACAACACCTCGAGCTAACTCGTGATATTGCGACCAGATTTAACAATATCTATGGCGACGTATTTCAATTACCCGACCCTCACATTCCTGAGTTCGGTGCTCGTATCATGAGTTTACAAGAACCCGACAGAAAAATGTCTAAGTCGGACTCGAACCCAAACAACTTTATTGGTCTACTTGAAGATCCTAAAAAGATCACCAAAAAAATAAAACGGGCCGTGACAGATTCAGACGAACAAGCACGTATTTACTATAACCCAGCGGAAAAAGCAGGTGTATCTAACCTACTAACATTGCTCTCTTTGGTTACGGGTAAAACGGTAGAAACACTGGTGCCAGAATACGAAGATAAAATGTATGGTCACTTGAAAGGTGATGTAGCCGACGCAGTAGTGTCGCTGATTACGCCAATTCAAGAGCGCTATACACAACTTCGCAATGACCGTACCTACTTGGACCAAGTTATGCAATCCGGTGCTGAAAAGGCATCTGCAAAGGCGGCGGTTACCCTTAAAAAAGTATATGACGCTGTCGGTTTCATCCCTCGCCCCTAGTTTTACCCTTCGACATTAGGAGCGCCTTGGTGCTACTGATTATCGACAATTTCGATTCGTTTACTCACAACCTTGCTCGCTATTTTGTCGAGCTGGGTTGTGATGTGCATGTGGTGCGCAATAACGCGATAACCCTTGAAGACATAGAAAAGCTCGCTCCGTCTCATTTAGTCATTTCACCCGGTCCCTGTACTCCTAGCGAAGCGGGCATTAGCCTAAACGTTATTGAAAAATTTGCTGGCCAAATTCCACTGCTTGGTGTTTGTCTGGGGCATCAAGCAATAGGGCAGGTATTTGGCGCACAAGTGACATCGGCGCTCGAAATTAAACATGGAAAGGTATCTCCTGTATCGCATGCAAATACAGGATTGTTCGAAGGCCTGCCACAAGGTTTTAATGCCACGCGTTACCATTCGTTAGTACTTGCCCATGAAACCATTCCACAGGTGTTCTCTATTGACGCTTGGTGTATGACCAATGAAGGGAAAAAGGAAGTAATGGGGATTTCCCACAAATCTCTACCCATCTGGGGCGTACAGTTTCATCCAGAATCTCTGCTTACCGAACACGGTCATGATATTCTTCAAGCCTTTATAAACGCAAAGCAAAAGCCTAAACGCTCTGTTCATACCTCTTAGCTGATAATAATCGTTACAATACGTCAAGATTTCGCTGAAATTGCCGATAAATTATTCAAACGTGTTTTTAAATTGTTAGTACCCGAGTTCGTAGGCTTTGTAGTATGTTTATAGATTATGCCGAAAAGCATGCAAGAATCAGTAGCAGGAGTAAGTTTACGATGACAGATCCCACGTCAACCAAACCCTCGGTTGATGAGAGATTCGAACGGCTATTAATCTCGCCATCTCAAATACAAAAGATATTGGGTAAACAAGGTCCTGCGGAAGTTAGATTTGATCAATCTGAGCAGGGCGATGCTCGTCGTCGTTTACTTGATGTTGAGAAAATTGCTCGAGAGAGTAAACGGAAACAAGCGCAATCCGAAGCGGCATACGTAGCGAAAGTCAACAATGAGCTCCACGACGTTTTACTGTCAGAACTGACTGAAAGCTTGTCTTATACCTCTGAAGTATTCCAAGACACCTTGCAGTTAACGGAAGAAATCGGTGGGTTGATCGACGCCTTGTCGGTTCGAGTTGCTTCTGTCTCTAAATTACTTCCTCACGCTGAAGCCTTGCCCTGGTTGTATGACGATTTAATGCAAATCGTAAATTCGCCGAGATTTCGTCGCAAAGACAATAAAGGAAAGGTTATTGTTGTTGAAACCATGAAAACCGCATTGAGCTTTCTTGGTATAGAAAACTTACGTGTATTGCTTCCTTCTCTGATATTAAAGCGTGCAATGCCGCAGGTAACAGATCCTTACCCTAATATCAAAGTCAATTTAACCCGTTTCGCCCACGCAACATCAGTGACCGCTCGCGAGCTGGCACCATTTTATTCACTGAATCGCGACCATGCCTACATTTTTTCCATGTTCAGCTTTTTTGGTCGCTGCGCCATCATTCGCTTGTATTTTCGCTTATTTGATATGGTGCACCAACACATGCTACGCGAAACACAACAAGACAAAGAGACCTCCAAATTTTCTGCACTCCAGCAAATTACGCCTTCTCCTTTGTTTTTAATAACGCTACAAGAAGAATTGGCGTATAAAGTGTCCGCTGATATGTTCGAGCACTTGTTACTTAAGCGTCTGCCCATAGCTGGTGCCATGCGAGAATGTGCCGAAAATACAGCATTAACTGATGGCTCCTTACCCAAAATACTTAAGCAAGCTAGTACCTATGCGCAAATTAGAATGCTACACAGGTCTAAACTTGTGGAGTTTAATGAGGTGAAGCCCATCCTCAACGCGCAATCTTATCCAATCAATGCGTTGGAAAGTTTAAAATCTGTTGATATTTTCACCCTTCCAACAACTTCGGTAGAAGAATAACAAAAATTTTTTGTGGATATTCATGCAACAAACCAGAAATCTAAACCTCAATTAGTGTTTCTTGTTGCATGGGAATTCTCTCATATACCAAACAGCCTTGATCCCTCTAGTTTGTTATCTTTATGTAGTAAATCGAGCTATTCCCAAACAGAATGGCTTAGTCCTAAATAGTTATTCACTTTTATTGCAAATAAAGCCAAAGTCCTTGTATATAGCGGCCTACAGCCGCATACAAACAAGACAACTGGCAAAAAAAGTGGCATACTTACGGCCAATTTAGTACACATTTTGCACCAGAGTTGCTGGTTTAAAGACCAACAGGTGTATAACGCAGAGGTAAAAAATATGAATGTTACTCGCGCAACGTTTGATGATGTAATGGTTCCCAACTACAACCCCGCAGGCATGGTGCCAGTGCGAGGAGAAGGTTCTCGAGTATGGGATCAAGACGGTGCAGAGTACATCGACTTTGCTGGCGGTATTGCAGTAAACGTTTTAGGTCACTGCCATCCAGAGCTTGTGGGTGCACTTACTGAGCAAGGTAATAAACTTTGGCACTTAAGTAACGTATTTACTAATGAGCCTGCGCTTCGTTTAGCAGCAAAACTTACCGATGCCACGTTTGCTGAAAAAGCATATTTTGCTAATTCAGGAGCAGAAGCAAACGAAGCAGCGCTTAAATTAGCCCGTCGTTGGGCACTGGATAAGTTCGGTGAAGACAAGAATCAAATCATTGCATTCAACAAAGGGTTTCACGGCAGAACTTTCTTTACTGTAACTGTTGGTGGCCAAGCTGCCTACTCTGACGGATTTGGTCCTAAACCTGGTGCAATTGATCACTGTGACTACAATGATTTAGCGGCATTCGAAGCAATGATTTCAGACAATACCTGTGCGGTAATGATGGAGCCGTTGCAAGGTGAAGGCGGTATAATTCTTCCTGAAGCGTCATTCGTGAAAGGCGTACGTGAACTGTGTGATAAGCACAATGCTCTGCTTATTTTTGACGAAGTGCAATCTGGCGTTGGCCGTACGGGCGATTTGTACGCCTACATGGGTTTAGGTGTAACCCCTGATATCCTAACTACTGCCAAATCTCTAGGCGGTGGTATCCCAATCGGCGCTATGCTAACCACAACAGCAATCGGTGCACATCTTAAAGCCGGTACTCACGGCAGTACCTATGGCGGTAACCCGTTGGCTTGTGCAGTTGCAGAAAAAGCGTTGGATATTGTTAACCAACCAGAAGTACTAGAAGGCGTTCTGAAAAAAGAAGCATTGTTCAGAGAAATCCTTTCTGCAATCAATGAAAAATACAACGTTTTTGAAGAAGTACGTGGAAAAGGCATGCTTTTGGGTTGTGCGTTGAATGAAAAATATCAGGGCCGCGCTCGTGACTTTATGGTTGCAGCAACAAACGAAAACCTGATGTGCTTAGTCGCAGGTGCCAATGTTGTTCGTTTTGCGCCGTCGCTAATTATTCCAGATGAAGACATCAAAGAAGGCCTAGCGCGCTTTGAACGTGCTGTAGCTGCAGTTGTTAACGCTGAATAATCACTAACTGAGTAAGCGAACATGAAGATAATTCGCCCAATCAACGCGTCAGATTATCAAGCTCTGTACAACATTGCTGAAGAGTCAGGTATTGGCTTTACGTCATTGCCCGTTAACGAAACGCTGCTACGCAATAAAATTGAACGAGCTGAGCGCTCGTTCAACAAACTTGATGTCACTCAGCCTGGCGACGAATCTTACCTCTTTGTAATGGAAGACACAGTGTCAGGTGAAGTCGTTGGCACCACAGGAATTGAAGCAGCGGTGGGTATCGACGATGCCTTTTACCACTACCACCTAAGTAAAGTGGTACATGCCTCTAGAGAGCTCAATATTCACAATACTGTGGACATTCTGACCTTTTGTAACGATTACACTGGCGTTACTGAAATTTGTACGCTCTTCTTGCGCGAGCAAGCAAGGGGTGGCGTTAATGGTCGCTTTTTATCAAAAGTTCGCTTCTTGTTCATGATTGAGCACCAAGAGCGCTTCTCTGAAACAGTTATCGCTGAGATGCGTGGTGTGAGTGATGAAGAAGGCCGTTCACCATTCTGGGAATGGTTAGAAGAACACTTTTTCTCAATGGACTTCCCAACCGCAGATTACATGACGGGCATTGGTAATAAGGTCTTTATTGCTGAGCTCATGCCCAAGTACCCTATTTACGTAAACTTGTTAAGTGAAGCGGCGCAAGCAGTAATAGGACAAGTACACACAAAAACACGTCCTGCACTCCAACTTCTAGAAGAAGAAGGCTTTTGTAATCGAGGATATGTCGATATTTTCGATGCTGGTCCTACCGTTGAAGCAAACTTAAGCCACATTCGAACAGCGCAAAGTAGCACTAAGCTTCCTGTAAAAGTTAATGATGAGCAGGCAGCTACAGGACAAACCCACTATATTATTAACACGTCTATTGCCGATTTCAGAGCCGTAGCTACTGAAATGACGTGCGACACAGAAAAACAATATGCTGTGATTTCTTCGGAAACAGCAACAGCACTGAATGTGAAAGAAGGCGACCACATACGTTTCGCTCCAGTCAGATTCAGAGACTAACTACAGGACACCATTATGCAACCAACTCACTTTATCAACGGCGACTGGGTCGCTGGTGAAGGGCAGGCTTTCGCCTCTGTAGACCCTGCGAAAAACATCGCTATTTGGGAAGGAAACGCAGCGTCATCAAAACAAGTAGATGCAGCAATCCAGGCGGCGCGATCTGCACTTCCCGCGTGGTCCTCGCTCACCGTTGAACAACGCCTTGCTGTTATTAAGCAATACGGCGAGCTACTCAACCAAGCGAAACCTGAGCTTACTAAAGTTATTGCAAAGGAAACCGGAAAACCAGAATGGGAAACGGCAACCGAAGTTGGTGCCATGATTGGTAAAATTGCCATCTCTGAAAAGGCGTATTTTGAACGTACTGGCAATGTAGAAAACCCTATGCCAGTGGGCAAGGCCTTTATTCGTCATAAGCCACACGGTGTTGTTGCCGTATTTGGCCCGTATAACTTCCCGGGACACTTACCCAATGGCCACATTGTCCCTGCGCTTATTGCCGGTAACACCGTGGTTTTCAAACCAAGTGACCTTACCCCTTATGTTGCCCAAGAAATGGTAAAACTATGGGAAAAGGCAGGGCTTCCAAGTGGTGTACTTAATCTCGTTCAAGGCGAAGTAGAAACAGGAAAGGCCCTTGCGTCGCATACCAACATTGACGGCTTATTTTTCACTGGTAGTTCTCGTACTGGTAAATTACTGCACGAACAATTTGCTGGACACCCGGGTAAAATTCTTGCGCTAGAAATGGGTGGTAACAACCCACTTATCGTGAAAGACGCTGAAGACACCGACGCCGTAGTACATGACATTGTACAGTCTGCATTTGTTACGTCAGGCCAACGCTGTACTTGTGCTCGTCGACTATTTGTACCTGCGGGCGACAAAGGCGATGCACTGATCAATCGCTTGGTAGAAGTTACTAAGTCCATTCTTGTTGGCGACTATGATGCTGAAGAACAACCTTTTATGGGTGCGATGATTTCAGCAAGAGCCGCAGGGCTTATGGTAGCGGCGCAACAACAGCTTGAAGACTTGGGCGGCAAGGTACTCGTGCGTCTTACTCAGCCAGATACCAATAAAGGCTTTGCTACGCCTGGCATCATAGATGTTACTGATATGCTAGATGCATTACCCGATGAAGAACACTTTGGGCCACTATTAAAAGTGATTCGTTACACTGATTTTGACACTGCAATTGCAGAAGCCAACAACACGAGTTTTGGTTTGTCAGCTGGCTTCTTGGGTGATAACGAAGCCGACTATCAGTATTTCTACAATCACATTCGAGCAGGTATTGTTAACTGGAACCGCCCCATCACCGGTGCCAGCAGTGCAGCTCCCTTTGGTGGCATAGGTGATAGTGGCAACCACAGAGCAAGTGCGTACTATGCCGCGGATTACTGTGCATATCCCGTAGCATCGGTAGAACTAGATAAAGTCACAATTCCTGGTGCGCTTAGCCCAGGTTTAACACTCTAGAAAAATAAAAACCTAACGACAGGACCCTACGCATGCATAATAACGTTGACACACTGTTTGCAAATTTATGGGAAGACTATGTAGCGATAACGCCATCCGCGCTTGAGATACATAAGCTACTTGCAGACGAGCAATCAAAGGATATCGTTAACGACCACGTTGCTTTTCGCACCTTCGCGCTGGAAAAAACTCGCTTGAGCACACTTGCAGCCCATTTTCTTGCGCTGGGATACGAAGACAAAGGCGACTATAACTTTGAGTCCAAAAAGCTTACTGCAAAGCACTTTGAGCACCCAGATACCACCAAACCTAAGGTGTTTATCAGTGAACTAAGAGTTCACGAACTCTCAGACGAAGCGCAAACCATCATAGGTAAGCTTGTTGAGCAAATGGACGCTGAAGCAACCACACAAGATAACTACTTATACTCAGGTCGTCATTGGGACATCAGCCACGCAGACTATACACGCTTGCTAGAAGAGTCTGAATACGCTGCATGGATGGCCGCATGGGGCTTTAGGGCAAACCACTTCACTGTGAGTATAAATCATTTGTCGAACAACCAAACGTTATCGGGTGTGAATGACAAGCTTAAAGACGCTGGCTTTGTTTTAAATACGTCTGGCGGTGAGATAAAAGGCGGTGTAGAGGTTTGTTTGGCACAGTCTTCTACCATGGCAGACTCCGCCGAAGTTGCATTCACAGAAGCGCCTCAAGCTATACCTAGCTGTTTCTATGAATTTGCTCAGCGCTATCCTATGGCAAATGGTGAGTTATATCAGGGTTTTGTTGCGGCATCAGCCGACAAGATTTTTGAGAGCACTAACGCCAAATAAGCGGATATACTTGATAATCATCTGAGGCAAGGAAGCCTCAGAGTTTTACTGTAAATCTTTTAAAAATTTCTCGCTAAGAACTGCTCGCATGGCATGGGTTTATCAAAGTAAAACCCTTGCATAAGATTCACGTCGGCTTCTTGCATAAAAGGCAAGTAGCTTTCATTTTCAACCCCTTCTACGACTATTTCGATTTGTAGTCCTGTCAGCATGGCAACAACGCCTTTGAACAAGGCGAGCCCTTTGCTGTTTGCATTAATATCCTTTATCAAGCTTTTATCGACTTTCACCACTTCAAACTCAAAGCTTCTCAGATAGCTCAATGAAGAGAAACCACTTCCAAAATCATCTAACGAGAGCCTAAAGCCTGCTTCTCGTAATGCATTAAGTGCCACAATTGCCGCGGCCTTATCTCTAATAAATATGGATTCAGTGAGTTCAAGCTCAATCATACTGGGATGAATTTGATGGCTGTCACATACGCTAACCGCTTGAAATGGAAACTCGGGATCAAGCATTTGGTTCACGCTTATATTGATGGATAAGGGCACTGCGTACCCACTTTGGGTTTCCATCATAATGAGGTATTCACAAGCAGCCTCTAGTGCTTGCAAACCAATGGCTTTGTCGAGTTGATGTTGTTCCGCAATAGGTATGAAGACAGTAGGTGAAACTGCGCCATGTAAGCCTGAGATCCACCGGCACAGTACCTCTCCTCCCCTGAGCTTTCCTCGAGTGTCATATTTACCCTGAATATAGAAATCGAGTAGTTCATGCTCGACGGCGCGCTTAAGTTCGTTAAGCATACTCACCTGCTGCTTTATACTTTCATGCAGCCCTTCTCGATAAATAAAAACTTGGCCCTTTCCTGAGTTTTTTGCCTGATACATGGCGGCATCAGCGTGCTGTAACACCCCTTCAATGGTAGTGCTATGTTCAGGATAGGCTGCTACACCTATACTCGCCGACAGGCTCAAATGAATCCCATTAATGATGATGTTCACCTTTTCAAGAGCTTCAATAAACTGATTGGCTTGGGTGACTGCCATCTCCATAGAAGCAAGGGGTAAAGCCACAATGAACTCGTCGCCTCCCCACCGTACGACAACTCCCTCTATTCGCGAAAACTGTTGAGACAATACGCTCCCCACACTTCTCAGTTCTGCATCTCCCCTCTCATGTCCTGCGGTATCATTAATTGCCTTAAAACCATCAAGGTCGATGAACAACAAAACAAAAGGGGTGTGATGGTGCTGAAATTTTGTTAATGCCTCACTCAGCGCGTTTCTATTTCCTAGCCCTGTCAAATCGTCATTCAGTGCCATCTGTCGCAAACGATCCTCATTACTTTTTCGCTCACTGATATCTCGTAACGTTGCAATAAGGTGTGAGCTTGTTTGCAGGTGGGATTCAAATAATGCGATGGAAACATCTACAGGGATGATTTGATCTTGTTGAGTACGAATACTCGTTTCAAAACGTTGATTCTTGTCGTAGTTGAGTTGATCGTGACGTACTTTTTGCCCTTGCAACAAGGTATTAAATGGCTGTCCAAGGCACTGACACGGGTCAGTGGCCTGAACAAGGTGAACAAAGGCATTGTTGCATTCGGTAATCGTTAACTCAGAGGACAAGACGACCATTGGCTCTCTGGAGCTAGAAAATGCCGATGCCATTAACTGAAATGACTGCTCAGCTTCTCGTTCAGTAGTTATGTCTTTCGTGGTCCCAACAATATGAAGAGCCTCTCCGGCATTGCCGCGACGCAACACCCGTCCCCGTAGTCTTACCCATTGAAAGTCGGACGAAAGCTTCAAACGAAACGAAAACTCGACCCGCTCCTTTCCACCAAAAACCGCTTGAGACCAGTGAAACTGCAAGTTGTCTAAGTCATCTTCATGAACCTTAGACATAATTTCAATAGGTGTACCCGACCAAACAGTGACATCATCTGAGTTCATTGAAAAGGTACTGATCTTCAAAATATCGCTCTGTGCTTGCCAATCCCATAAAGACTCTTGAGACGCCCATAAGGCGAGCTCTAACTGCTTTTTAGCGCGCTTTGATTTCTCTAATGCCAGATACAGCTCAGTGCTTTTACTTTCTAGTAATGCTTCAGCGGCGCTACGAGCAACTTTTTCTCGACGTAATCTTCGTTCTAGTAGCGATTTTTCATTGGATAACGTAGAAGTTTTGTCGGCCACATCACTCCCCTACTTCAACGAAATGTGAAATTCAAAGTGATAAGGCTTTTCCTTTCTTTCAACCACCACATTGATGGCTTGCTCAAAATGCACAGCGGCCGCATGCATTAATCCTTCAGCTAATGCGTAGAGCTCTCTAGTTGAGTAATACCCCAAACGCATATATGCATCTGTGCGCTCTATCACGGTAAATTTGGGGAGGTCAGCGTCAGGGTAGAGCTTTTTAACTTGAACGTGAATATCGTCGTCCAAGTGCTCCAGCATATCAAATAAAGTGTGAGCACGACTGAGCACTTGCTCATGCGCGCTAGCTAAACAACCAAATAGATAAACGCCAAATTCAAACAGAAGCTGTTCGAGAGGTTTACCCGTTTTATGGGTTAAAACTGTGAGTATTTTATCTATTTCCTCAAAGGGATAATAACCCACAGACGTAAATGCACCATGACTCGTTAGGTTTGCTTCCTGTAATACCTCGTCGGCAAACTCGAAAGAGACTTGCTCTTCCAACATTTCGACCAACGATGTAAACACAATTCCCAACATAAACTCTTCCTCAATCCACTAAAGAAAAGTGTAGTTGAACTTCTAGCGCATGTTGATTTTCATCAAGTACTTTTTGTTGATTTTAACTGAGGTGAGCAATAGGGAGATAATTGGGGTGGAACAAGCGAACGACTCCACCCCACTCATCGAATGGTAAATCTATTTAGCGGCTATTCCGATGGTACTTCTACTGCGCCATCCTGATTGATAACTTCGATATCATCTACCCGTTGTAGTCCACGTGGTAATTTGTTGCCTCTTCGACCTCGCTCTCCGTGATAATGCTCTAAGTCTGACGGCGTTAGTGTCATTGAGCGTTTACCAGCCGTCACTTTTACAGAAGCCCCCTGGGGCACTACCGCAAGCACTTTAACAAACTCT
>Ga0256829_1001961_pt1 | contig 15902 bp, 13 predicted proteins | sample 131447metaG_FD_185979 | JGI IMG/M metagenome (GOLD analysis project Ga0256829, IMG submission 185979) | Hydrothermal vent microbial communities from Lau Basin, Pacific Ocean - 131-447 | ecosystem: Environmental > Aquatic > Marine > Hydrothermal vents | place: Pacific Ocean: Lau Basin | collected...
ACAAGGTTGATGTTGTCGATGCTACTTGCCCTTATGTAACCAAACCTCAAGAGATAGCCCAAGAGATGAGTGAAGCTGGCTATAGTGTTGTGATCTTTGGAGATGAGGCACATCCAGAGATAAAAGGTGTAAAATCTTATGCAACACATGGTGCTTTAGTAGTCACCTCTCCAGAAGATTTACTAGAGCTAAAACTTAAAGAGAAGATAGCTCTCATCGCCCAAACAACAAGAAAAGTTGAAGACTATATGGAGGTTGCAAACTATCTTATCCCTCGCCATAAAGAGGTTCGAGTTTTTAACACCATCTGTAATGCAACATTTGAAAATCAAGAGGCTGTACTCAATCTTTCAAAAAAAGCAGATATTATGCTCATTATAGGTGGAAAAAACTCTTCCAATACAAAACAACTCTTTAGTATCTCCCATGATAATTGTCAAGATAGTTACCACATAGAGGATGAAAATGATTTGGACTATAGCTGGTTCAAAGAGAAAGATTTTTGTGGTATCAGTGCTGGAGCATCAACTCCTGATTGGATCATCCAAAATGTTGTTAATGCAATAGAGTCTGCAGTAAATAAATAAAATCTTTACAACTTTACTTCTAAATTAATACTCCTATAATCAAAAATCGTGTATAATCACGCAATTTTTAATACAGAGGTACAGGTAATGGCGTTCGATAACGAATCATTTGAAGAAGAAGAAAATTTTGCAGAGATGTTTGCAGCGAGTGAAAAAAAGCAAGAGACAAGCCGTATAGTTGAGGGTGAAATTGTTGAAATGCAAGCCGAAGATAACAGAGCATTAGTAGGTGTTGGCGATAAATTAGAGGGTATCTTAAATCTTGATGAAATCCGTGATGAATCTGGTGCACTTAAGTTTGCTACTGGGGATAAGATCAAAGTAATGATTATAGGATACTACAATGAGCGTCCTAAAATTTCATATAAAAAAGTTTTAGAGCAAGAAAAAACTATTGAGTTTATTGATGCACATAAAGAAGACTTTGAGGATTTGATCATTGAGGGTATCATCACTAAGAAAAATCGTGGTGGATATGTAGTAGAAGCTGATACTGTTTCTTTCTTTATGCCTCGTTCACTAGCAGCATTTAAAGACACTGATGATGTTATAGGTCGTAAGATTAAAGCACAAGTTATCAAAGTGGATGAAAAAGAAAGCTCTATCGTCGTTTCTCGTCGTAAACTTTTTAATGAAGAGCGTAAGCGTAAAAAAGAGATTATCGATAAACTTATGGAAGAAGATACTATCGTTGAAGGTACTATCAAGAAAATCACTTCTTATGGTATGTTCGTTGATGTTGGTGGAGCTGATGGTCTTGTGCACTACAATGAGATCTCTTATAAAGGTCCTGTAAACCCTTCAAAACTTTATGAAGAGGGTGATGTTGTTACTGTTAAAGCTATCTCTTACGATAAAGACAAACGCCATCTTTCACTTTCTATTAAAGCTGTTCACCCAGATCCATGGGAAGAAGTTGAATCAGAATTAGATGAAGGTGATACTATCACCGTGACTGTTTCAAATGTAGAAGCGTATGGTGTATTCGTTGACCTTGGAAATGATATCGAAGGTTTCTTACATATCTCAGAGATCTCTTGGAACAAAAATGTTAAAAATCCAGGTGATTACTTAGAAGTTGGTCAAGAGATTGATGTTGAAGTTATTGAGATTAACCCGCAAACACACAAATTAAGAGTCTCTCTTAAAAAATTACTTCCAAAACCATTTGATGAGTTTATGAAAAAATATTTTGAAGGTGATATTGTAACTGGTACAGTTACATCGCTTACTGACTTTGGTGCATTTGTTCGTATTGATGGTGTTGAAGGTCTTTTACATAACCAAGATATCTCATGGGATAAAAATACAAAATGTAAAGATTTATTAAAATCTGGTGAAGAGGTTGAAGTAAAAATTGCTAAAATCAACGAAGAAGATCAAAAAATCTCTCTTAACCGTAAAACTTTACTAGAGTCTCCTATTGATGCTTTTGCAAAAACTCATAAAGTAAACACAGCTATCACTGGAACTATCCGTGACATCAAAGACTTTGGTGTATTTGTTTCACTTGAAGATGGTGTTGATGCACTTATCCGTGATGAAGACTTAACACCACTTGTAAAAGAGGAGTTAGAAGCTGGTCAAGAGATTGAAGCAGCTATAGCTGTTATAGATACTAAACGAGATCGTATCCGTTTATCTGTTAAAAAATTAGACTATATTAAATCTCAAGCAATGCTTGAAGAGATCAATGATAATGAATCACACTCATTAGGTGATTTAATCAAAGACAAACTAAAGTAAAATGCACACTTTCTTAAAATGGCTTACTCCTCTCATCGGGATTGGGGTTGCCATTTTTATTGTAATGTTTCTTATAGATATAAATTCTTCAAAAAAGACAAAATATTTAGAGCCATTTCAGTTAGAAAGTGTAGCGGCTCCACAAGACAGAAGTAAAATTTGGTTAAACCATTTCTCAGATACACAAAGGTTGGGTTATTTTTATCCTGTGAATGAGGTCTATATTCAAACCTCTCTTAATGAAAAAATCACAAGTAAAACCATATATAAATTATCTGCTTCACTTATAGATCCTTATCAGCTTTTTTGTCTCAAAGAGGAATTAAACCAACATAAATTAAAATATTTTTTAAAACGAGACAAGTTAGGCGTAGAGTTAGATATCTATTCAAAAGATAATAAGAAATTAAGTTCTTTAGTTAAAGTTCTTAAAAAATACCAAATTATAGCAAGCGTAAAGCTATACAAAAAGGATAAATAGATGCAAAAATATACAGTAGTAGTATGTGACCATATCCATCAAGCTGGACTTGATATGTTAGAAAATGATGAAAATATCAACTTTATAATGGCAGCAGATGAGCCAAAAGATAAACTCGTTAGTGAGATTATTCCAAAAGCTGATGTAGCGATAACAAGAAGTTCAACAGATGTTGATGCAAATTTTATCAAACATGCTACAAATATGAAAGCTATTGTTCGTGCTGGTGTTGGTGTTGACAATGTAGATATTCCAGGATGTTCTAAAGAGGGTATCATTGTTATGAATGTACCCACTGCAAATACTATTGCGGCTGTTGAGCTTACTATGACCCATATGCTCTCATGTATGAGAATGTTCCCATACTCGCACAATCATCTCAAAGATGAACGCATCTGGAAGCGTGAAAAGTGGTATGGATATGAGCTTAAGGGTAAAAAACTTGGTGTTATCGGCTTTGGTAACATAGGCTCTCGTGTAGCAAAGCGTGCTAAAGCATTTGAGATGGATATTGTGGCATATGACCCTTATATCCACCCTTCTAAAGTGACTGATTTGGACATGACATATACAAAAAACTTTGAGGATATTTTAGCGTGTGATGTGATCACTATACATACTCCTAAAAATCAAGAAACGATCGGCATTATAGGTAAAGATGAGATCGCAAAGATGAAAGATGGTGTAGTATTGGTTAATTGTGCTAGAGGTGACCTTTACAACGAAGAGGCTCTTTTTGATGGACTCAAATCTGCAAAGATCCGTTTTGCAGGGATTGATGTATTTGGGAAAGAACCAGCAACGAGTAATCCACTTTTAGATTTGGACAATATTGTAGTCTCTCCACACTTAGGTGCGAATACCTATGAATCTCAATACAACATTGGTACACAAGCTGCTACTAATGCAATAGAAGCAGCAAAAGGTATAGCATATCAAAATGCTATGAATCTTCCTATTGATGAGAGTAAAATACCATCATTTGTAAAGCCATTTTTAGAGATGGGTCAAAAGATAGGTTTCTTAGAATCTCAAATGAATAAAAGTCAAATTATCTCCATCAAAGTAAGTGGATATGGTGAGATAGCTGAGTATATTGACTCACTCTCAACTTTCGTAGCTGTTGGTGCTATGAGCGAAACAAGTGGAAGTACAATAAACTATGTAAATGCTGAGTTCGTTGCCAAAGAAAAGGGTATAGATATAGAGGCTGAATCTTGTGGTGATTCTTCTGTATATAAAAATCTCATCACGATTAAATTGACAACTGCTGAGGGAACAACTACTATCTCTGCTACTATCTTTGATGATAATGTACAACGAATAGTTGCTATCAATGGTTTTGATATTGAAGTAGCTCTTCATGGTGATATGATAATGCTCAAAAATACCGATGTTCCAGGTGTTATTGGAAGTGTTGGTACAATTTTGGCAAATAACAATGTAAACATCTCTGACTTTTCACTCTCAAGAAATGATCAAGGTGAAGCACTTGCTGTTATTCTTGTAGATGGTGCAGTGCATGAAGATACTATGAATGCTTTAGATGCACTTGAAGCAACCATCACTGTCAATTACGCAAAAATTTAGATAACCTTAAAAAGCTCCTATCTCAAGAAAGAGGCGAGAGGGGCTTTTTTTTAATCGACATAACTTTTTTTTATTTGTGCTCGTTTTGTCAACTCTTGAACACTTGGAGATAACCTCTCGTTTGCTATATGAAAATGCTCATGCAATTTTTCTAAAGATCCGTCTATCTTGTCCGTAAGTATTATGATGAGAGACTCCATCTCCTCTTTTACGCTACCTATCTCATCTTCTTGTGATTTTTTTAATTCTCTTGCTAAGTTGGTAAGCTCTGATTGTGACTTAACATAGTCACTTTTTATGGACTCTATCTCAATCATAAGAGATTTCATTTTTGCATACAGGTCGTATATAGAACTATTTTGTTCTTGGATCTCATTCATCTTATGTGAAGAGAGTGACATTTGAGTCATCAACATCTCACTTTCTTTTTTTATAGAAAGGATTTTTGCATCGCTTTCTAAAAGGGAGGTATTGAGACTTTCAGAATGTGATTTTAAAGACAAAAGTTCATCTTCAAATGTTGATGAAACAGTTATAAGTTTACGCATAGTATTTGAAACGATGGCTTCAGAAATATCTGCTGAAAGAGAGCCCATCTTTATCATGCTTGATTTTACCTCTTCTAGGTCTTGTGACATATCTGTTCTACTATCGACTGCTCTTTGAAGTATATTTGTTAATTTATTATAGTGATCTTGTTCTGAAACCCGTAGTATATCTATGTGCTTATGGACAACATCATCAAAAACTGGCATCTGCACATTTGAAAAGTTTTCAAAAGCTTGAGTGACACCTTTGCTCCATTGCTCTATCTCATCAAACTTGTCTAAAAATTTATTTTGATTTATTTTAATCGCATCAAGTGCTTTGATATCTTCTTTAAATTGTTCACGAATATCTTTTTGAGATTCTAAATTTAACTTTTGTGAGATGCTTATCTTAGTTTCGAGCTCTGAAGTGTAGAGTTTAAGCTGTGCAATCTGGTCTATGAGTTCTCTTGTAAATTGGTGCTGAACTTTTTTTTGCTCGGATTCTACTGTTTGATGCATTATGTTCATCATAACAAACAAAATCAAAGAGACAAGTATAGGGAAAGATGACTCTCGTATGAGTAAAACAAAATCTTGATGCTCTGGATTGATGATAAAATGCACAATACTACTCACAATACCTATCCCAATCATAAGTGGTGCATAGTTGATTTTACTCGGTTGTTTTAAAATAGATATCTGTCTTAAAAAGAATAAAGACATAAGTGCAAAAGATACTAACAAGTCATTATCAAACACAGTGAGTTCCTTTAATCCAAATTGTTTATTTATTTTATCATAAAACTATGTATAATATAACAAAGGAATACTATTATGCAAAAAAGAACTAAAATACTAGCTACTATTGGTCCTGCTTCTGATTCACTGGAGTCAATTATCAAACTTATCGGTGCTGGTGTTAATGTATTTCGCCTAAACTTCTCCCACTCTACACATGAATACCACTCACAAACACTTTCTCGCATACATGAAGCGATGCAAAAAACCAATAAAATCGTAGGTATACTTCAAGATATCAGTGGTCCAAAAGTAAGAGTTGGAGAACTTAGTGATGATTTTAACCTCAAAACAAATGATAAAGTTGAGTTTGTCCAAGAGAGCATCATAGGTATACAAGTGGATGATGCACACTATAAACTGAGTATTAACCAACCAGATATACTCAAACAACTTGCACTTGATGATTATATCTATATGTACGATGGTATTATTCGTTCAAAGGTGATTGAAGTAAAAGAGAACAGTATTGTTGTAGAAGTTGAAAATGATGGTATCCTCAGCTCAAAAAAAGGTGTTAACTTCCCAAACACAGAACTAGGCATAGATGTCATCACACCAAAAGATAAAAAAGATATGCTTTGGGGTGTTGAAAATCAAGTTGACTTCATGGCAATCTCTTTTGTTCAAAAGGCGGCGGATATGGTGCAGGCAAGACAAATCATTCAAGAATATGGTGGAGATACAAAACTCATAGCCAAGATAGAAAAATTTGATGCACTTAAAGATATAGACAATATTTTGCAAGTAAGTGATGGGTTGATGGTTGCTCGTGGTGACTTAGGGATAGAGATACCATACTATGATGTCCCAAGTGTTCAAAAGATGCTCATAAAAAAAGCAAATAAAGCGGCAAAACCTGTCATTACAGCAACTCAAATGCTCCTCTCTATGACAAAAAATGAGACAGCGACAAGAGCTGAGATTAGTGATATAGCTAATGCCGTGCTGGATGGTACAGATGCTGTGATGCTCTCAGAGGAGAGTGCTGTTGGGCATAACCCCACTCTTGCAGTGCAAACGATGCTCAATACTATCGTAGGGATAGAAAAAGATTACCCCTATTTTCAATACACGAATTTTACCTGCAGTGATAGATCAGACAATATCAACGAAGCTGCTGTCAGACTAAGTGATACGCTCCACACTGATGGACTTCTGAGCATTACATCCTCAGGTGAATCTGCTAAAAAAATCGCAAGATACAAACCAAAATGCCCTATCTATGCAGTTACCCATTCAAAAAAAACAGCACGACACCTCACTTTATCTTGGGGGATTGAGCCTAGTTTCAATGTAAACGATGAGAGTTTAGGGATGATGATGTCTGATACGATGGAGCAAGGGATTAAAAGTGGTATATTGGATCTTAACTCCCAATACATTTTAACAGCTGGTGACCCAGTTGGGGTAAGTGGTTCTACAAATATGATAAGAATCATAGGGGCTCAGGAGATAGAGTTTTTCAGATCCCTACGATGGAGATAATCTCTTTTGGGTCTGCTATGCTTAGAGGGTACTCTGATTGAGGTGAAAATCCCCAAGTAGCAAAGATACCCCCGATCCCAGCATTGGATGCACTGAGCATATCTTTTGAGTTGTCTCCAACCATCCACGCTTCATCTTGAGTGCTATCATAATGATGATGCCTTAAAATAACTTGCAACATTTCTGGATCGGGCTTAGATACTTTTACTTTGTCTGCACCTATGATAAGATCAAACATATCTTCGACACCAAGATGCCTTAACATCCGCACTGCAAACTGAGTTGGGGCATTGGTAGCTACTGAGATTTTCACCTCTGCAGATACTAAGGCTTCAAGTGTCTCTCTTACCCCTTCATAGAGGTAGGGATTTTGAATACATTGCATCGCATAATGATTTTCAAACATATCTCTATCTTTTTGCTCATAACTCTTCGTCCCGTAAAAAAGAAAGGGTAAATCACGCACTTGCATATTGATGCACTTAACAACGAACTCTTCACTGAGTGGATCTAAGTTATGATTGGCTTTTCTTATGTAGTTGATGGAGATTGTCAAATCTTTTTTTGAGTCAATAAGCGTTCCATCCATATCAAAGATAACTATTTTTTGCATGAGCTTACTTCATCTTTAGATATATCTCTTGAAGGGCATCTACAAACAGATCACTATCATTTGGACAGCTAGATACACGATACTCTTTAAAACCCAACTTCTCGGCTATCTCCCTATACTCTATCTCAAGCTCAAAGTCAGTCTCGGAGTTATCTATGGTAAAAGCGAGTGGACAGATGATGATGCCTCTGTTTCTTACTACTTTCATCTTCTCTTCAAGAGAGGGTTTGAGCCACTCCATTGGTCCTACCTTTGATTGATAGGCTAAGTGAACTTCGTGAAAATTCATCTGTGCATCTTGCATTTTTTGTTTGAGTATCTCTACATGCTTCTCTACATGCTTTTGATATACATCACCAGCATCTACTATCTTTTGAGGTAACCCATGAGCAGAAAAGATGATATCAAAGTCTCTGTAGTCATCCTTTGCCACCTCCTCTTTGATGCGTTCTAAGAGTGCTTTATTGTAAGAGTCATTTTCAAAAAAATGTTTTATCTCCACAAGGACTGCATCGCCTTTAGAGTTGTGATAATGCTCCTCAAAATCTTCAAGTGATGATTTTGTAGTCGTTGTAGATTGCTGGGGATAAAGGGGTATAAGATAGATTTTTTCTATATCTTGTTTGTTCAATCTTTCTATCACTTCATTTGCAAATGGTGGGGTGTAACGCATCACAAAGTCAACTAAGACATCTTCACCGAGTCGTTTTTGAAGTTTTGCTACAAGTGATTTTGTATGTCCAACTATGGGTGACTTCCCACCAAGTTGACGGTAGATCTCTTGAGAACTTTCTGTCCGATTAAAGACTATGAGACCACCTATCATTTTTCTTAACAGATCGCTTTTCATAGTCAATATATTTTTATCATTAAACATATTTTTTAAAAAAAGTTCCACTTCATCTAAGTTGTTTGGACCACCCATATTTAAGAGTATTACAGCTTCTTTTGCATTCAAATCACTTTTCCTTTACTCGTAAACTTATATCATACACCATCTGTTGCATTGGTAGCATATCTTCATAGATTTTATACAAAGTTTCTATGAGTTTTTCCCCATCTTCTATAAGTTTTGGGTCTAGTATCTTATATGTAGCCATCCCCTTAAATAAAAATAGATAGGAATGTACCATATCTACTTTAGTACCTCTAGGGTATCGCTTATACCCTTTTTCTATCACTGAGTAACCTTTAGACATTAAAGAGTGCAGCAAATCATTTAGCTCTTGTCTTTTGTTTGAGTCCATAAGATACTCTCTGTATGCATCTAACATTGGTTTTTCAAACCAACGAACACCTACAGCAACGAAAAGCTCATCGGGAGAAAAATGGAGATAGAAGGATGAGTTTTGCATCCTTGAGCCATTTCCTTGCCAAAAAATGATGCCGATTCGATGTTTAAGAGGAACTTTGATAGCACCCATTCTTCGTGTGTCACGATAGATTCTAAAAAGAGATTTATTTATCTTTGGTGCAAAAGTTATAGTTGGCTCTAAAGCCATAAGATGCTCTCCAAACTCTTCCACAAAAGCACGAGACGGTTCTAAGATATACTTTTCATACTCATCTCTATGAGCTTCAAACCACTCTTTATTATTGTTCTGACGGATAGACCCTAAAAATGGCAATGCTTTTTTATCAAATCCATCAAAGGGCATCTGGATTTACTTTGAGATTTGTCTATTTCTAAAAGCTAATGCAATGATTATAAAAATAACAGTATAGGTTACAGGCACAAAATCAGGAACTGGTACTGGGTCGCCTTTAGCGTAAGAGTGCATACCTGCAAGATAATAATTTACTCCAAAATAGGTCATGATGACTGTACTGTATGATAAGAGTGAAATCACAGCAAAATTAAACTCACTGTAGATGGACTTAATAAATCTAAGATGCACTACTACAGCATAGACCAAGATAGTTACAAGTGCCCAAGTTTCTTTTGGATCCCAACCCCAGTAACGACCCCAAGATTCATTTGCCCAAACTCCACCAAGAAAGTTACCAACAGTAACCAAAACTAACCCAACCATAAGGCTCATCTCATTGATAGCATTAAGCTCTTTAATGGAGTTAGATATATGTGCATTATTTTTCTCATTTTTAAATATAAATAAAATAATCGTTAAAAATCCAAGAAGAGCACCAAGACCTAAAAAGCCATAGCTTGCTGTGATAACAGCAACATGGATACTAAGCCAATAAGAGTTAAGAACTGGAACTAAGTTTGTCACTTGTGGATCCATCCAGTTAAGATGCGCAACGAACAAAATAAGCCCAGCTAAAATTGCTGTCGAAGCCATTGTCATAGGGGAGCGTTTTGAAAAGATAAATCCTGCAAGAACAGTTGCCCAACCTATGTAAATCATAGATTCATATCCATTACTCCAAGGTGCATGACCTGAGATAAACCAACGAAGACCAAGACCAAAAGTGTGTGCAGCAAAAAATATAGCAAGTAAAGAGACTGTACTTTTTGTATAAATTGTCAAATTAAAACTAGGCTTTAAAATTTTTGTAAAACTAAGTATCAACAATATAAAACCTAACAAGAAGTAAAGAGGATACAAGTGTTCAAATATATTTGATTTATTATAAAAAATTTCTGCTTTTATTCTGTTGTCACTTGGATATACCTCTTTACCATAAAACTTTTGATATTTTATGATTTTATCAAGGGCATCATTAGCAGGACTCCAGTTACCATCTTTGAGTGCTTTATCAATGGATGAGAAGTACTCAAATGCCAAGTTTCTTACACGAAGAGCATTCTCAGGAGTAAAGGTTTGCAAGGCTTCTATCGTTGCAAACCATTTGTTTGTTACATCATTTGGTCTAGGCCAAATTTTTAGAAGTCTCCCTGTATAAATAGAGTAGGCAATATTAACTCGTTCATCAACTTTAAGAACAGTCTTGTCAAGCATATCTCTATATTTTGGCTCTTTTCTCACAGCATTATCAACAAGTGTTGCTAGTTTATATCCATTTAAGCTCTTTTTATCAGAAAAGAATTGTGAAAAAGAAGCATACTTTGCATCAAGTTTTGCTCCTATGAGTTTGTTTATCTCTTTGTTTTTTGTACGAATCATCTTTAGATCCCGATAAGCTTCAGGTGTTATCATCATTCCTAAAATTACTTGATTGGCACTTAGAGATTCATTACCTATTTTAATACTACTTGAACGATGAATTTTTGCTAAAATCTCTGTTGAGAGAGTATCAAGTGGCTTCATGCGTCCTCCACTATCTTGAACTATCAAAGTACCAAACTTTTTCGCATGGGCTTTGTCATAAGAGAGTATGGTCTTGATCGTTGGATTTATCTCGCTTGCAACACCTGATGTAGCACTAAAAATCACTGTTATTGCTACAAGCACAGAAGTGAGATTTTTCAGTCTTGCATCTTTTGCTTTTTTTGCAAGCTTTGAAAATCTATTTTGTTTTGAAAAGAGTGACCAAAACATCCCTATTGCTAAAAGAATATAACCAATATATGTTGGAAGTGTTCCTGGGTCGTTATTGACTGAGAGGATTGTTCCCTTTTCATCTTTATCATAAGATGATTGGAAAAATCTATACCCTCGATGCTCTAAGATATGATTCATGTAGATTCTATAATCCATTCGTATGTTCTCTTCCTTATCTATAAGTATCACCTCACTTGCGTATGAAGCTGGACTCATAGAGCCTGGATATCTCTCTAACTCAAATTTTTTAAGATAGATACTAAAAGGTAAAGTTATCTTTTTTGCACCATACGCTAAGCTGACCTTGACACCATTTACTTCATGGAGATACTTTTGTCCGATTCTTCCTGGTTGACCATAGATAAGGACATTTTTACTTATGCCATCTACATCTATCTCAAATCTCATCCCATCATATCCTGGTCGCATTGCAGATGCATTTGGATCTGATATAATCTCTTTTTTTGCATGTGGGTAAAACTTTCTTAGAACAAATCCTCCTGTCTCAGTTGAGTACAAAGTTCTGTTGTTAAGAGTCTCTTTTGCGTTTGCGAGTAAATCACCACTTGTTTTGTCATTCATCTTAAGATATTTGAGAGGTTTTGGATGCTTCATATAGAGTTTACCCTCAGTAACAAATATACTAATCACATCTTTTAAAAACTTTTTACCCGAATTAAAATCCAAAACAAATGTACCAGAGTCATAAGATTCACCCTCTCTAAGAGTTACTCCTTCACCTTTTCCGCTTCCCGTAACCATCATCTCTAATATCGCTGAACCATCTTTCGACTCAACAGTTTTCTCTATAGCATCTGGAATATACTCTACCAAATGCACCTCTACTTTTTTACCAGCTACATCTAAAGAAGCATTCAAAGAGTTAGAAGATTTTTTTGACAGATAGACATCTTGAACTACTTCTGCCTTATCTGAGTTAGACTGTGCTTGAACGCTAAAGTAAGTATCTGAACTTAACATTGAGTTTGTAGAAGCACCTTCGCGTATATGCATACTACCCTCATAACCGACATATCGAGTGATCGCAGCACCAATAAGTATGACAATAAAGGCAATATGGAAGATAAATAAAGGGATCTTTTTCTTAGTAAACATTTTGTATTTAAAAATATTTAATATGAGATTGAGTGTAAGCATTAACAGAAGTATTTCAAACCATCTAGCGTTATATATATCAGCCTTAGCTGTCATTGTTCCATAATCATTTTCGACAAATGTTGCATATCCTATAGAAAATGCAAAGATTAGCATTAGAACTACCATCGTTTTCATTGAGCGTAAAAAGTCTAAAAGTTGTTTCATGATTTAAAATCCTTTATAAAAAGGGACATTATAATTAGTATAGATTAATAAAGGGTTAAAGAGACACTCTAATAACCCAACTTTTACATAGATTAAGCTAGTTTAAATACTATCTTAAAGTTACCATTTTCAAGTTCAGTTGCTTCATGAGCATAGTCGCTACCGATGCGGTCATAAAGTGGTGCTGGTTCATGAAAAAATATACCAACAAGTCTATCGTTTTCACTTTTGAGCATTTGCAATCCGCTGATAGCATTTACCATTGGCTCTGGAGGTGAGCATTTTGTTGCATTGAACTCATAACAAGTCAAACCATCTTCTTCATACTTAAAAAAATCCAGTGTTGCACGAGGCACTTCTACTTTTTCTTTATACATTTTTTTCCTTTAATTATATGCAAATATAGTTTTGCGTTTGTTCATCCCAAGTAAATTGTTTGGAGACTTTCTCAAACGCTTTTTGAACAATAGTATCATTACCAGTCGAGTTATATATGGTAATCGGTGTATGATAATATTTGTTCCATGATTCTATCGGATGAAAAACAATATCTTGCAAAGATAGCTCAATTTTTCCCTCGAAAGGTTCAAAAGGCACTGTTGAAACGACGGTTTTGTTTTTTAATTTGCATTTAAAATGACACGATACATGAGATCTATCTATCTTTACATATTCTAAGATTGAAGTTATATTTTTGTTCACCATATTTTTTACCTAAACTTATATTTAACATTTTTAAGCAATATATATTCCAAAACATTTTTTCTCATCATCCAATAACTCTACGCCCCCATCATGCTCTTGTGCAATCTGACGAGAGAGGACAAGACCAAGACCATTTCCTTTGACCTTTGTTGACTTGAAAGCTTGAAATAGGTCATTTCTATTTTCTATTGGTACACCACTGTCGTATATGTAAAACTTATGTAAATCATCTTCGTATTTATAAGATAGTTTTATACTGCCATTTTCTTCCTCATCTAGTTCTATAGCATCAATAGCATTAAATAAAAAATTTGTAAAAAGTATCTCTAAAAGATCAAAATCCCCATCAATCTCAAAATCATTTTCTAAAAAATCAAATTTTATCTCTTTGGAATAACCATAGTATCCACATGAAAGCACTAAACTCTCTTGAAGCTTTTGCCATGAAAAATTTTTCTTGTTTGCCTTGACACCACTTGAGAACATTAGAGTAGCTTTTATGATGCGTTCTATCTTAAAAACTGACTTTTGTATCTCCTCAACTATGGGGATGTTTTCAGGGATAACCCGTTTACTTAAAGTTGAGTTTAGCAGAGAGATAGAGCCTATGGGGTTGCGTATCTCATGGGCAAGATGTGCGGCCATTTGTCCCATAGTCGCGAGATTTTCTTTGCGTTTTTGCTCTGTAATATCTGTTGCTGAGAGCATCTTCTTGTCTTTGTGAGTTGAACTTTTTACAAGATAAGATTTATCCTCAAAGCTTATCTCATAGTCTTCTACTTTTATTTCTAAGTTTTCATAGAGACTATAGAGCTCGCGTGCCTTAGAATTTTGTAAAAACATCTTGTTGTCATCATGAAGTATCCAGATAGCATTTGGTAAAAACTCTACAACTCTCTCAACCGTATCTTGTAAGTGAGCATAAGAACTTTTTAACTCGGTAAACTCTTTTTCAACCTTGTAAGTTTGCTCTATGAGTAGAGAGAGTTCCTCTTGGGTGATGCTATTTTGTGACATAGACTAAAACCCTAAGATAATTTTGTATAAAGAGTGTGCATCATCTCTTCCACAAAGTTCACGGATAGAGTGCATCCCTAAAGTTGGTAGTCCAACATCAATAGTATCGATACCTAGACGAGTTGCTGTGATGGGTCCAATGGTAGAACCACAACCCATATCACTCCTCGTAACAAACTGCTGGTACTCTTCTCCAAGCTTAGAAGCCACACTCATAAACTTAGATATCGTAGTGGAGGAAGAAGCATAGCGTTGGTTAGCATTGACCTTTATCACTACCCCTTTGTTGATATGTGGAGCATGCTCTTTATCATGCTTCGATGGATAGTTCGGATGGATGGCATGGGCATTGTCTGCTGAAATCAAAAAAGAACTTCGTATCATAGCCATATAGTTTTCATAGTCTGGTTGCATACGACGAAGTGTATTTTCCAAAAAACTTCCTCCTGCTCCACTCGTTGACTCACTCCCCACCTCTTCATGGTCTGAAGCTATAAACAACATAGGCTTATCTGCTTCTATGCTACAGATGCTCAGAAGTCCTACATAACAAGAGAGAAGATTATCTAACCTAGCACTTGAGATGAAGTCATCACCAAGACCCACAAATGAAGCCTTTTGTGCATCATAAAAACTAAGCTCATGAGCATAGAGCGCTTTGACATCCAAGATGCCTTGTTTTGAGAGTTGCCACTTTAAAAACTCATCAAATTCAAACTCATCAGAACTTGTAAGTATGGGTGTAATATCTGTTTGTTTGTTCACTGTTCTCTCTTTGTTTGCCTTGTCATCAAGGTGGATAGCCAAGGAGGGAATGGTAGCTATCTTTTTTTCAAAATTCACAAGTACAGACTGAATATTATCTTGTGCATCAAGATAAGAGACACGCCCAGCTAAGGACAAATCTCTATCAAACCAAGGGTTTAACAATAACCCACCATAAGGTTCAACACCAAGTTTAGTCACTCCGTGTTCTTTGATGACAGGATTTGGTTTGAGCTTTAAGTTCGGCGAATCAGTATGTGCCCCAACCATAGTGTAGTTCGCTTCCTCTGGGTAGGTAAAAGCTATAAGGGAGGAGTCGTTACGAGTTACAAAGTACTTCTCTCCTATCTCAAGCTCCCACTTTTGTTTTTCATCAAGCTCAATAAACCCAGCGTTACTCAGCATCATACTCATGTTTTGCGTTACATGAAAAGGTGTTGGCGAAGCATCTAAAAATCCTAAAAGCCCCTCGTTAAAATCTTTTTTATCCATACTGTTTGTATCCTACTAAAACTATTTTTATATTTTGAAAGCATTTTAGCTTTATATGGGTTAAGAAGAGATAATGTCAAAGGTCTAAAGGGCTCATCACTTTTGCTTTGTTCATCTCTGAGACTACATGTGTATAAATCATAGTTGTTTCAACAGATTTATGCCCTAAAAGTTCTTGAATACTTCGCAAATCTATACCTGCTTGGAGTAGATGCGTTGCATAAGAGTGTCTAAATATGTGCGATGTGACACGCTTGTTTAGTTTGGCATTTTGAGCTGCTACTTTTATATTTCTACCAA
>Ga0256829_1001962_pt1 | contig 15900 bp, 9 predicted proteins | sample 131447metaG_FD_185979 | JGI IMG/M metagenome (GOLD analysis project Ga0256829, IMG submission 185979) | Hydrothermal vent microbial communities from Lau Basin, Pacific Ocean - 131-447 | ecosystem: Environmental > Aquatic > Marine > Hydrothermal vents | place: Pacific Ocean: Lau Basin | collected...
TAGGTACAATGACCAATCAAGATATAACACTAGGTACAATGACCAATCAAGATATAACACTAGGTACAATGACCAATCAAGATATAACACTAGGTACAATGACCAATCAAGATATAACACTAGGTACCGTCGTTCTAAACTGAGAGTAAGGTTTTCGACCTTACCCTTAAACAACCCATTAACGTTTAGTTTTAAGGCAATAAGTTCTCTTGCAAGAAGTACTATTATTAATCTTAGACAGGTTTTATTTTTACGACGTTGGTTTTTTTACAAAACAAATCCTTTTTTTTTAGTAAAGTATAAAAAATATACGTCTCTTTTAAAAAAAACCCCTATGTATTTACTTCGCTTACGGTTTAAAAAAACCTACACAGGCAGGAAATACTGACGTAGGTATAAAAGACTTTATCGATTAAGAAACTTTGTTATAAACTCTGTTTTTAAAATAAAAACTACTTATATAAATACAAAAAACAAAGTAAAGTTTTTACATCATTTAGTTCCTCAAACACCCCAAGCTTTGAATTATTTTAAAAACAATAATCGTAATAATATAATTTTAAATTTTATAAAAACTAAACAACCGTTTTTTATTTTTTTAAACTCGCCTCGGTTTAGAAAACATTTATATTTACTTCTTCAACAACCAACTGGTGTTAAGATTGCAATACCTTTTAAACCACTAAAAACGCGCTATTCTTCAACCTACCTTACTTCAATCTCTAAACGTTTTTTTGAGTACTTTTTGAACTCCAAGGTTTCTTTGTTTATTAATTTTGAAATGTTTCAAAGACTTCAAATAAAGGAATTAGTTTATTTAGAAGCCGTTAAGTTAAGGTTACGTTCTTTTAATTACCAATTCTCTACAATTTTTTTTCTAAACGAGTTTGTTGATATTATATTTTTAGCTTTTAAATTAAAAAACTTTAAAATACTGGTTAGCTATTTAAATAGAATTTTAAAAGTACTTACAATTTGAGATCACAAAACCTTTTTATTGTTTTTTTTTACAATAATTAGCGAACAAATGTATCCTTGTTTTGAGGAGTTGAAAATACTCGGTTTTAAAGTTTTAATAAAAGGTAAGGTTGGTGTTGGTGGTAACTCTCGAAAAAGGTCTATTGTATTAAAACTTGGTAAACTAACAACCACACGTAACTTCACCAATATCCACTCTATCAATACTTGATTAAATACGCTAACAGGTGCTTTGGGCTTAAGGATAATACTTTATTATTCAAATAATTAATATTTTGTTTTGTGTTGTTTGTGTATACATTTTTGATTTAGTTTTTTTTTTGTGTTAATTTGCTTAACTATTTTAATTGGGTAGAAATTTCAACAATAAACTTAAATTTTTTATACTTAGATTCTATTATTTCATGGGAAGATTCTTCTTTTATTTTAAATAACGATTTTTTCATTTTTTTTTCTTTATTTTGTTCTCAGTTCTCTAAAGTATTTTTTTCACTTAATACTGAAACACCGACTTCGGTTCTAGACTTAATTACCTTATTACATTATACGAGTGTTGGGTCGCAACTCTTACACTCGTTCTATACAGACTTATTAGTTGAGTTTTTCAGTTTAAATTTTTTTTTAAACTACGTACTTTTTAGTACTAACGGAGACTCCTTCATTAGTTTTTTTTCATTTAACAATGAGATTTCTTTCTTTTTCTTAGATTACATTAGAAATTTTAATACATATGCTTTTTTGTCTGTAAGTTCCGTATACGATTCATTTTTTTTTACAAATACTAATTCTTTTTTAGATTTTTTTGTATTTAATATATGATTATTGCTTTTACTTATATTTATTACTTTTTTCCTAAACATTATAGCATTTTCTCGGTTTGCTGTTTCTTTAACAAGTAATTTCTTTTTATCAAAGTTTTTTATTTTTGCTAATAACTTTGCTTTTGAAAACAGGTTTCAATTAGATTGGGTTTTAACTTTTTTATTATTTATTATAATTATTTGAGTACCGGTTTTAATGACTTACGATGACGTTAATGTTGAAATAGTTGAACTAACGCATCTTTTTATTTGTTTATTTTTTGTCTTTATTATTATTTTTTTATTATATAAATATTCTATACATTATTTTTCTTTTTTAGAAAATTCTGTTAGTGATGGATACTCTACTTCTTACATAGCCAAACAGTTTGTTAGGGATGTTTCAAGCACCTTTGCTCTTTTTCTTCGATTTTTCTTACTTTTATTTCGTTTAAATATTTACGACGGACTTGATGATTTCTTAGACTCATATTATATATTTTTTATTGACTTTGATGAAGATTCTTATACCGACGAGTTGTTTTTTTTCAGCGATTTTTTATTTTTCAGCGATAACCGAGAGGATATTATTTTTTACCAACCAACTGAATTCGATTGGTGGTTGGACCTTTATTCTAAATATTTTATTATATTTGGTAAGATTTTTTACTTTTGAGCTTTTATACTCGAAGAAGCTTTTAGAATTACATTGGCGATCTATATATCATATTTAATTATTTTCGAAGTCCACGCAGTGAATGTTTCTAATACCGAAGATTGTTTTTTTTTACAAAAACGCAATAAAATTTAAACATCTTTATACTCGTCGTACTTATTATTTGTGTGTTACACTTTACTTGCTTTTTAAGTCTAGTTTTTTTTATGCACTTTTATGCACTTTGTTTGTGTTTTGGTATTTTGTACGGTGATTTTTTTTTAATTTTTGAAGCATCTTTACAGACATCGCTTTTATTTTTTTTTTTAATTTTTATTTTTTTAGTAAGAACGTTGAACGTTTTTTCTTTGCTTATCGTTTCCGAACTTTTTTGAATAACTCTGTACGCTTCTTCTTTATTATTTTCTATAATTACCAATGACGTGGGCCTTTTATCTTTTAGTTTATTTTTTTTAATGTTTTCTGCAGCTGAAATTGCTATTGGACTTTCGTCCTTTTTTCTACAAAACCTGTTAAACTTTTCTTTAGATTTAAATTTTTTTAAACTAAATAAACCTCAAAAACTAAGCGTTTAGTACATTTATTATGTTTTTGTGTTTTTTTGAACTTATTTATAAACAATAACTTACTTAAAATAAAATCTAGTCACTTTGACTTTATAAAAATATTAGGTCTTTTTAATATGAGAACGGTTTGACAATCGAGATATGTTTTATTTAATTGAGCTTACAGTACTAACCATAAAAGAATTTCTATTAATTATTTTTGATTTGTATTGTTTGCGGGTGTTGTAGGTATGGTACTTGCGACAATAATTCGATTAGAAATGGCTTACCCCGGTGTCGGTATTTTAGCCGGAGATAACTCACAGTACTTATCAATAGTTACAGCACACGGCGTTATTATGGTTTTTTTTATGGCAATGCCTATGCTTTTTGGATTTTACGGTAATTTTTTATTACCTACACAAATGGGTGTACACGATGTTGCTTTTCCACGAATGAATAGCGCGGCGTTTTGGTTCTTACCTGCCAGTTTACTTGCCCTTTGTCAACTAGTTTGTGTTGATCGTCGGTATCAACGTATGAATTGTTTTAACATAAGAGAACTTCAAAGTATTTTAAGAAATCGATTTTTTGAAGAACTCACCCCTTTGTATTTAAAAACTAATAATAGTGAATTAAAACACTCAACTAACTACTTGCTTCATTTTTTAACGAACAGGTCGCTTGATTCTACAACTTTTGAAAAACAAACGAGTTTTAATGAAACATTACTAAATCCTGTTAATTTTAATAATCAAAACCCTTCATCAACCAGTGCTACTGTTTTATACCGATTACTTTATATTCATAAAATAGAGCCACTATACATATTAACTGAGTTTTTTAAAGCAGTGTTTCCCGCTATACAAAACCTTTTGCTTCATTTTTGAGGCCTGTACATAACGTTTTTGAGAATGCTTATGAGGTTAATTTTTCCAAGTTATTTTTTTTTTGCTATTGATTTGGACGACTCCTTTCCTATGTTTTTTAAATCGTATTACTGAGTTTATAGTTTATTTTCAGGTTTTAATAAGTCTTTCCCGGTACAATCCCCTTACATTAGATTTAATAAATCCCCGAGGGTTATGGATACAACATTTACTTCATCGACTGAGTTTAAACAAACAATAAATAATAGTTTAACCAACCCAAACTATTTAGTTAAGAATAGTTATTTTGATAACAGTTCTACTGAAGTAAGAAATTTAAACATTAACAACCCAGAACTTGTTTATAAAACTAAAATCGGTAATTATTTGCAAGATAGTCTCTATAACACCAACTTTTCCTTTCTTTACTCAACTATTAACAATAAAACAGTTTCTGGATTACGGGCAGAGTGATTTAGTTCTGATTCGACCAAAACTTCTATATATACTACAGCTAATAAATTGATTAATTCTAAGCTTAGTCAAAAAACTAACAAACCAAACACTTTACAAAATATTTTATTAAGTAAAACAAATATAACCAGTAACTTACCTACTTGAAAAGAACAAACTATTTTCGATGAGTTGAGTAATTCCCAACTTACGTCATTATTTTTCTCACAGTCTAAACAAACTAGAGTTTTAAATAACTGAAGACATTTAAAATTAAACCGAGAAGGGTGACGTTGTAGAATGTTAGCAGCTAGGCACCAACGATCGTTATATAGACGTTTTGTAGATGAAAACGAATTAATCTATGTAGTAGAAAAAAACGCAAAGGATTTAATACCCGGTTGGGCTATGATAACTCCTTTTTCTTCCCGTACACGGTATACTCTAGTTGGTAAAACAGATATTGGTATTGCGATCGTTACGGTAACTTTAATAGCTTCTATGATTTCTTCTGCAAATTTTTTAATGACCTACCGTTACCTATCTTCTCTTAATAATAGAAAAATGAGGGATGCTAGATCTTTTTTTTCAGAATCTGTTATCGCGTCTTCTTGAATGATGATTGCTGCAAACCCAATGCTTATACTCGGGTTACTTATGTTATTATCTGACAGGCATTGAAAAACATCTTTTTTTGATTATTCAGGCGGTGGTGATACTATTCTTTTTCAACACATGTTTTGGTTTTTTGGACACCCAGAAGTCTATATAATAATCTTACCTTGTTTCGGTATGACAAATACTTTACTTTCGTTTTACCTTAGAAAACGGATATCTGCGCGAGCGAGTTTAATGTACTCTTTGTACACTATTGCGTTTTTAGGTTTTTTTGTTTGAGGCCACCATATGTATATGGTTGGTTTAGCACACACAACTCGTATGCTTTACAGTACTTTAACTGTTATGATTTCAGTACCAGCAGCTACAAAAATAATGCATTGGTTAGTTACTTTTATAAACAGTGCTGTTCATTTTGAACTCCCTTTGATTTTGACTTTATTTTTTATTTTTTATTTCATTTCTGGGGGTATTAGTGGTATGGCAGTAGCTCATACAGGTATGGATGTTATCTTTCACGACACGTTTTATGTTATCGGCCATTTCCACGTTATGCTAGCAGGTTCTTTAATGTTTTCTGCATTTGCGGCGTTTTATTTTTACCTACCCTCGCTTTTTGGTATTAGGTATAGTCGTATTTTTGCTTATTTACATGTTTTTTATTACTCAGTCGGGCAAATATTTACAGTTGTTCCAATGATGTGGTTAGGTTATCTTGGTATGCCTCGTAGAGTATTGGATTACCCCTCAGCTCTAGGCGGTTGACATAGTTTAGTAAGCTCGGCCCATATGGTTACAGTTTCTGGAATACTGGCCTTTGTTATTATGTTGTTTGACAGTTTACGAAAACAAAAATCATACACAATTAAAACCTTCGGTGTTGGTAGATATAATACGCGATTAAATTTTTATCTTTATCAAATAGCGCGTAATAGGTACTGGATATCAAAACATTTAACTTTATTACCTGTTCGAACCACCCAACATTCTAAAAATGAGACACAAGTACACAATCTTGAGTATTTAGAATCAACGTTGTTTTACTACTCGTTTAAAAAACGATCATACGGAAAAAATTGATTATATATTTAATATGCTTAAAGTTAAATCTTTAAAGCTTTGTGTTTTTATAAAATGGTAAACGATTTTTTATTTTTACAAATTACTTTATTTTCGTCACTTATTTTTTTTTTATTCATTACAGAAAATTTTTTTCTTTTAATAAACTCAATTATTTTTTTATTTTTAATTTCTTCTTTTCTTTGGGCAGTTGACTTAGACGTTTATGTTAATTTTTTAATAATAATTGATCTAGGAGTTTTTTTTGTACTCATTGCTTTTCTTATTAACCTGTCTCACCTTTTTCAAGCAAGCCACTCGTTTTTAAAAAAATCAACATTAACTGCATTTGGATATACTATGTTTAATGTACTGCTTGTTTATTCTACCACGATTGAAGCAACTACAACCTCTAATTTAATGGAGTTACCTTGTACCTTATCGCTTTATAACTGATATTCGGTTTATAATTTTACATATTTTTCAGACCTGCAACTCCTTTCAGACCTTTATTATAGTTTTTTTTCGTTTGAGTTTGTTTTAATGAATTTTTATCTTTACCTAGCAATTTTTCTTGTTTATATACTTTTATTTGTTATAAAACTATTTGATTATAAAACCTCTGACAGTTTAGAATACTTTAACAACAACAAAACAATTTTTATCAGATACCAAGATTTGCAAAAACAAGTTAACCAAACAGCAACAGTTAGGGTATGGTCTAAAAAAAAAACTAAAATTTTTTAAAAAAAACCTGATTCAAAAAAAAACCTGAGTTAAGCTATCCGATAGTTCTCAAGCACAGTGGTTAAATATTTTCCACCTTTATGGTGGTTTTAGTCGAAAAAATACTACAGCGGGTTTTTTTGTAAAAGGTTCGGTTCGTATTATCCAACCTATGTTAGATCCTTATAAAGGTTTTACTATTAAAAGAATAAATAAGGGCTTGGTTTGTATGGCCTTACTTTCTAAACATAACTATCCTTTTAGGCACAAAACTGGTTATAGTATCCGTTCTGTTAATAATGGCGGCGTTGTTATGAAAAACAAAACAACTTTTTTATCTGAACATATTTTAGGTCCTTGTTTTTCTTCTGTCCGTAAAAAAAAATTTCAAAACTTGTTTCAAAACTCACTTTAAGAATAAAAAATTTGTGTTTATTTGCAATATAGCGAAACGGTTAACAAACTCCAATTACCAAATAACGACTCTTTAGACTTTGCTTATTACACTAAAGTTATTAACAACTCCGTTTTAAATTTTGTTTTTAAACCAATCAGCCAAACTAACAATCACGTTGAAGAAAACCTGTTAGATGCCTTTTCGATTTTTCATACATCCGTACCTAATATAAAACTTTACTATCCCGAGCCTTTTATAGCAACCCCTTCTTTTATTCATGACGACATTTGATTTTTGCACATTGTTATTTACCAATACTGACTTTGATTTTTTTTTATCTATATAATTATTTTCTTCTTTTTAGTTTTTTTAATTACTTTGCGTTGATGTAACATAAGACACCGTCCAGTACGGGAAACCCGGGGAGTTAGCCGATCTAAATGTGGTGATTTAATTACAGCAACGGTGCCTGTTTCTTGAGCTACTTCTATTATTATTCACGAATCCACCGACGCTATTGAATTTAACGATGGTTTCGGTTCTACCGAAATGGCTGTTGGTATAAGGGCTTACCAATGAGGTTGAGAGTATTATTATCCCAAAGACCTAAACCTTATGTTAAAGGGCAGTGAATTGAGTTTTTTGGGTAACTCTTTAAAAACTGACCTGACGTTAGGAAAAACAAGCGATTATTTTAGTTGAAAAACTAATGCAAAAACCTCAGACTTTAATAACTACTCAACTAATTCGGGCTTTAACCAACTTTTGTCTTTAAAAACCCCCGCTACTTCAAACACATACTCTAATTTTAATTTTGGTGGTAACAAACTTATTGCGCGTAAGGCAACAAATTTAATTACATCAAACAAAGTTTTAACACTCGATAATCTTTATTTTAATGATTTAACACTCGTTGACGGTATTAGTGATTTTAAAAATAAATATCTTTTACATGCGTTTAGTACAGATTTTCCAACTAAGCCACAGTTTGTCAACCACCAAGTTAGTTTTTTTTCTTCTCTTTCTAACTTTCAAAACGCTTTAAATTTTTTAAACATTAATGATTTAAAATTAATATACTCTCAAACTACTACTAGTCCGGGTCTTTTCCAAACTAACTTAATTAACGATGTTTACGTTAAAGATACTTTCCAAAATAGTTTTTTTTCAACAATAATCCCCTTGAGCACATCGGCACTAACCCCCTTAAACTCGCTTAATATTTTAGATTTTAAAACAACAACACAGTTAAAGTATTTTGATTTGATGAATAGTTTTTATAAAATTACCAACTCTTCAACACTACCGTTTGCTTTAATTTCAGACCAAGACTTTAAACGTTGGTCTGCTAACGAACTCCTTGAAGATATCTGATGGGCAGATAATTTAAACTATCCTACTAATAGTTATTATTTTGACGAGTCTATAGGTACGCGGAAACAACTTAATTGTTTATTAACTAATAGGTTCGATTTTTTAAACGTTAGTCAAAACTCGTTTTTTAAAGATCTTACGTTAGGTGAGCTTGACTATGGTTTTGTAACTTCTTTAGATCAACACAAACTAAACTTTTTAAACGCAGGTGAGACTTATCTTCAAAACCTTTCTTTATTGAACTGGTTCAACGCTAGTCTGGAGTATAATTTTTCTTCTTATAAAATAAACTCACTTTTAAATACTACCAGCGGGTTTAATTTAGTAATGACACTTAACTCTAAAATTTTTAAATTATCAAACCTTGACTTACTTCTAAACTACGCTCTTCAAAACTTAAACTATTTTGTTAATTATAAACAAACTCCTACGTATTACCAAAATTCACTTGTTGATACAACTTCAATGGCAAAGAGTTTAAATACTTATTATGGCGCTTTTTGAAAAGTATTCAAATCAACTATAGAAGAAGAGCGTAGTAGTTTTTTTTTTAAAAACTACTCTAACCTTGACTTTAAATTACCGATTGTTATGCAAAAAGTCCCTGCTTTACTAAACTCACTTCAAAAAAATACAACAGGAAATTTTTTTGATTTGTTAGCAATACAAAAATTTGATAAAATAACTTCTTTTAAAACGTTGCCAAACGTCTGATCTGTTTTTACTTTTGATTTTCCCTTTAGTTTAGGTTTTGAAAGTGATATAATTCGTTATTCTTGGTTTGATTGGTATTCTGTTCGTAGTTCAGTCGTTACTAAATCTATGGATACTTCAGTCTTCAATCTTCACGGAATCAAGGATTACGATTATTCTTTTACTAATAACGGTGATATGCAACTAACTAACCGGACCGATAATTTTTTTTTAAAATACCTATCTTTTAAGTTTTACAATTCAAACAGTTTTTCAGTTTTTTTAAAAAAAAACCCAACAGTGGGTTTAAAGTTTACTAAACCGATGAGTACGTTTACTGACCTTACTTCAACTACTAGGCCTTCTACAAAAATCTTTATTGGTTCTTTAAACATCGCCCAAAACCAAACAGATACTTTTACTAATATATTGGATATTTTAACTAAAAAGGAATATATAATAAAATCAATAAGTATGGACAATTTCCAAATCGAAACTAATAAAAAATACTTGGTAAACTCACAACCTAGTTTAAACAACCCTATTGTATTAACTTTAAAGACTATTTATAACTCAAGTGATTTTGGATCTAAAAAAACTATAAATACAAATAAAATCTTTTTTCAAAACTATAAAAAACCTTTGCTAGGTTTAGAAAACAAAAACGACACTATGTTATTAAAGTCTCAGTACCAACCTCTTCGAAAAGGGATTGTTAATTTGATTCGTATACAAGCTGACAAGGCGGTTGCTATGCCAACTGACACACGACTACAAATTCTAGCAGTATCAAAAGATATTATACATTCATGAGCAATACCTTCAGCGGGTATTAAGATTGATTGTATTCCAGGTTACTCATCACATAGAGTAGCTATTTTTACACTCTCGGGTATATATTGAGGACAGTGTATGGAAATTTGTGGAAGATTCCACCATTGAATGCCTATTGTAGTTTATTTTATTAGACGAGATTTATTTTGTCTTTGATGTATTCATTTTGTTTTTAAAAGTAACCAAACAAACTCAACCTTACAAGCTCTTGATTGAGACTACTCAGACTCTACCTCACAACTATCGCAAGATACAAATACCTGAGCTTACGAGCTAAACTAATTTTGTGTTTTTTTAGGTAAAATTCTACTAGTAGTTAAAAAAACCTAAATTGTTTTTAATTTTAATAATAAAAAAAGTAGACTAAATTTTGGTCGAATTAGTTTTTATAAACAAAAGTTAAATTTTTAAATTTAAAAAGTAAACAAGTAACGTGAGTGAACGATGAAAAGAATAGTGAAATGATTTTGAAATTCGATGTTTTTAATTACTTAAAGCAAATGCGATAAGGTACCTTTTGCATAATGGACTAACAAGTTAATAGGTTTTGTAAGGGACTAAGTTCCTTAATTAATGTATTTAATAAAATTTATTAGGCTCGAAGCTAATCGATCTAATAATGAACAGGTGTAAGACCGAACTCGTGGGTGTTGCAAAACTCTGAGATGATTTATTATTAGGGGTGAAAGGCCAATCAAGATTAGTGATAGCTAGTTCTCCGTGAAAAGTATTTAAGTACTGGTCTTGTTATACATAATTTGGTAGGATAATCTTTAAATTTTTTAATTTTGAGAAAAGTTTAATAAGTTATTGAGAAACAAGAACCCAGACATGTCGTGTTAAGGCGGTATGTCTAAAGGGAAACAGCCCAGACCCAAAAATAAGGTTGTTAATTTAAAATAAAATAAATGAAATACGGTCTAAAGCGTTTAAAAAGTAAACTTGAAAGTAGTTACCTATTTAAGAGAGTGTAATAACTCATTAAACGATAATAACATTGATAATTTTTTATATAGATCAGTTTTCAAATAATGTTTGCAATTATTTTTAAAACCGAATTATGGGGGTGTTACCGGTAACGGAGTGTTGAGTATGTAGTTGAAGCCAGCTTGTTAAAGTTTGTGGATATATCTCAATTAATAATGTTAGTGTGAGTAGTGATAAGTAGTCAGTGAGATTCAGTACGGCCGAAAAATTTAAAGTTTCGCTGAAAAGGAAATCTACAGCGTAAAAATCTAATTCTTTTAATGAAGAAAAAATTTATAATTTATAGAGTAAAAATCCAATTTGTTTACTTTGATTTATATGGTTATTTAAAAAGCGTTTTAAATAATTATATCTATAAAAGCTAGAAATAGTCAAATTGTTGTTATTGTATTAAAACCAACACAGGTAATTAGATAGAGAATATTAAGGCTTTGGGTAAAAATAATTGAAGGAACTCGGCAAAATTACTCTGTAACTTCGGGAGAAGGAGTTCTTAGAGTTTTCTCTAAGAGTCATGAAATAGGGGGCGGCGACTGTTTAATAAAAACACAGGACTCTGCAAAATTTAAAATGTTGAAAAGAGTCTGACACCTGCCCAGTGCTGTAAGGTGAAATGTAGTCTAGGACTCTATAAACCCCAGTAAACGGCGGCCGTATTCCTGACGGTCCTAAGGTAGCGAAATTCATTGGCGATTAATTGTCGTCCTGCATGAATGGTGTAACGACTGCCCCGCTGTCTCCAATTATAGCCCGACGAAGTCAAATTGTAGGTGAAAATGCCTACTTATTTTAGCGGGACGGAAAGACCCTATGCACCTTTACTAGAATCATACTGAGTTTGATATGTAATCACTACACGAAATCCGGTTTTGTTAATATATTTCACACATTTTTTAATACGAATAAGTTTAAAGTATGAGTGCTAGTTTAACTGGGGTGGTTGTCTTCTAAATAGTAACGAAGACGAACAAAGATCTACTTTTATCATAATAGTTTAAAGAAAGGTTTTAGTTGTAAATGGATTTATTTACAACTGGCAAAATTGCTTGTTATAGTGATCCGATAGTGCGTAATAATAACGCCTATCGATAAACAGATAAAAGGTACGCTAGGGATAACAGGCTAATAGTTTCTAAGAGTTCATATCGACGAGACTGTTTGGCACCTCGATGTCGGCTCATCACATCCTGGTTGTGAATAATCTGCCAAGGGTTGATCTGTTCTATCATTAAAGTGGTACGTGAGCTGGGTTTAGAACGTCGTGAGACAGTTTGGTCCCTACCTGCTAAATAACGAAAAACTACAAACTCTTACTTTAGTACGAGAGGACCGAGAAGGATAGGTCAATGGTTAGTAATTGTTTAACGCATAAGCACGTTATTAAGCTAAACCTAGAATCGATAATTGTTTTTAACAAGAAACGAATTTGTACGTTTTTCGAAAAAATGAATAAAAGATTATTATATATATATAGGTATCCTAACGGTAACGTTTTTTTATACTATTTTAGTAATCCATTAAATCCTAAAAATTTGATAATATAGCTTAATTGGTAAAGCTTAAATCTCATAAGTTTAAAGATACAGGTTCGAGCCCTGTTATTATCTCAAATGCTTTCGTTATTTTCTTTTAATTATTTTTTAAAATCCAAAACTCAACAATCAAACACTAAGTATTGATATAACTTGTTACTTAACTCAGAAACTAAGTTTAGTCTTTTTTTCCTATTAAAACTTAAAACAACGTCCTTAACTAACCTACCTATTACAACGTATTTATCAAAACATTTTAATATTTATTTTTTAAAAAAAGAAGTTTACTATACTAAATTAAAATATTCGCGAGTACCGGCCTTTGACACTGCTTCGGGTGCGGTCGCTTCTTTTTTTTCTGCTCTGTTTGGGTTCATGGTCTGTGAAAAGTTTGGTTTTGAGCTACTTGATGGAGGGGATTTTTTGTTTTTAATTTTATATGTTTTTGCACTTATACTTGTTATTGTTAGTTTAGTTTCTACGTTTAATACTTCGCATAGTTTGTTACACTCACTCCAACTTTATTTTAAATCCTTTAAATAATTTTTTTGTGTTTTTATGGTCGAAGGACGCCAAATTAGAAAAACAAAATGATCTTACTTACCTGACTTTAAAGGCTTTGACTCAGTTTCTAACTGAACATGGGATTTAGTTTCGTTTTCAGGAAAGTATATCGCTTACCTTATCTTTTATGTAAATAGACTACTTTTACCTTTTTCTAGCGTAACTTCTGTTTTTGGATTCGCACTTTTACTAGCAATTATGGTTCAACTACTTTCAGGTTTTTTCCTAGCATGATATTATATACCAGAACCTGGTCTCGTTATTGAAATGCGAGAAGAGATGTTTGAGGACACCCGTTTTGGGTTAGAAGTTTTTTCAATGCATTTACGAGGTGTTGATGTTATTTTTATTTTATCTTACTTACATATATTAAAAAAAATTCATTTAAAAAATTACGTTACATCAGACGGCGATGGTTGAATACTCGGAGGTTATGCTTTTTTTTGATTCCACTATGTTGTTGGTTTAGGTATTTGTTTAAGTGCTTCGCATTTAAGTGACTTAACCTTAACTATCGGAGCTAATATTTTTTGATCTCTTGTAAATAACGTACATAAAACATACTATTTTATTTTTACTAATAAACATCTTAATACCGATGAGATGATGCGTTTAATGGTTCTTCATTACTTTACCCCTTGATATTATCTTTATTTAGTTAAACTACACGTTATGTTTTGTCACGAAGGGTGGGATTCTGATAGTGAAAAAAATACATACGAGGATAAGTCTAATACTTGGATTTCTTGGTTTTATGATGGTATGATGAAAGAGTTTCAAGACTCCTGACATTTATTAATTTGAGCTTATTCTTATTTTTTTTTCCACCATTTTGATATTACGTCGACGGCTTTCTTTTTTTTTGAACGTTGGAATATTTCAGAATTAGATGAAATTCGTTACTATGGTGTCGCTCCGCACTGATACTTTAGACCGTTAATGGGTGTACTTGTTATAGCTCCTACTCATTTTGAAGGTCTTATGTGAATGGGTTTATTTTTTATATTACTAACTTTTACTCCTGTTTTATATAATTTTTATAACTCTAGTTTTAAAGACATTCCTGTAACACCTATGCATGATTCACTTATTCAAAGTTTTTTCTTTTCTTTGTTCCTTTTTTCTTTATTTACAACAGCTAGTATCCTTCCCTGCGGACGTTATTATTATGACCCCGAAGGCGGTTATACTGGTAATACTTGGTTAAAGTTTTCGTTTCAGTATTTATATTGATACTTAGGTTGAATTATTTTTCATTTAGATTTTCTTGAGTCAATTACCGTTAGATGCTCTAACCGGTTCTTTGACCAATACAAAGTATTTTATAAAAATTAATGTGTTTTTTTGTCTGCCTTGACTAGACTCCCTCTTTCTTCTTTCTGTTTAGATATTTTTTTAAAAAAAAAAATATCGGTTATTAGGTTTTTCACTTCTTTCTTTTTAATTTTATTTATATACTTAACATTGTTTATGTGTTTAGAAACTGTTTTTTTAAATTTAAATCTTGAACCCCTCTCAATCCTCGATACCAATCTTATGGTTGTTTCGTTAACAGGGCACTACCTTTGCACTAGTTTATACTTATAAGTTTAATCCTTATTAAAAAAAAATAAGTTTGCATGTTAGCTTTTTCTGGGATTTTTTTTTTGAAAAAGCCTTACTTGGTCTTAACACTGTCGGTATTTGGTTGTTTGTTTTTATAATAAAAAAACTAAGCTCTTCAAAAAACGGTAATTATACGCATGGTTGTTATAGCCTGTTTAAGGGAGTTTTATTTTTAGTTAGTACTTTCATATGTTTGTATGTTTTATGTTTATTAAATCTTTATATTGTTTAAACTGTTTTAATTATCTTATAATATTATATAGTTCGTTGTCTGTTAAAATTAACACCAATTAGTAGCTCCTATATAACATTTATAAAACTAACGTGTTTCTTTGTTTAAATTAAATTATTTCTTTTTTAGAATTTCTTTTTATTTAAAAAATCCTTTACTACTTATTGATCTCGTAGTTGGGTTTTTTTTCGCTACAACTGCAATTTTACTTTTAATAGCTACTTGTATTTCTATGTTCGTAAACCCTTATTTAAACCCTTTCCACACTATTGATATCGGATTGATTATTTTTACAATAACAGGTCATTTTCCTTGCATTACGGTACTTATGTAAAATATATTGTATTTACTTAACTAGTAAACTAGAAAAGTTTAATGATTTTTTATTTTATTACTTATAATTTAGGCTTTTTTAGTTTTTTAAAAAAGTTTTTTCTTACTACTGCAGTATTTCTTCTATTTAATTATATCAAAAACTTTATATTGTCGGGACTTGTTTAATTACCTCACAGTACTGTATAGTTTTTAAGTTTAATGCTAATTACTAAAAAAACCCTTTGACTTTTATAAAACTAATGTGTTTTTTTGTTTAAACTAAATTATTTCTTTTCTAGAATTTCTTTTTATTTGAAAAACCCTTTACTATTTATTGATCTTGTAGTTGGGTTTTTTTTCGCTACAACTGCAATTTTACTTTTAATAGCTACTTGTATTTCTATGTTTGTAAACCCTTATTTAGACCCTTTCCACACTATTGATATCGGATTGATTATTTTTACAATAACAGGTCATTTTCCTTGCATTACAGTACTTATGTAAAATATATTGTATTTACTTAACTAGTAAACTAGAAAAAGTTTAATGATTTTATATTTTATTACTTATAATTTAGGCTTTTTTTGTTTTTTAAAAAAGTTTTTTCTTACTACTGCGGCATTTCTTCTATTTAATTATATCA
>Ga0256829_1001963_pt1 | contig 15898 bp, 14 predicted proteins | sample 131447metaG_FD_185979 | JGI IMG/M metagenome (GOLD analysis project Ga0256829, IMG submission 185979) | Hydrothermal vent microbial communities from Lau Basin, Pacific Ocean - 131-447 | ecosystem: Environmental > Aquatic > Marine > Hydrothermal vents | place: Pacific Ocean: Lau Basin | collected...
CTATATTTTCTACCATTAATGAGTTTGCATACTCATCATTCTTCCAGTATTTCAGCACTCTTTGTTGGGCTATTTTTTTGTCTAGCCCTCTGTTGCTTAGGTGTGTACTTACTACACTGCATACATTGACTCGTGTTGTATTGGTCTTAGATTCTCTTACTTCGTTTATTTCTCTTATATCTGCATGCAAAACTGCACTCAATGCTATACTACTTATTAAAACTGTAGATGCTAGGATTCTTTTTTTCATATTTTTAATTCCTTATCAGCTAATAACTGATACAAGTTTAATCAAGCAAAGACAATAAAGTGCTAATAGACAAATTTAGGCTCTTTTGAAACTATGGTATAGCTTCATACTTAAAAATATAATAAATACTAATAGCACCATATGCTCAAAATGATTAACATCTCCTAAGAGCTTTTTGACACTACCACTCAAAAAATAACCAATGGATAAACCTGCCATACTGGCTAACGATACTCCAATAGTATCTAAGATTGTAAATTTCTTATATGAATACTTATGCATCCCAAGTACAAAGGGAAAGGCTATTGCCCCACTATAGATAAATCTAGAAGTAAGTGCTAGCATATCTGCTTTTGATTGTACTTTTTTTCGTAACTTTTCAATCTGTTTTTCAATATTTTGAAACTTAGATACAAATTTTTGTGCATAATTATGACCTATATAAAACCATATTTGGTCTCCTGCAATAGCACCTAAGATAGCGACAAGGAAAGTTGAATCACAAGGTAGGACATCCATGTGACACAGCACTCCAGATAAGAGAATTACTGCTGTTCCTTCTACTATCATTCCGATAAAAACAACCCATAATCCATATTCAGAGAGTAAGCTTAAAAGAGAATCCATTTACTGAATGATAAATTCTACAATATATACATTTCTGATGCGTCCATCTGTAAGCATAGCATTTAAAGATGTTTTTATCTCTGTACATAGTTTGTCTTTTTCTACTTCTGAATCAATATCTGCAAGTGTTTTAGCACTCAAAATTCTAATAATATCATCTCTAATAACATCATTTTTTGCATCGAGTTCATTAGAAAGTTCTTTACTGCTGAGTTCTAAACTGAGTGTAGTTTTGAGATAAACATCTTTTTCATCTTGTGTTTCAAGGTTTACCGTAATCGGTTTGAGAGGATAAAGGGGTCCGATTTCTGCCAAAGTCTCATCTGCACTATTGACACTCTTCTGTTTACTTGTTTGCACTCCATCAGGATTATCTGGTGTTTTTGTGAGGTACCAAAAGGCAGCACCCCCTCCCCCTATAAGTAGGAGGATTAAAAAAACAATGATACTTATGAGAATCTTGTTAGAACTATTTTTTTGCATTATCTATATGTGCTTCTTTTCTATGTGCATCTAAAAGTGATGCAAAACTATGTTTAATGTGTTCATACATTTTATCAACACTACTCCCTCCACCTACAGCATGTTTTATTGATTTCATCTCATTTTCCAAAGATTTATATGCTTTTGTATGCTTTTTCGTATAGCCTAAAAGTACAGCTTTTTGTAACTCATCCTGCGCAGAACTTAACAATTTTAAGGCTTTTGTTTTATCTTTTTTACCAAGTTTTGAAGCTTCCATTATTATATCTTGTGCTGTTAAAAGTGGGATTGGAATACTAATACTTTCAATGGCAACACTATTGAGTACTGTAACCATATCTCTAAAGGCAGCTTTGTTATTTCCTTTAGCTAAATCTTTTTGCGCTTGTTTTGTTGCATCTGGATAAAGTTTCATTGGTAGATATTGAGTACTGATTGTCATTTGATCTTCTAGTGGTGCAAGCATTGCTCTTGCTGCTTGTGTATCGTTATCTTTGAGAAGTGATACTACTGCATCTTTTATGTGTTTTACAAGTTTTGCATCTCCTGTAAAATCGTTTACTGTTATTCTCTCATTGACTGGAACCATATCAAGCTTTGGATCTTTTTTAAGTGCGACATCAAATGATTTTGTTGCACTCTCAAGTGCCTGTTTTGCCATTGATTTATTATTTGCTTGAAGTGCGCGCAAAGCCATAATAGTGTCTTTCAATCCGCTTAAAATCTCTTTTGAAGCCTGTTTGCTACTTATATGATGTGTTTTAATCTCTTTGTCGATGATTTTATGTAATCTTTTTGCATCATCTCTTTGTGCTTCAGTCCTAAAATTATCAGCATCAAGTTTTGCCATGTAATGCTCTTTTGTCATTGTTGCTTTTACTTGTGACTGTGCTTGAGCATGGTCAGCTACTCCATTTGTTTGAGCCGATACAGAATCATGTAATGTACCTGCACTTAATGCTACTGTACCCATTAAAAGTGACGCTACGATTGTTGATATAACTACTTTTGCTTTCATAGTTTAGTCCTTGTATATAAAATTTACTTATCGAAATTATATAACTTACTTAATAATCAAAAGTAAATAACATGTAGAGTGAAAAAGTGAAAGTATCAAGATAGATAGATTAGAGGGTAAAGGGAGAGGACAGAAGTCTCCCTTACTTTTTAGTCCTTATGCAAATACTGAAGTTACAAGTTTTGTAACAACAAATCCACCGACTACAAGCCAAACAAACATACTTCCTGCTGTATATACTGGAGCAAGTCCGAGACCTTTAAATTTTGCAAAGATTGTTCCCATACCAAGTGCTGTCATAGCCATCGTTAAAAGGAAAGTATCAATCTCATTAATCGTACCCACAATAGCATGTGGTACTAAATCAAGTGAATTAAATCCTGCCATACCTACAAAGTAAACTGCAAACCAAGGGATAGTAAGTGTTAAACCATTCCCTGCATTCCCTGATTTTTTTGCTTGCATTGCAAGGTAAAGCCCAAGAACGATGAGCATAGGAGCAATCATAATCACACGCGTCATTTTTACAATAACCGCTGAGTTTGCCATGTCAACAGGTGCGCCAGGGATAGAAGCAGGAACAGCAACTACTTGTGCCACTTCATGAATCGTTCCACCAACATAGATACCAAACTGTTCCGGTGTCATATGTAAAAATCCTGTCGCTGGTTCTATGATAGAAGCATAGAGTACAGGGTAAAGAAACATTGAGATAGTACCAAAAAGAACAACCATAGAAACAGCAACTGCTGTTTTATGTCCTTCTGCTTCTAAAACTGGTTCCGTTGCTAAAACAGCAGCCGCCCCACATACAGAAGCACCAGATGCTGTTAGCATTGAAGTATCTCTATCCATTTTAAAGACTTTCATCCCAAGATATGTACCGATAATGAATGTTGTTGAAAGCATGATAAGTGAAACCATAAATCCACTTAAACCTACTTCCATAATTTGTTGGAATGTGATTCTAAAACCATAAAAAACGATTGCAAAACGCAGGATTTTTTTCCCTGAAAATGTAATACCTGTTCCCCATGCACTAGGAATGTGTTGGTGAAGTGTATTTGCATAAAAGATACCCATTACGATACCGATAACAAGTGGAGAGATTCCAAGTGCTTTGATTGGAGCAAAACCTGCTATCATTGTTGCTGCAGCTGCGAAAATTGCAACAAAAATGATACCAGAAAGTGTCCCTTTTCTATTTTGTGCTGAAAAAGCCATAAATTACCTTTGTATTTGATTTTAAGTATAAAGTGCAATTATAGCAAAAATCTTATTTGTCTTCTACTCTAAGGCTCTTATTTTATGAAATAAGTACTTGTTTTAACACCTCTTCCACACGAGACACCCCTAAAATTTCAACATTTTCTTTGACCTCTTTTGGAATATCATCTAAATCTCTCTCAAAGTTTTTCTGTGGGACAAGAACCTTTGTCATCCCTGCTTTATGGGCTGCAATCAGTTTCTCTTTTAACCCACCGATAGGAAGTACATCACCACTTAAAGAGACTTCTCCAGTCATCGCAATCTCTGAACGAATTTTTTGAGAACTCAAGATAGAAGATATAACACTTACCATCGCAATTCCCGCACTTGGTCCATCTTTTGGTGTCGCACCATCAGGGACATGGATGTGTAAATCGTAGCGTTTATAGACTTCACTTGCATCGATTTTGACTTTATCTTCACTCTCTTTAAAAGTTTTAGGAATGTTACTTTCTGCAATCTTGAGTCTTTTTGTATCTATCAATGTTTTCACAACACTCATAGCTATCCTTGCAGACTCTTTCATCACATCGCCTAAGCTTCCTGTGAGTTGCATCGTTCCTTTGCCTTTAATGCGAATACTTTCTATCTTTAAAACATCGCCTCCAACAGCCGTCCATGCAAGACCATTTACCACCCCAATCACAGGAATTTTATCTGTTTTTTCTATTTCAAAAACACTTTTATCAAAAAAGTCTTTTAAGTTTTTGAGTGAAACAGAGACTTTTTTTGTACTTGGGTCTTGTAAAATTTCTTGCGCTATTTTCCGACTCATATCAGCAATACGTCTACGAAGATTTCGTACACCCGCTTCACGTGTATAACTATGAATCAGCTCTTTAAGCGCTGGTTTTGAGATACTTAGTTCTGATTTTTTAAGTCCATGCTTTTTTAACTCTTGTGGGACAAGGTAACGCGAAGCAATCTCAAATTTTTCCTGCGGAGTGTACGAACTTACTGTGATAAACTCCATTCTATCGCGCAGTGCCACAGGAATACGACCAACATCATTTGCCGTTGCAATAAAAATAACATCGCTTAAATCAAGACTAAAGTTAAGATAATAATCTCTAAATTCACTATTTTGTTCAGGGTCTAAAATCTCAAGTAATGCTGCAGTTGGGTCGCCTCTTTGTGAACGAGCAACTTTATCTATCTCATCTAAAACTATCACAGCATTCATCTTTTTCGCATCAATGAGACCTTGTGTGATACGCCCTGGCATCGCCCCAACATAAGTACGACGATGTCCACGAAGTTCATTCACATCTTCAAGCCCACCAAGTGCGATACGCACAAGCGGACGTTTGAGTGCCGTTGCAATCGAATTGGCAAGAGAAGTTTTACCAACCCCAGGAGGTCCCGAAAAACAGAGAATAGCCCCTGCCCCTTTTTTAGGTGCAATCCCTCGCAAGGAGAGGAGTTCTTTGACTGCAAAGTATTCGACAATGCGTTTTTTGGGTTTTTTCAAAGAAAAATGGTCTTTATCGAGTTGCATTTTTACATCTTCGATTTTAAGCAGTTTTTTACTTAACTCTCCAAAAGGAATCTCTAAAACCCAATCAAGGTAGGTTTGTGTCATCGCTGCATCAGAAGAGTCAGGATGCATACGAGAAAAACGTTCAAGTTGCTTGTTTATCTCTTTGTATGTATCTTCGCTCATACTATTCTTTTTAGCATCGAGCTTTTGACGATACTCTTCTATCTCTTCATCACGTGAGTTATCTGTACCAAGCTCTTTTTGAATCTCTTTGAGTTGTTCTTTTAAAAAGTACTCTTTATTTACCTTTTCTATATGGGTATGTACTTTAGAACGTATCTCTTTTTGAAGTTTGTTCGCTTCTATCTCATCAATGAGGTAATCAATAAGGTCTAAAAATCTTTTTTCAGTATCTTGTTCTATAAAAAGTTTATAGGCTTGCTCTTTTTTGAGTTTTACAGAAGAGCAGATAAGGTCTATGATACGGTTATGGTCATGATTTTCTTCTATAGTTCGCAGTAAATCAGGTGGAAAATAATTACTTACACTTGAGAGAAGGCGTACTTTCTCACGTACTATTTCTAAAATTGCATCTATTTTTAAATTATTTACTTCATACGCTTCAATCACACTTACATGAGCTATCAAAGGAGATTGTGAGACTTCATACTCAACTTTTGCACGAGAGAGTCCCTGAAAGAGTACTTTCACCCGCCCATCAGGCAATGCAACTTTTCTCATGATAGAACCAATTACCCCTGCATTATAGATAGAATCAAAATCTCTTTTTCCTTCAAATTCAGGACGAGTAGGACAAACAATCACAAGTGTGTTGTCTTCTATCGCTTTTGTCGCTGCATGTATGTTCTCCTCATCACTTAAAAAAAGTGGTGAAATCATAAAAGGGTATAAGAAGAGTGCATCTTCCGCTATTACTGGAATGTCTGCTGGGAATGTGCCATAATTACTTAATTTCATAGTCTGTTTATCCTAGTTTTGTGTAGTGTTATCGTCTTGAACCGAGTTACGAGAAACAACATTTTTTGTATCTGGAATCATAAAGTCATACCAGCTTGAAGTACCATCTCCTTCAAACCATTCTCTATACCATGGTGTATTTGCACGATTAACCTCATCCCAATTTATCCATGGTTCAGGCTCAATAGCTCTGTAGTATTTGGCAGCTTTAGGCTTATCTACTCTATCATAAAGGGCAGCGATAGATTCATTTAAAAGTGCCTGTGCCATATAAAGCTTAGTTGCCATCGCATCTACGATAGGGTAGTACATAGAGTGTGGGTAATGCAGTTTAAACTTCTCTGCAGCCACTAAAGCTTCATCAATAAGTGCTTGGTCGCGTCTAGGGAGTGGTAAAGACATATACTTTGCTTTTATTTTCATAAATTCTGAAAACTCTTTTTCATTGTTGTTAGCATACTGCTTAATGTACTGTGAGAAAAAGTGATCACTGAGAAGATACTCTTGAGAGTGCATATGTGCCACCCCTAAAATCATTGTTGCCTCTGGTAACAAAGGCGATGCTGCATGTTCACTTTGCAAAGAAGAGAAGTAATTATCTGCTTTTTCAAGGTTTCCATTGGCAACGGACTCTATAATCTTGCCATACCAGTACACAGCAGGTCGATTATACTCTTCAACTTCTTTCGTACACCCTGTAAACAATAGAAATAGACTTAAAACTATAAGGGAAATTTTTGTTCTCATCTGCATAAATAATAATCCTCTTCACGAATAATAATGCTATTCTACCCTAAACTTATATAACATTCTTTAAACTAGGAACATTTTATGCTTCAAAGTGATACAATAAACGAAATTAAAATAAAGGTTCGAGAATGAAATTTGAAGTGAACACACCCCTTTTAGGCTTTGAGAATATAAAACAAGTTGAATTACAAAAAATCGATGATGTTTTTATGAAACTACAAGCAAGTGAAGATGAACATATATCTTTTACATTAATGAACCCTTATGCTGTGCGTGAATATGACTTTGTCGTGCCAGAAAAAGTGAAAGAAGAGCTTGGTATTACAACAGAATCAAATCTTTTGATTTTTAACATCGTACTCATTCAATCACCTATCGAAGAGTCCATAGTAAACTTTATAGGACCCCTTGTTTTTAATACAGATACAAAAAAAGTAGCGCAAGTCATCATCAATGATTCTAACAAATATGGAGTTGCAGAGAAGATTGCTTCGTTTTTAGAGAAGTAATGTACTATTACTAATCAACCAACATAATTTTTATAATACTCTTTACCTCTTTTATATGTTGAGGAGAAAGTTTAATATAAGGAGTTTAAGTAGATTTTTGCATGGAGGTGGGTATAATAATCACAATAAAAATGCTACAAGGAAGAGTGTATGTTTTTAAGATTATTATTTTTTGTCTTTTTCAGTGTCTCTAGCACACTAGCAAGTATCACCCAAAAACCGATACCTATTGTTGTCTCTGTGGATTGGTTACAAACCCATCTCAAGGACAAAGACCTTGTGATTATAGATGTACGAAAAAAAGAGGCTTATAAAGAAGGGCATATTCAAGGGGCTGTCAATATGCCTGTTATGAAAGACTTTTTCACTCCAAAAACACTCAGACTTCCAAAATTAACATACCTCAAAGAACTTTTTTCCAATGCAGGGATTGGTACAGATACAAAAATTGTCGTTTATGATAATGGGCAGTTTTGTTGGGCAGCTAGAGCTGTATGGGTATTTAAAGTTTTAGGACATAAGAATGAGAGTCTTTTAAGATATGGCTATGGTGATTATATAAAAAGTCATCTCCCTATCTCTCAAAAAAGTCCACAAAGAAGCAAAGCAGACTTTATCTTGCGAGTGAACAATACAATGATTGCAACAAAATTAGATGTTTTGATAGCCATACAGAACAAAGGCGTTCTTTTAGATGGGAGGTCAAAAGATATGTATATGGGCAAGACTTCTGTTGCTAAACGCTATGGTCACATCCCAACTGCTCAACTATTTAGTGGCTCAAACAATTATAAGATAACAGATACGGGAAATAGACTCAAAAGTTTTCAAGAACTTGAAAATGTTTACAAATCATTGCCAAAGAACAAACATATTATTATTTATTGTCAAGATGGTGCTGATGCGGCATTAGATAATCTTTTAATGCAAAAACTTGGCTATAAAACCGCAGTATATGAAGGTTCATGGTTAGAATGGGCAAATGATAAAAATCTTCCTATTGTCAATCCATCCAAAAAAATAAAAGAGTTTTAAATGCTAAAAGAGTATAAAGGGTCCATTAGAAAAGAGTTACTCCTTGGTATCCTTTCTATTGTGATGATAGCCACATTAGTGGGGTATGCAATTTTTGTTGAAGCCTATATGGAAAATGAGCAGAAGAGAGATGTCTCTTTAGCACAAACCATTAGTCAGATTATAGGTCAAGATGTTGCTCGGATTATCTATGCAGATGACATATCTGTAGCAAGTGATGTAACAACACAACTGAGTTCATTTCCAAATTTATATGAAGTTGTTCTCTATAAAAAGGATGGGAAAGCCCTCTTTCAATACTCTAAAGATAATGAAACACATAACAGTGACATATTTAAAAAAAATATGCTCTCAAATATTACAATTCACAATGGAAAGTTACAGTTTTATAGCAAGCTATTTTACAAAGGTACTTTTCTCGTATATGGAAAATATGTTTTCAAAACAGAGAGTATAGAAGATATATTTTTAGATAGTGTCTCTTTCCTTGTTTTTATCCTGCTTATTATGCTATTTTTAGCCTATATTTTATCAAGATATCAAGCAAATAAATTCAGTATTCCCATCCTTACTTTAGTCAAATTTTTAGAAAATATCAAAGATGAAAGTTTTTTACACAGCAGAGTAAAAACAAAAAGAGAGAATGAGTTTGGCATACTTTATCATGAGATAAATATAATGTTGCAAAGAATGGAAGATTCATTAAGCCATGACGGACTGACAGGTATATACAATAGAAGCTCTTTAGTAAAAGATATTGCCGATTCAAAAGATACAAGCATTATAATGCTTATCGATATTAGAGCTTTTAAAGAGATTAATGATGTTTATGGAAATGATTTTGGAAATAGAGTCCTTGTAAAATTTACAAAGTATCTCAATCAATTTTTTATACCTATCTCAGGAACAACACTCTATAGAATTGGTGGAGATGAGTTTGCAGTTCTTGTAAGAAACCAATCCCTTGATACAGTAATGCAAATGAGCAAAAATTTAGAAGAAGCCATAAGAGATGAAAATTTTAAAATCGACAAAATTCGCACAAATCTCTCAGTAAATATCGCCATAAACAATATCGCTCCTTTACTTGAAAATGCAGACTTAGCACTTAAAGCTGTCAAAAAAGAGATGAACACACATCTCATAGAGTACAAAGAAGAACTCAGTGTGAAAAAAGAGTGGCAGAAAAATATTGAAGTTATCAATATGGTGAAATCTGCTATCGCTGAAGATAGAATCGTTCCCTATTTTCAAGGTATCGTAAATCTCCAGACCATGAAAATTGAAAAATACGAAGCACTTGTTCGCTTGATTTTACCTTCGGGTGAAGTGCTTTCACCCTATGCTTTTTTAGACATAGTAAGTAAAACCAATTACTATTATGATATTACTAAAATCATGATTCAAAAAACCATAAAGGTCGCAAAAACACATCCAGCACAGAGATTTTCCATCAATTTTTCTATGAAAGATATAACAAATGAAAATATCATTCGTACTCTTTTTGAACTCTTTGATGCAGATAAAGAGACAGCAAAAAGAGTAGATATTGAGCTCCTTGAAACGGAACTCGTCATCGTTGATGATAGTCGGATTAATGATTTTATCGCTAAAGTACATAAATACGGTTCCAAAGTCCTCATAGACGACTTTGGAACAGGCTATTCAAACTTCTCTTATTTATCAGAATTGGATGTTGACATCATCAAAATAGATGCTTCCATAACAAAAGAGATTACATCAAATCCACGAAAACTCCATATATTACAAACTATTCATAATTTTACATCGGGAATGGATATGCTTAATGTAGCTGAATTTGTTGAAACAAAAGAGATTGCATTACTTTTAAAAGAGATTGGAATTGAGTATGCACAAGGCTATCTCTTCTCCAAACCATTACCCCAGCCGTTGGAAAATAGTGATGTTACTATTTAGCATAAATTAGCCATAAAAAAAAACTAAGAGAACCCCCATTTGTACTGTTGCTTCAAGTCAGGAGTCGCTCCCTCTTTGAGTCCAACAACAACTTTCATATCCTCTTGTTTCAAAACTGAGCTTTACTCTACTTTTCCCTTAGTCTGTGAGGTGTAACAGTTATTTGTTTGAATTTTTGACTTAACAGAAGCATTTTAAAGTCCTTTAGTAACTTTTTCGTGATATAATCAACTATATTTAATATAAAGGATTTACAAAATGAATATTTCACTTACTGGTAGACAAATGGAGCTTACTGATGCTATAAAAGCACATATGACAAGTTCTATTGAAACACTCCAAAAATTCAATTTAGATATTATTTCTGTAAGTATGGTAGCATCGGCTCAAACAAAAAAAGGAAAAGAACACTCATTTATTGAGCTTGTTATTAACCTTGCACATAAAAACTCTGTGATTATTAAACAAAATAATGAAGATTTATATGCAGCTATCGACATGGCAATCTCTCGCGCACAAAAAGCAATGCGTCGTATGCACGATAGAGAAAGTGACCATCACAAAGTAGGTCTCAATGAAGCAAAAGCAGAAAATGTTGATGTAAAAGAAGTTGCTACTGAACTTGAAGATGAGATAGTTCCTGTAGAACTTGATTTGTATAAACCTCGTGAAGTTGAAGATGTCCTCAACGACTTAAAAGAGAGTGGTAAAATGTTTGAAATCTTTTTAGATAATGAAGATAAAACACGTGTACTTTACAAACGTAACGATGGAAAATTTGGACTTTACTAGAGTCTAAACCCCTTTTTATAGAGGAGTGGACTATCTAAGTCCACATACTCTATAACATCACTATATGCCATCGCTAACTGCTCAGCGACTTCTATAGAGATAGGTCCTTCAAGCATAGAACCTAACATACATTTTACGTTTTTTTCTCTTGCATACTCTAAAATCTCTACCGCTTTTGTGACACCACCACATTTCATAAGTTTAATATTTATCATATCTGCACTTTTACTCGTAATAATATGTTTTACATCAGCAAATGTAAATGCTGCTTCATCTGCTAAAATGGGAATATGACTCATTTGTGTTATTTTTTTGAGGGCTACTAATTCATTTGCTTTTACGGGCTGTTCGATAAGTTCAAGCGGTATATCTTGCATCGCCTGAATGTACAAAAGAGACGCCTCTAAACTCCATGCTTGATTGGCATCTATGAGTAATTTTGCTTTTGGAAGTGCTTGAGAGAGTACTTTTGTGACAGCTATTGCATGGTCTATATCTTTACCAAGTTTAACTTTTAAAATCGTATGCTTCTTTGCAAAAGCTTTTTTAGCATCTTGTAACATTTTACCTTTTGGATTGAGGCTAATGGTTATGTCAGTTTGTATCTTGCGCTTCTCTTTGGCTCCTAGGTACTCATAAAGTTCTAAAGATTTTTCTTGTGCAAAAAGAGAGACAAATGCCATGTCAAGAGCGGCTTTGGCACTACTCCCGATTGTCGAACTATGTAAAATCGTGAGTGCTTTTTGAACACTTTTTTGAAGTAAATAAAAAGAAATATACTCGATAGAACTCTCAATAATCCCTAAATCTTCTCCTGTAATAGCCATCGTTGCAGGAGCTTCACCAAATGCGATGAAACCATTTTCACATACAACTTTCACCCGCACAAACTCTACCTCTTCTACTCGTCGCAACGCTGTCACAAAAGGTGTCTCAAGTGGAATGGATTGTAATTCTGTTTCAATACTCTGTATCTGCATTAACTAAGTCCTAGTAAAATATTGCCCACTAAAAGCCCACCAAATGTACCAATCAAATAGCCCATAATAGCCATCAAAACCCCCACACTTACTAAGTTTTTGTTGTATGTTGCTGCTAAAATTGGAGCAGAAGCAACCCCTCCAATGTTCGCAAGCGAAGCCACAGCAATGCTAAATAAATCAAGTTTAAACAGTTTTGCTCCAAGTACCATGATAAATGCATGAATAAGCAATATACTCACTCCCGCTAGCACATACAAACCAAGTCCAGAGAAATTTTCAATGACAGCTTTCGAGCCGATAAGTGCGATGATGATGTAGAGCATTGTTGTGGCAACTTCACTCGACCCATTTATCTCTTTGAGTTTTGTGAAAGAACCAAAAATACCAAAGAGTGAAGCAAGCAAAACAACTGTTGTCGTCGTATTTAAGAGTGTAAATTGTGTCGCAAGTATTTGTGAAAACAGGGAAACTACAAGGGCAAACACAATCAAAAGCCAGTAGCGTTTTGCTCCCATGCTACAGGCACACCCAATGTCATTGAGATACGCAAGGTTTTCTTCTGCTTTGGTGAATTTATTAAAAATGTGTGCAAAAGGCACTAAAAAGAGTAAAAGCATTACCCACAGAGTATAATTGACACTATCTACCACAAGAGCAGAAGCAAAGGCATTTTCACTCACATGCAGAGCGGAACCAACGGCTATCATGTTTGCTGTGCCACCCATCCAGCTTCCCGCCAATGCCCCAAACGCAGCCGACATAGCACTATCAAAATGAAATGCCCATGCCACGACTACAAAAGAAAAAGCAATGGAGACAACCGCTAAAAGATAGGCAATAAGCAAGGATTTACCGAGTTTAAAAAAATGCCGTAAATCTACTTGTAAAAGCATCAAAAAAAGCATAGCAGGCAGAAGATTTGTTTTTGTAAGTTTGTAGATAGCATTTAAATCTTTGTTAAACTCAAACACCCCACTACTCCCAAGAAGCATAGCAAAAGCATAGATAAGTACAACTGCAGGAATATACTGAAAAAGTGTAAGCTTGCTTTTATTCGTAACGATATGAACGATGGCGATAAGCAAAGCAAGCATAAAAAGATAGACAAGAGGAGAGCTAATCAAGCAGAGACCTTTATTAATGGAGTATTATTTTAATAAGTGTATCATATTTTTAAAGGATAGAGATAAATAGGAAAAATTATGGCAAAACAATATGTGATTTTAGATACAGAAACAACAGGTACAGGTGAAGAAGATAGAGTTATTCAACTCGGTTATCTTGTTTTAGGAACAAAAGAGATTGAGGTGCATAATGAATTTAACACAGCGCCCGTACCCATTAGTTTTGGAGCAATGGAAGTCCATGGCATTACAGAAGAAATGATAGAGGGCAAACCTACTTGTGTGGAAACCTCAGCGTACAAAAGACTTGAAGCGCTTAACAGTAGTGAAAATTATATCATCATTCATAATGCACCTTTTGATTTAAAAATGCTTGCAAAAGAGGGTTTTGAGAACCAAATGCAAGTCATAGACACACTCCGTGTAGCAAAACATATCTTACCTGATGAAGAGGCACATAGATTACAATACTTTCGTTACAAAATGGAGCTTTATAAAGAAGAAGCAAAAGAGGCAGATGCTTTAGGCATTGTTGTCAAAGCACATGATGCCATCGGGGATGTACTTATTTTAAAACTTTTACTTTCAAGGCTTAAAACCCTAGTAAGAGAACAATTTCCAGATGAAAATCCAGTACAAAAGATGGTAGAACTCACAAAAACACCTATCTTGGTAAAAACATTTCGATTTGGAAAACATAAGGGCAAGGAACTCTCAGAAGTAGCACGAGAAGATGCAGGCTACCTCCGATGGATGCTCTCAAGTATGGATAATCTTGATGATGATATGCGCTACTCAATCAACACAGTATTAGGCATTGAAGGGTGAACAAAGGTGTCAAATATATGCTCATAGCATCCTTCACTTTTGCTGTGATGGGTGCCTTTGCAAAGCTTGCTTCACAAAGTATGAGTTCTTTAGAAGTAGTTTTTTTTAGAAATATTGCAGGGGTTATTTTAGTAGGTATCGCTGTTATAAAATCTCCTATGAAACAAAAAGGAGGAAAGCCATTTTTACTCTTTTTTCGTGGGTTTATAGGCTTTGTAGCCCTTCTTGCCTTTTTTTATAATATCGCACATATCTCTTTAGGCGATGCCATGACCTACTCAAAGACTTCTCCCATTTTTACTGCCATTTTTGCATGGATTTTTTTACATGAAAAACTCTCTACTAAAGCTTGGATAGCCGTATTTATAGGTTTTGTTGGCATAGTTTTTATAACTCAACCCAGTGGTGTTGGATTTTCAAAGTATGATTTACTAGGTATTTTTAGTGGCATAGGTGCTGCCCTCGCCTATACTTCCGTCAGAGAGCTAAAACAGTACTATGACACCCGTGCTATTGTCCTTTCTTTTATGCTCACAGGAACACTCGGACCTCTCGTCTTATTTTTCATTTCACCCCATTTTCATACAGCAGAACTCGATTTTTTATTTGCTGATTTTGTAATGCCACAAGGGATTGTTTGGTTTTATGTACTTGCTATGGGTGTTTTCGCAACCATCTCACAACTCCTAATGACAAAAGCGTATGGCTATACAAAAGCAGGCATCGTTGGTGCAGTAAGCTATAGCAATATTTTATTTTCAATACTCGTAGGATTACTACTCGGAGATGCTTTTCCCTCTTTGTTTACAAGTATAGGCATTGTTCTCATAGTTTTAGCAGGAATTTTAGTAGCAAGAGGATAAAAGTAGGTTTACATTTCAAGTCAATCTAAACCTACTAAGCTATAATCACACTCTTCATATAATGGTTTTGTGTCCGAGTGGCCGATGGTGCATCCTTGGAAAGGATGTGTAGAGCAATCTACCGAGAGTTCGAATCTCTCCAAAACCACCATATATACACTCATAAAATTCTCTCATTTAACTACCAATACATCTATACTTTGATATAATTTAAATAAACACTATTTATGGGAATTTGTCATTGGCATACGAACACGATTACGACACGAAACTCTTTAGAAGAACACAGATAATTGCAAAGCTTTATAATGGTGCAAAATTAACTCATAAAGAATTAGCAGAAGAGTTTAATGTAAGTACAAAAACAATCCAAAGAGATTTTACAGCACTTGTAGCACTTTATCCCATATATAAAGATGGGCATAAATGGCGTTTAGAAGATGATTATGAGTTTGAAGAACAGTTAAGTGTGCAAGATGATTTAACTCTCAAACTACTTCTTCAAGCGAGTAAGAGTTTTGATAAAAGTTTTCAAAATAGTTCTTCTAAATTACTCTCTCGCATAAGCGAAAATATTGCTTCTCCAATCTACACAAAAATAGAACTCGAAAATATTAGCAATAAACTAAAGGAAGTGAGTCTTATAGAAGAAGCTATAAACCAATCAAGACAAATATCATTCACCTACTTAAAAGATGATGATTATTTTGAGATGACAATAGACCCGTATAAGATAGTAAACTTTGATAGCTTTTGGTATCTCATAGGCAAAAGAAAAGGTAATTTACGAAGATACTATCTGCAAAATGTCTTTGATATTGAGCTAAAAGATACAAAATTTAGAAAGTCTAAAAAGGTAGAAATACTCATCAATAATGCCATCAACATTTGGTTTGATGAAAACAACAGTTTTGAAGTAAAATTACTCATAAATAAAAGCATCTCAAAATACTTTCAAAGAAAACCAATAA
>Ga0256829_1001964_pt1 | contig 15893 bp, 16 predicted proteins | sample 131447metaG_FD_185979 | JGI IMG/M metagenome (GOLD analysis project Ga0256829, IMG submission 185979) | Hydrothermal vent microbial communities from Lau Basin, Pacific Ocean - 131-447 | ecosystem: Environmental > Aquatic > Marine > Hydrothermal vents | place: Pacific Ocean: Lau Basin | collected...
GCACTTCGGCCACCCTGATCACGCCATAGCCTGCAGCCACGAGGGCGGCCACCACAGCAGCGTTATCGCGTTCCCAGCGCGCGGTGCGGAACACTACCGTGCGGCCTTCCGCCCGCAGCACCTCCACCCCGGCGGGGAAAGCAGGCCAAGGGGCCTCCAGCGGGCGGGAAAGCAGCGCCTCAAACACCGGCAGGCCCAGCCAGCGGTTCTTGAGTTCCTGCGGTGTACCTGCGGCCACCACCCGTCCGGCCTGCATGATCGCAATGCGGTCGGCGAGCACTTCGGCCTCGTAAAGGTTATGCGTGCAGAGCAAAATGGCCCGGTCTTGTGAACGCAGGCCGCGAATGGCTTCCCGCACCAGGCGGGCGCTTTCGGGGTCCATCGCCGAAGTGGGTTCATCAAGCAGAAGCACAGGCGGTTCGTGCAAAAGCGCGCGCGCCAGCGCCAGTTTCTGGCGCATGCCTTTGGAATACGTGCCAATGCGCCAGAAACGGAAATCCCACAAGCCGAAATAATTCATCCAGCGGGCAATGCGCCGCGCCAGCAGGTCGCCCTCCAGGCCATAGATTTTGCCAAAAACCTCAAGATATTCATAAGCCGGCATCCGCGTATAAAGGCCGTGCTGCTCGGTCAACACCCCCACACGCCGCCGCACTTCCAGGCCCTGCGTGGCAGCATCAAACCCGGCCACCACAGCCCGCCCGCGCGTGGGGCGCAACAGAGAGGCCAGCATCCGTACCGTGGTGGTTTTGCCCGCGCCGTTAGGGCCAAGCACGGCGACCACTTCGCCTGCCGCCACACTCAAATGAAAATCGCTGACTGCCCAGAAATCTTCAAACTGCTTGCCCAGGTGTTCCGCAACAATCATCGGTCTTTGGCCTGTTTGCGCCGTCGGCGGCGTTTGCGCCCGGAAGGCGCGCCCGTTGGCTGCTGCGGGGCCGGTGCGCCCGGCCTGTGCCGCCACGCCAATGCCGCGCCTGCACCCAGCGCCACCACCGCCATCAGCATCTGGTTGATATCCAGCCCGCCCACTTCGGCAGGGTCCAGCCGCAGGAATTCCAGGAAGAAGCGCCCCACAGGGTAAATGACCAGGTACATCAAGAAAATATCCCCCGTGCGCAACCGATCGCTCCACTTGCGTGCGGCATAGAGCAGCACGCCCATGTTGAGCAAATTCCAGAGAAATTCATAGAAAAACAGCGGATGATAGTAAGCCTGATCGGCAAACTGGGGCAAACGGTGGGCGGGGTCAATGTAAATCGCCCAGGGCAGGTGCGTGGGCGCGCCGTAAAGTTCCTGGTTGACATAGTTGCCCCAGCGGCCAATGGCCTGCCCCAGCGCGATGCCCGGGGCAGCAACATCCAGCCACAAAGCAAAGTTCAATTTGCGGCGGCGTGCGAACAGCCAGAAAGCCAGCAGCCCGCCCATCACGGCCCCCGGAATGCCCAGGCCGCCGCGCCACACCGCAATCATCGCCAGGGGATGGGTCAGGTAATAATGGGTGGTAATGCCCATCTCCACCATAGATTCCGGCGGGGTAAACACGTGCCACAAGCGGGCGCCAATCACGCCGCCAATGAGCACCCATACCAGGGCGTCCCAAATCATTTCCGGGTCCAGGCCCCGGCGCCTGGCTTCCACCGTCGCCAGCCACGAGCCCGCCAGCGCCCCCAGCATCAGCAGCAAACCGTACACGTGAATCGGAAGTGGGCCAAGGTAAAAAACCATCGTTTATGCCTCGTCTTGGGTTTCGGCGGCTTTGGCAAGCCGACGGGTAAAAGCAATCCGCTGGAACGCCGTCATGTGAGCCCCGAGGGCAATCACCCCCACCCCCACCAGCGGCAGGTTAAGCACCAGTGCAGGAGCCAGCACCAGGTAACGTTCAAAACGCGTCAGCACCCCGACCTTAACTTCCCAGCCGAGGGCTTCGGCGCGGGCGCGAGTGTAAGAAACCAGCACCGCCCCGGCGGCTGCCGCATAGGCCAGCGACAGGCCCAGCAAGTCGCCCCGGGCGGCGTAGAAAAAGGCCAGCCCTCCGAAAAGCAGCAATTCGGAATAACGATCGCCCACCGAATCCAGAAAAGCCCCCCATGCCGTCCCTCCGCCGCGCAAGCGCGCCATGGTGCCGTCCAGCGCGTCAAACGCCCCCATGGCAAGCACCACCAGACCGCCCGCCACAATGCGCCCCTGAGCCAGCAACACCGCGGCCGCGGCGTTCCCCAACACGCCGGCCACCGTCATGGCATTAGGATGCACGCCCAGGCGGTTGAAAAAGCCGCCCACGGCATCTAAAAGCCCCTTGAAGCGCACACGCATCCGGTCGGTAAAAGTTTGAGGTTGAGGTAACGGTTGTGGCACAGACACAAAACACCTCCCCGGCGGCCAATGCCGCCCGGCGCAAGATAGCCGTATGCTACCCTCTCCCATCGCTGCTGTCAAGGCGAAAAAGCGGCGGGTGCAGGCAAATGTTTAGAAACGTGGTTGCGCCCTCACTCCGCTTTGGCTCGCGGCGCTCCCCCGCGGGGGCTCAGGGGCGGACAGTCCCCTTTGAAAGAAAAGGCGTTTTTTGGAGTGCGGTGCCTCGGCACCGCTTTGGAAAGCGGCGACTTGTCGCCGCACTCCAAAAGCCGACGCACATTTCTACAGATTTTGCGTGCACCCAAAGCGGCGGGGTTGGGGGGCGTTTTACAGCCAGAACCATTGCAGTGCAGCCACCGCCACGGGCGTAACCACCACCAAAAGCGGCAGCCCCACTTTCAGGTAATCGGCCGGACGGTAGCGGCCTGGCTGCATGACCAGCAGATTGACCGGATGGCCGGTGGGCAACAGAAAGGCAAAGGAAGCCCCCACCGCCACGGCCATGCCCAGGCCCCGCGACGGCAGGCCGTGGCTCTCGGCAGCAGCAATTGCCAGCGGCGCCAGCAACAACGCAGCCACCTGCCCGCTGGTGACCTGGGCCAGCAAAGCCGTCAGCAGCAGGAAGGCTGCCGCGATCGCCCACCCCGGCGCGTGCCCCAAAGGCAAAAGCATCTGACGGCTGAGAAAAGCCGCGGCTCCTGTTTGCCGCATGGCCACCCCCAAAGGAATCATGCCGCCAATGAGGAAAAGCACCTGCCAGGGAATCACCCGATACGCCTGGGGCGGAGGGACGATGCCCGCCAACATCATCAGTGTCGCCGCTGTAAGGGTGGTGAGGGCCAGCGGCGCCCATCCCAACGCGGCAGGCAGCAGCGCTGCCGCCAGCAGCGCCACGGCCAGCCCGCCCAACCACCCAATGCCTCCACCCTCGCCGCGGTAAACGCCCAGCACCACAAAATCGGCATCTTCTTGCAAATGCGGCACGTTCTCGGCCGGGGTCAGGGCCAGCAAAGCATCGCCCTGGCGCAAAGGCAGGGTGTAAAGGTTGCGTTCCAGCACTTCGCCGCCGCGCCGCACGGCAAGAATCCGCAAGCCATAGCGGGCGTAAAGGCGCAGCGCCTGGGGCGTTTTTCCGGCTGCGCGGCCGCGTGGGTTGAGAGCAAGTTCCACCAGCACGGCCTGGGCGCGGAAAGTTTCGTACAATTCAGGCGGGTCCCACGGCTCCAGCCCCAATTGCGCCACCTGTTCCGGCAAGGCCGCGCCGGCCAACACCAGCACATCCCCCGGCTGCAAACGGCGCTCGGGGGGCAAACGGTGGGCGAAAACCAGGCCGCCGCCGAGCAGCAGCCCCACAGGCGTCAGCCCGGCTTCGGTGGCCGTGCGGGGTTTGCGGGCCTGACGCCCCACCAGCGGGGAATCGGGCAACACCCGCAGGGCGTGCAGGCCTTCCCGCAGGCGGTAGGCTTCCACCAGGTCGGCGAGGGTTTCTCCGGCCGGCCCATCGGGGTAACGCGGCAACAACCGGCGCCCCGCCAGCAGCATGAAAATCAGCCCGGCCGCCGTCACCGGCAGGCCTACCGGCAGGAAATCCAGCAGCCCGTAAGGCTTCAGGCCGTGGGCTGCCAGCGCAGCGCTGGTCACCAGGTTGGCGGTGGTGAGCAGCGTTGCCGTGCCGCCCAACAGGGTGGCGTAAGCCAGCGGAATCAGCACGCGGGAAGGCGCGACATCGCGCCGCTGCCGGGCAAGGGCCAGCACCGGCGGCAAAAGCACGGCAGCGGCGGCCACGGTGTTCATAAAAAGGGAAAGCAGCGCCGCCGCCAGCATCGTGACGCCCACCAGGCGGCTTTCCGAACCGCTTCCCAGCCGCCCCAGCCGTTCCCCCAACCACGCCGTGACGCCGGTGGTTTCCAGCCCTTTGGTGAGCACAAAAACAGAAAGCAAAACAAAAACCACATTGCTGGAAAACCCCGCCAAAGCGCTTTTCAGCGGCAGCACGCCCGTCAAAGCCAGGCTCAGGGCCACCAGCAAGCCCACCAGGTCGGGGCGCACCTTGCCGCTAATAAGCGCCACGGCGGCCAGGGCGGTGATGAGCAGCGTCAGTGCAAGCGGCGAAAACATGGGCATCTCGTAACTGTTCGGCCTTATGAGAAAAATACCCACAAGGCGCCGGGGATTAACGCAGAGAGGCGCAAAGGGAACAAAGACGCAAAGTCAACTTCGTTTTCTGCGACGCTTCTGTGCTTTCTGGGGTTGCAATCGGTGCGAATCTGTGGATGATTTTCTGCGGAATCTGTGTCATCTGCGGTTTCTCCTTGCCGGAGCTGAACAGATACAGCGTCGCCGTGGAACACCACCGGCAGCCCGGCGCTCAACGCCCTTCGGCCAGCAAGGCTTTCAGGGTTTGGGCGGTTTCCGGTGGCAGCACTGCAAGCAGACGCCGCAGCAGCCAGGCCAGCGTGGCATCGGGGTGAGTGCGCCACAGGGAGCGCAGAAAAGGCAGCGCTTCTTCCGGCCAACGGCGGGCAATCACCCGCAGCACCGCCGCCAGTTCCGGGCGCAGCGCCGGGTCGGGGGGCGAAAGCAGCGGGGCAAGAAAGCGCAGCACCCGCGGCAGGTTTTCAAATTGCGGCGCTTCCAGCAAGGGGATGAGGGCGCGCAGCCCCAACGCAGCGTCGGCCTCGCCGGCCAGCATGTTGCCGACAGCCTCCAGATAAGGCCGGGAGGCTTCTTCCACCAGGCGAACGGTGCCGTGTTCCAGAAGCGCCGCGGCCACGTCGGGGGTGGGCGCGGCAGCCAGCCAATCCCAAAAGCGGCGCAGTACCGGCTCCGGCGGCTGCACCGAAGCCAGGCCCAGCAGGCGCGCCGCCATCAGGCGAGATTCCAGGTCGGGCCGCGCCCACAAGGCTTCGGCCAACGGCAGCGCCAACGCCGGGCGGCTGTTCAGGTGGGCGCGCAGCCCCTGCCACAAGCCCAGCAACAGCGCGGGCGGCAAATGATACCCGGGCAGGCGGGGCACTTCGGCTTCCCGGCCGGGGCGAAAGGTGCGGTCGGCGTAGCGTTCCAGCACCTCGCCCCAGGCGGCATCAAAAGCAGCAGGGTCGTGCGCGTGCGCCGCCAGCGCCTGGGCTTCCCGCCGCAGGGTTTCCCAACGCACCGCAGGCATCAGAACAGGCTCTCGTAATCCACTTTGGGGAACACGGTCAGTTTGCCGCCGATGGTGGCATCCACCACCCGGCGGCCGGCGCGGGCGTAGGCTTCCCGAGCCATGCGGTAGGCCATTTCCGAGGTTTCCAGGTCGGGCAACTGCCAGCGGAAGCCCTTACCGAAGTAGCCGGGGTGAAAGTGGTTGGGGTCGTCGCCTTCGGAAACCACGGTTTTGTTCGGCTCGCCGCGGGTCGCAAAGTTGTGGTCCACGCCAACAAGGATGACCTCCTCGCAGCCCATGTGGAAGGCCAGTTGCAGGCTGACATAGGTGACGGTCGCGCCTTCCCACAGGCGGCCGCGGGCGTCGGTGGCAAATTTGGGGGCCATGTAGGTGGTGAACAGGAAGGTGGTGTGCTCGTCGGCAGGCAGCCAGCGGCGGGCGCGCCAGGTGAAGAATTTGGGCATTGACAGTTCCCGAAAATCGGCCGCACACTGCTCAATGACCAAATCGTTGACCGAAACCAGGTAAGTGGTGCGGAAGCCCCAGCCGGGGAAGGCCAGATAAATGCGGTTCATCCCAAAGGTGATTTCGCGGCGCAGTTTGGAAACATCGGTGCGGCGCAGGCTGGGGCCGTTGCCGATGACGAAGCAGCGCTGCCCGCGGTGCACGTCGCGCAGGGCAGCGAGGCGGCGCCTGCTCTCACGCCGCCAGGGGTGAAAGGCCGCCGCAGGCCACTCGGGCAGCCATTGGGCAGTCTGGTAGGCTCGGCGAAGGAGGGAAAGCATGGGGAAAGTGCTCCGGCGTCAGGTGTTACAGTGAACAGTGCTCAGTGCACGGGGTTCAGTGAACGGTGAACCGCAAATCCTAAATCGCAACTCGCAATTCGCAATCCGCGATTCGCGATTCATCACTCGCAATTTTTCACTCCGTGCTCAGCCTCGCCGTCGCGCCGCCGTCCACAATCAGGGGCTGGCCGGTCATGAACGAAGACTGGCTGCCGTCGGCGAGGAAGTACGCAGCAGCCGCAATTTCTTCAGGCCGCCCCACGCGCCCGTTGACCGTGCGGCGGGCGAGTTCGGCAAGTTGGGCTTCCACATCGGCGGCGTTCAAATGCCCGCGGCGCAGGCCGGCGCGCAGCATGGGCGTATCCACCGCGCCGGGGAGCAGGGCGTTGACACGGATGCCATAGGGCGCCCATTCAATAGCCATCGCGCGGGTGAGCGCGAGCAGGCCGCCCTTGCTTGCGGCGTAGGCGGCAATGTTCGCCGAGGTTGCCACGGCGTGCACCGAAGAAACGTTCACCACCGCGGCACCCTCGCCCGCTTCGGCCGCCGCCCGCAGCAAGGGGAACAGCGCCTTGCTCACCAAAAAAGCCGCCCGCAGGTTGACAGCCTGCACCGCATCCCACTCGGCAAGGGTGGTTTCCAGCAGAGGTTTGGCAACCTGCAGCGCGGCGTTGTTGACCACGGCGTGCAGTTGCGGGAAAGCGGCGCGCACTTCAGCAGCAGCGGCTCCGATGGCTTCAGGCTCGGCGAGATCCACCCGCCCGAAAACGCCCCCTGCGGGGAAGGTCTCAGGGGCAGGGGCTTTATCCCAGCCGATCACGCGCCAGCCCGCAGCGGCAAAGCGCGCCGCGATGGCGCGCCCAATGCCGCCCGCAACGCCTGTAATCAGCGCCACCCGCTCAGTCATGCCTTCCCCTCAGCGGCAGCCAGCGCGGCACGCGGCGCTTGTATTCCCGATATTCATCACCAAAGCGGGCTTCCAGTTCGCGTTCTTCTACCAGCACCACGTAGGCATGGACAAGCAACGCACCCAGTGCCACCAACACCAGCATCGCCACCGAGCCGACCACCAGCGCCAGACCGGTGTAAATGGTCAGGGTGCCCATATACATGGCGTTGCGCGTGTAGGCGAAGGGGCCTTCCTGCACCAGGTGCTGCGTGGGCACCAGCGGCGAAGGCGAGCCTTCCCCCTGCGTGTGCTGGTAGTAGATGACCCACAAATCCAGCAGGAAGCCCACCAGCATCAGCGTTGCGCCCAGCCACAAGGGCCAGCCCAAAGGCGGCAGGGTGGGCAGGTTGCCCCAAATGGTGAGCCAGCCGCCAAACCAGAGGAAAAATGCAGGCACGACCAGCCAAAACAACACGGCGCTGCCCAACAGGGCCAGCCAGCGCTGGGCGCGGCCATGCGGTTTTTGGGCACGACGGAGCAGAAAACCTTTCATCGTCCATCTCCTTGAATGAGGGGGAAAACCACAGAGGACACAGATTTGGCGCAGAACTCACAGAAGTCGTGTTTTTTGATAAAGCATGCCAAGTCAATTTCAGCGTTTTCTGTGGCGTTTCTGTGCCTTCTGTGGTTTTCAATCTTCGGCCACGCGTGGCATCTGCGCACGCAGATCGCCCAAATCGTCCGCGGGAATGCCCAACCCCTTCAGCAAATTGCGGATGCTGTTCCAGTGCACCCGTTCCCACGCGGCGGGGCTGGAGTTGGCGTTGTGGGGCGCGAGGAGGACGTTTTCCATGCGCTTCAGCGGGCTGTTGTCGGGCAGGGGTTCTTCCTCAAACACATCCAGCGCCGCGCCGCGAATTTGGCCGCTTTGCAGGGCTTCAATCAGCGCAGGCTCATCCACCACCGGGCCGCGGGCGGTGTTGATGAGCACCGCGGTGGGCTTCATCAGCGCCAGAGTTTCGCGGTTGATGAGGTGGTAACTGGTGGGGTTGAGGTCGCAGTTCAGGCTGATGAAATCGGCTTCCCGCAGCAGGCGTTCCAGAGGCACCATTTCCACGCCGTATTCGGCGAGGAAGACGTGATCCACTTCCACAATGTCGTTGCCCAGCAGGCGCATCCCGAAAGCGCGGGCGCGGCGCAGCACCGCCTTGCCCACATCGCCCACGCCGATCACGCCCAAAGTTGCTTCGCTGAGCGCAAAGCCGTTGATTTTTTCCCAGCGGCCGGCTTTCATGTGCGCGTCCATCCACGGGATGTTGCGGGCAAAGGCCAGCATGTAGCCCAGCACGCTGTCGGCCACGGGAATGGTGAAGGCGTTGGGCGTGCGCCCGACCATGATGCCGAGGCGGTCGGCGGCGGCTTTGTCAATGGAATCAATGCCGGTGCCCCATTTGGAAATCACCTTCAGGCGCGGCGCGCAGGCTTCCAGCACGCGGGCGGTGTAGCGGTCGTCGCCGCAAATCGTGCCATCGTATTGCCCGGCATAGCGCAGCAGGTCGTCTTCTTCCATGCGCTCGTGCACTTCGGGCACAATCACTTCCAGCCCGTAATGCGCGAACACCGGGCGGAAGCGGTCAGGGAAGGGAATCATGTAGGGGGCAGTGAGCAAAATGGTGAACATAAGAAGCTCCGGGGAGTAAAGGGATGATGAAGAAAATTGCGGAGGAGATGCCCGGATGGTGGGAGGCCGGGATGCCCTGATGATAGGATGCAGGGATGCCCTGATGATAGGATGCCCGGATGCCACCCTGCAAACACTTTAGCCCATCTGGCAACACAGCCAATCGGCCACCCGACCACCCGACTATACGACTACCCGACCACCCGACTATACAACTACCCGCCCCGCCTCCGCATCAGGAAATCGGCGATCTCAAAATCCAGCGGTTCGTCAATATCCCACGCTTCTTCGGCGGGGATTTCAAAGAGGTAAGGCCGCTCGCCGATGCGGTTGCGGCGGGTTTCCAGCAGGCGGCGGGTGAAAATGTAGATGCAGGAATTTTCCTCGTAAATGGGCGGCAAATCCTGCGTGCGCAGCAGAATGGCCGGGTTGTGGTTGATGGGGCGGGCTAAGGCATCCCACAGGCGGGTTTGCAGGCGGGTGACGCCGAAGAGGGAATCGTAAGCCGGGGTGTGGGCGAGAAAAGTTTGCACCGCCTGCCGCACGGTTTCCGCCCGCAGCAAGGGGTTGGTGCTGTGGGTTTGCAGGTAAAAGTCGGCTTCCACCTGCGCGGTATCGTGCAGCAGCACCTCGTTCATGGGAAGGCGGCCGTCGCGCAGGTGCTCGGGGCGTTCCAGCACCCGCACCTGCGGGTAGGTTTCCCGCAACCCTTCCATAATGGTAGGGCTGTCGGTATCCACCACCACCTGAGCGATTTCGGGCACGGCGAGCAGGGTTTCCACAATCCAGGCGTAGAGGGGCTTCCCGGCAAACCGGCGGTAATTTTTGCCGGGCACCCGTTCAGAATGATGCCGCATGGGTATGAGGGCAACAATGCGCGGGCGAGACATGCCACACTCCAGAAACGGAATTGCGCGCCCCGTGGGGGGCTGCACGGTGTGATAATATCATAAAGTCGCCCGCGACTCAAAGTGTGTCAACTATCACTTCCCACCCGGCGGCTTCGCGCCTAAAATAGAGGGTGTCACGCACGGGAAATCCCCGCTCATGCCGTAGCCCCGAAGGAGGTTCACATGCAACCAGACCTGACTCAAGAGATTCTGGAACTCGTCCGTCTGACGGCCACCAGCCTGCCCGAAGATGTAGAGCGCACCATCGCCGCGGCTTACGAAACAGAGACGCCCGGCTCGGTTGCCAAGAGCGTGCTGGATACCATTCTGAAGAATGTGAAGATGGCGCGGGAGCATTCCACCCCCATTTGCCAGGATACCGGCACGCCGATTTTCTATGTGGATATGCCCGCCGGCTGGAGCATGCGGGAAATGCGCCGCCAAATTGAAGCCGCGGTGGCGGAAGCCACCAGGCGGGTGTATTTACGCCCCAATTCGGTGAATTCCCTCACCGGCAAGAACACTGGCAACAACCTCGGCGACGAATATTTCCCCACCATCCACTTTCACGAAGTGGACGGCGACGCCGTCACCATCCGCCTGATGCTGAAGGGCGGCGGCTCCGAGAACGTTTCCACGCAATACAAACTGCCCGATACGCGCCTTCATGCGGGCCGCGACCTGGAAGGCGTTTACAAGGTCGTCATGGATGCTGTTTACAAAGCCCAGGGCAAAGGCTGCGCGCCCGGCTTCCTTGGCGTGGGCATCGGCGGCGACCGCGGCTCTTCGTTCTACGCCGCCAAAGAAGCCCTCTGGCGCACGTTAGACGAACCCAACCCCGACCCCGCCCTGGACGCCCTGGAAAAGCGCATCACCGCCGACGCCAACAAGCTCGGCATCGGCCCGATGGGGCTGGGCGGCAAAACTACGGTCATGGCCACCCGCATCAAAGCCATCCACCGCCTGCCCGCCTGCTACTTCGTCTCCATCGCCTACATGTGCTGGGCCTATCGCCGCCACACCATGATTTACAAGAACGGCAAAGCCGAATACAAATAAATCCACAGATGGGCACAGATTTTCACAGATTTGTCGGGAAGCGTTTTCCCCAGGTTGTCTGTGCTAATCTGTGAAATCTGTGGATCCCTCCCGCATTGAAAAGGAAGGTTGCCATGCGCAAAATCACCATTCCGATTGACGACGAAACCATCCGCAGCCTGAAAGCCGGCGACGCGGTGCTGCTTTCCGGCGTGATGATGACCGGACGCGACGCCGTGCACAAGTGGATGATTGATACCTTCATCCGCAAAACCCGAGAACCCCAGGGCGACGACCTGGAAGTTTACGAAGCCATCAAGAAAATCCTCAACGGCGGGGTGCTCTACCACTGCGGCCCGGTGGTGGCCGGCGTGGATAGCGGCGACTACAAATTCGTGGCTGCCGGCCCCACCACCAGCATCCGCGAAGAGCCCTACGAAGCCGAAGTCATCAAGCACTTCAACATCAAGGGCGTGATGGGCAAAGGCGGCATGGGCCCCAAGACCCTGCAGGCCTGCCGGGAAGCTCCGGCGGTGTACTTCCACGCCGTGGGCGGTGCGGCTTCCCTCATCGCCCAAAGCGTGCAAAAAGTGCTCGGCGTGTACAAACTGGATTTCGGCGTGCCTGAAGCCATGTGGGTTATTGAAGTTAAAGACTTCCCCGCCATCGTTACGATGGACAGCCACGGCAACAGCCTGCACGAAACCGTAGAAAAGGCTTCCGCCGACCGGTTCAAAGCCCTGCTCGGCGTGTAGCCGCCTTGCGCTGCCGGCACAAACCGCGGGTTTGCAGCCCGCGGTTTGTTTTTGCCGGTGCTATAATGGCCGTGGAACGCGTTTCCGCCAACCCTCTCATCAGGAGATACCGATGCCCGAAATGATGAAAGCGGTGCTCAAAGCCCAACCAGGCCCCGGCCTGACGCTCACCGAGCGCCCCATCCCCGCCATTGGGCCCCATGACGTCCTCGTCAAGGTCAAGGCGGCTTCCATTTGCGGCACCGACCTGCATATCTACCACTGGGACCCGTGGGCGGCAGGCCGAATGCACCCGCCGGTCATCACCGGCCACGAAGTTTGCGGCGAAATCGTGGAAACCGGCAGCGAGGTCAGCCATGTCAAGGTTGGCGATTTCGTTTCGCTGGAATCGCATGTAGTCTGCGGGCACTGCCGTTTCTGCCTCACCGGCAACGGCCACCTGTGCGAAAACACCCAACTCATCGGCGTGGACCGCGACGGCGGCTTTGCCGAATACATCGCCATCCCCGCGCAGAACGCGTGGCCTAACCCGCCCGACCTGCCGCTGGAGATTGCCGTGCTGATGGAAAACTTCGGCAATGCGGTGCACACCGCCTTTGCCGCCGATGTGCGCGCCAAGAAAGTGCTCGTCACCGGCTGCGGCCCCGTGGGGCTGATGACCATCGCGGTGGTCAAGGCCATCGGGGCGCGCGCCGTCTTCGCCACCGACATCAGCGACTACCGCCTTGATTTCGCCCGCCGCATGGGCGCCGATTACACCTTCAACGCCAAAAACCAGGCGGTGGTGGAAGAAATCATGGACCTCACCCACGGCGAAGGCGTGGATGTGTGGCTGGAAATGTCGGGGGCGGAAAGCGCCATAGACCAGGGCTTCAAGGTGCTCAAACCCGGCGGCGAAGTGGCTGCCCTCGGCGTGGCCGGGCGCCCCATCCACCTGGACTGGGACCGCCACATTGTTTTCAAAGGCGTTACCCTGCACGGCATCACCGGCCGCCGCCTGTGGGAAACCTGGTACCAGGCGCGCGGGCTGGTGTTTTCCGGCGCGGTGGACCTCAGCCAGATGGTTACCCACCGCTACCGCCTGGAAGACTATCAGCAGGCTTTCGCCACGATGGAGTCCGGCCAATCGGGCAAGGTGATGCTCGTGCCATGAGCAGGCTGAAGTGGGCTTTCGTGATGGCAGGGATTGCGGGGCTGCTGGCGGGCTGCGCTTCCCTTCCGGCGACCGCCCGCCCGGCCACACCCCCCGCGCCAGCGGCGTCTCCCACCCCCACGGCCACGCCGGTGTGGTTTCCCCCCACGGCCACGCCCACCCCCCTGCCGCCGACGCCCATCCCCACCCCCACGCCCGCACTGGCCGCCGGAGCCGGCGCGCCGCTGCTTGCCGCGCCTTTTGGCGGAGAAGCAGGCTGGTTTTCGCCCACTGCTTACGCGGGCCGTTTCGGCGTGGCCGAAGGCGTGCTTTCTCTCAGCGCCCTGCGGCCGCGGGCGACCATGCTTGTGCTGGCGCGCGACGTGCAGGCGTTCAACGTGTACCTTTCCGTGATTGCCGAGCCGCAGGTGTGCCGCGGCGGCGATGCTTATGGGCTGGTGGTGCGCGCCACAGGCAACGGCGGGCGCTACTACCGCCTGGGCCTCACCTGCCGGGGCAAGGCTTTTATTGAAGCCGTGGAAGGCGGCCTGCCGGTGCCCCAGGTCACACCCGAGCCGGGCGGCGTGGCAGGCGCCCCCGTACAGGCCACGCTCAGCGTGCGGGCCGCGGGCAAAACCCTCAACTTTGCCGTCAACGGCCAGGTGCTCTTTACCGTGCGCGACGACCTGCCCCCCTACGGCCGCGGGGCCATCGGCTTTTTTGCCCGCCCTGCCGGCGCAGAAGGCATGATTGTGGCCTTCCACGACCTGACGGTGCGCCCCGTGCTGCCCCCGCCGTAGGTATGGTATCATCACCCCATGCTCCGCACCGGCATTGACCTCGTGGAAATCGGCCGCTTTGCCCGCGCCCTGCACCGCCACGGCGGGCGGATGATGGCGCGGCTGTTCACCCCGCGCGAGCAGGCCGAGTGCCGCGGGCGGGTGCCTTCCCTGGCCGCCCGCTTTGCCGCCAAAGAAGCCGCCGCCAAAACACTGGGCAGCGGCATCGGCGCCGTCCGTTGGGTGGATATTGAAGTGCTGACCGACGCCGCGGGGGCGCCGCACCTGCACCTGCACGGGGAAGCCGCCCGCCTCGCCGCCGACCTCGGCCTGCGGGAATGGGCGCTTAGCCTGAGCCATTCCCGAGGCTGTGCGGTGGCCGTGGTCGTCGCTACGGGGGAAATGCGCTCCACATAAGCGCCTGTCCGAGCCCCCGCCAAAAAGCGGAACCGACACCAAAGCCCCGGCAATCCCGGGGCTTTGAACGGCAAAAGGGAAAGCAGCTCACGCCAGCCAGAGGCCGATGGCCATCAGCACGGGGGTGAGCAGGTTGATGAGCACGTTGTTGCCCAACGCGGGCATCAGGTTGGGCAGGTCGTCGGCGTGGCGGAGCGCCTTTTGCGCCGTGGGCACGGCTAAAACCAGCGTCAGCAGGCCCAGCAGGCTCCACGCGGGCAGGAAGCCTAACGCGACGGCCGCCACCGGGCTGAGGTAAGCCAGCGCGAGGAAGGCCGCATAGATTTTGGCCGCTGCAGGCCGCCCCAGCACGATGGGGTAATTCCTGTCCAGAGCCTTGCTTCGCGGCGGCTCGGCCCCCTTTCCTCTCCCAATGGGCTAATCTTGTAGTATAAAATACCACATTCCAAAATCCTTTTCAGTGAGTCTGAATTATGGAATTGAACATCTCTACACAAATGATAAAACCGGACTGGGCGAGGCACGAATTCCTTGGGAGTCGCTTGCGAGACAAGCGTTGTGTCAAAAGTGTAGGAAGAATAGCCCAAGCCCTTTCGGAGCATCCTGGCCTTTCCTTCTCTGCTGCCACAGGGCCCTCCCTACGCCAGGCCGGAAGTCGTATCTTTAGCAGCCCTCAAGTCCACATCGCCGACCTCCAACAAGGGCATTACGAACAAACCTTGCAACGAAGCATAAAGGCGAATGTGGTATTGGTCTCCCAAGACACTACTTCAGTAAATTACACTTCGCATATGGCTACAGAAGGTTTGGGGCCGCTGGATGATAAAGGGAAAGCCCAAGGATTATGGGTGCACACGGCTCTGGTGATGAATGAACAAGGCTTGCCCTTGGGCGTCATTGGGCAAACCGCATGGGCGCGTTCGGAGGAAATAGGGAAGCGTAAGAAAAGAAAGGGCCTTCCTATAGAGGAAAAAGAAAGCGCAAAATGGCTCAAGGGATTGGAATGGGTGAATAAGCGTTTAGCACCACAGGTAGAAAAAGTGTATTTGATCCAAGACCGGGAAGCCGATGTCTATGAATTTTTCCACGCACCCCGGGAAGAGAATGTGGTGTTGCTGGTGCGTGCCGCCCAACCGCGGCGGGTTGCCATGAAAGAGGAAGGGGAAGAGCAGATCATGAGGCTTCCCGAAGCCTTGAAGTATTTTCGGAAAGTAGGCGAGGACATCGTGCAACTTGAGCGGGGAAATAAGACGGTGGAAGTCAAGGTGCGTTTGTCGGTAGGGCAAGTGGTCGTTCAACCGCCACTGCGCTTTGCCAAAAACCCAGACTATGCACCTATTCCCTTGAGTGTTGTGCATGTGGTGGAATTAGATGAGAACGGGCAGCCAGCCGAGAAGAAAAACCGTATAGAGTGGATTCTTTTGGTGGCTGAAAGCATTCACACCTTAGCCGATGCGCAACGGATAGTGCGTTACTACACCTATCGTTGGCAAGTAGAACGCTTACATTATGTTCTCAAAAGCGGGTTCAAAGTGGAGCGTCTTCAGTTTGATGATGCACATACGCTGATGAACGCTCTGGCAGTATATACCGTGGTAGCGTGGCAGGTATTATGGGTGACTCACTATGGACGCCACAATCCGGCTGCACCGGCGCAAGAGGTGATGGAAAAAGAGAGCTTAGAGGTTCTGGAAGCATGGCACGGAAAAGCGCTCAGAACAGCCGAGGAAGTGATGTACGCCGTTGGACGCTTAGGAGGTTTTCAGGGGAGAACACGGCGTTACAAAGCGCCCGGCGTGAAGAGTATGTGGCAAGGCTTGCGCCGCCTCTCGGACATGCGTATAGGCTGGCAGTTAGCAAAGTACCCAGAGCGCGGAAGGGATTATGAAGATGGAAATATGCGACAGGATTAGCTTACTAAGAGGGGAAGGGGGCGGCCCTGGCCGCGCGTTGCGCGGCCAGGGCGGGGGTTAGGGAGATCAGCAGCGAGGTCGTCGCCGCAAGGCGATGCATCGTACAGCCCC
>Ga0256829_1001965_pt1 | contig 15891 bp, 12 predicted proteins | sample 131447metaG_FD_185979 | JGI IMG/M metagenome (GOLD analysis project Ga0256829, IMG submission 185979) | Hydrothermal vent microbial communities from Lau Basin, Pacific Ocean - 131-447 | ecosystem: Environmental > Aquatic > Marine > Hydrothermal vents | place: Pacific Ocean: Lau Basin | collected...
GCCAACTGAGATCGACAACCGGGTCATAGCGGTGATCTTCAATCGCGCGCACGACGTCATCTTCGAAAGGCGGGCAGTCATTGGTTTCGCCAAACTCGCCATTGTCACGGAAGCGTCCGGCGCGCCCCGCGATCTGGCCAAGTTCTGCTGCGCTCAACCAGCGATGACGCCGACCATCAAATTTCGCTCGGCCTGCAAACGCGACCCGGTCTACATCCAGATTGAGACCCATGCCGATCGCATCGGTCGCAACCAGATAATCGACGTCACCGCACTGGTAGAGCGCGACTTGCGCATTGCGGGTGCGCGGGCTGAGGCCGCCCATAACAACCGCGCAGCCACCTTTCTGCCGGCGCAACACTTCGGCGATCGCATAGACTTTGTCGGCGCTAAAACCGACAATCGCGGTGCGCTTAGGCAGTTTGGTGATTTTCTTCTGCCCCGCATAGGCGAGCGTCGAAAACCGTTCGCGCACATCGGTGGAAATATCGAAATCGAGATCGCGCAAGACGTCGCGCATTGTTTCCGCGCCGAGCAAGAGGGTTTCCTGTGATCCGCGCGCATTGAGGATCCGGTCCGTGAAAACGTGGCCGCGATCTTCATCTTCGGCGATTTGGATTTCATCCACGACGAGACACTCAACCCGCACATCGGTCGGCATTGATTCAACCGTACAGACCCAATAGCGGGCTTGGTCTGGAACGATCCGCTCTTCGCCGGTGACCAGCGCGACGGCGCGTTCGCCTTTCGCTTTGACAACCCGGTCATAGACCTCACGTGCCAAAAGGCGCAGCGGTAGGCCGATCATACCGGTGGTGTGGCCCATCATCCGCTCCAGCGCATAATGGGTTTTCCCGGTATTGGTCGGGCCGAGGACGGCTTTCAGGGTGGCCATATGGATCTGTTTTCTGAGGAGAGATTCGCAGGAAGACTAGGATTTAGGACAGCGTTCGGGACGATCTATGTGCGTGTTCTGCAGATTTCCATCCTCATCTTCAATTTTAAACTGCCGGACCCAGTCCGAGGTTCGGTCGAGCGGCTGATAATCGCTGGTTAAATAGAGACGCAACTCACGGCGCAGCGGGCAACCATTTGACCGATGTCCCAGATCAACGCCGACAAATCCTTCTGGTTGCCAGCTCGCAAAATCGGCCTGGATGCGCGGACGCAGATGCGATCGATAGCTCGCGACCAAGACACGTGAATCGTCGAGATCGGCGAGATCGACGCCTTCCGCGTAATTTTTCGGGCCCGAATTGTAGCGCCACAGGATTAGCGGCACGTCGCGGTGTTCTTTTAGATAATAGTCGAGCCCATGCCAGATTTCGCGCTCATCGACGAGGATAGCGCTTGGCTGTAAGCGCTCGACTTCACGGGCGAGCTGCTCACTTAAGTCTTCCCAGCCGCGGACCCGCTTCAGGTCATTGTCGCGTCCGAGGGCGGCGCTCCAGCTCGGCGGCGCCATGGCGAGCGTGATTGCCAGTGTGCCGACAACAAGCTGCAATCCAATGCCGGCCCAAAATGCTGGTCGCCAGCCTTTCGCGCGTAACAAAAATCCGCCGATGAAAACGCTCGCGGCCGGATATGCGGTTGCAGCCCAATTGGCGTGCGCGCGCGACAGAACCGCTTGCACAGCGATGATGATCAAAACTGGGATAATGAAACCGGCGAGCCAGGTCTCTTTCGCGCGTTGCCCGTGCGCGGCGTCGCCAAGATCCGCGAGCTCCGATTTCGGGCGCAAGAAGAGGAGACCTGCGATTAAGGCCACAAACGCGACCGGGCCGAACACTCCCATCTGATCGCCGAGGAACTTTGGCAGGTGGTCCAGATTGAAAAGCTCGCCACCCAGGTTTGCATTATCGACGGTGTGGCTCACCGTCTTGAACTCGTTTGCAGCGTTCCAAATCATGTGCGGGGCGAACACAGCTGCCGCAATCGCGATGAAGGCCGCGCCTTTTGGGGTGAGGACCGCCGCGCGCGTTGGTTTGTCGACGAGGCAGGTCAACACGATCCCAATCGCGAAATAGAGCATCGCATACTTTGACAGGAAACCTACCCCGATCGCAGCGCCCAAGGCGCAGGTGCCGAGCCATCCCAGGTCTTGCTCTCTCAGCCGCCAAAACAGGTACAGTGCCAGGCACCAGAATGGGAACAGGACTCCATCTGTCGATATGACGCCGGATGACAGGATGATTCCTGGCATCAGCAAGTAGGTGATGACTGTGAATAGCGCCGCCACAGGATTGAACATCCGTCTGGCGAGCAGAAACAGGATCGCCGCTGCAATCGAATGGAAAATCGGTGCGAAGAACCGAATCGCCCACTCCGAATCTCCGAACAGAGCGGTTGAGAGATAGATGACCCAAGCAATCATAGGGGGTTTCGAGTAATAGCCCCATTCAATGCTCTGCCCCCACCGCCAATACTGGGCTTCATCAGCGTAGAGTTCCAGTGGTGAGGCAATCAGCAAGCCCATGCGGAGCGCCAAAAGCCCCGCAATTAGGGCGAATGCGAGGATCGGGGCGCGGTCTTTGAGCCAGGTGCTCTGTGTCATAGCTCCCCCTTACGCCCCAAAGCCTATGACATAAACCCTTCGCCGCATGTGTGGCTTATTTGCAATGCCAACCAATTGAGTCTGCGCTTTCAACAATGTCTTACAAGACTGTCACAAAAGTGTTGTGCAGTGCACCTAAGGGCTCGCGAAGTAGTCGCTCGAGGAGTCGAGGTCCGTCTACGTTTAGTGGCAAATTGAGGGGAAACTCATGTCCAACTGGAAACTACTATCCGGTGTGGCCGCAGCCTCCATGATGACCGCAGCGATCGTCGCTCCGGCAGAGGCTCAGGTTACTACTTCTAGCATTCGTGGTGATGTAACAAATGAGGCGGGCGCAGCCGTTTCGGACGCAACTGTTACAATCACACACACGCCTTCAGGCACAGTTTCGTCAGCAACGACAAACTCAAGCGGTGTGTTCTCGGCACGCGGTCTTCGCGTTGGCGGACCTTACACAGTCGCAGTTAGCGGCGGCGAATTCGCACCCGTTCAGATCGATGATCTTTACTTGACGCTTGACCAGACGCTTTCACTGCCAATCACAGTGACTGGTGCGCGCACAATGGACACAGTTGTTGTCACTGGCACACGCGCACTCGCAGGCTTCTCAAACGACGGCCTGAGCACCAGCCTTGGTCTGGAAGCTCTGAACGAAATCGCATCGATCGATCGTGACATCACAGACGCGGCTCAGCTTGACCCATTCGCGAGCGTAAACGTTCAGTCTGGCGGCGCAAAAGAGCTCAGCATTGCTGGCGCAAACAACCGCTTCAACTCGCTCACCGTTGACGGTGTGGCTCTGAATGACCGGTTTGGTTTGAACGCAAACGGCTTCCCTACACAGCGTTCACCAATTTCATATGACGCGATTGAATCTCTCTCAATTCAAACTGCGCCATTCGACGTAGAGTTTAACGGCTTCACCGGCGGTACAATCAACGCCGTTACCAAGTCTGGTACAAACGAATTCCACGGGTCTGTTGCTTACTACACAACCGATGACTCACTGATCGGCGACAAAAGCCAAGACGACGATTTCAGCTTCACATTTGAAGAAGAAACCTTCGTTGCGACGCTTGGTGGCCCAATCATCAAAGACAAGCTCTTCTTCTTCCTCGCCTACGACAAGTACGAAGAGACTGCTCCACTGATCAACGGTCCTGCCGGATCTGGCGCATTGAACGAAGAGCGTGACATCCTGCAATCAGACGTCGATGAAATTCGCCAAGTCGTTTCTGACGTTTGGGGCTTCGACATCGGTGGCTTTGATAAAGGCCCTGCCGAAGACGAAAAAATCCTCGCGAATATCGATTGGAACATCAACAATGACCATCGTGCGAAGTTCACCTACATTCGCACCGACGGTAACACCATTCGTGAGCAAAACGGCAACAACTTCCTAGCTTCAGACAACCGCCTCGGCGCGTCTTCTGCTTGGTATGACCGTTCTGAAAAAGTCGAGTCTTATATCGGTCACTTGTTCTCTGACTGGACGCCGAACTTCTCGACACAGCTCAAGATTGCGAGCACAACGCAAGCGACTGGTCAGGATTCTCTGAACGGTGCTGAGTTCCCATCATTCGCAGTCTTCCTGCGCGAAGTGGATGGCGACGAGAACTACCTCGTAATTGGTCCAGACCGTTTCCGTCACGGGAACTCACTCGACCAGGACTTCTTCCAAATCAAAGCTGTTGCAGAATACGCAACTGGCGACCACGTCTTCAAAGTTGGCTATGAGCGTGAAGAAGTCGACGTGAACAACCTGTTCGCTCAGAACTCTGAAGGCTCTTACGTCTTTGACAGTGTTGATGCTCTGCGTAACGCAACCGCTTCTGGTCTGCTTTACAATAACGCGATCACCAATGACGAGAACGATCTTCGTGCGATCTGGGGCTACGACTACAACGCCCTTTACGCTCAAGACACCTGGAACATCCTGCCAAACCTCACAATCGATGCCGGTATCCGCTACGATTGGTATGGCTCTGATGGCGAAATTCGCGAGAACCAGAACTTCGTAAGCCGCTATGGCTTCACCAACACCACAGATATTGATGGCCTGGACGTTATCCTGCCACGTATCTCATTCGATTGGGAACCAACTGATCAGCTGACCGTTCGCGGTGGCTTCGGTCGCTTCTCAGGTGGATCACCAGGTGTTTGGATCTCAAACAGCTACTCAAATGACGGTGTGATTTCTGATAGCTCAAACGCTTTTGGAACCGTTCTTGTTCCAACCACGCCTGACGCGGCAACCGGACAGTACATCCCGGCTGACGTGCTCAACGCGCTGGCCAGCGAAGCTCCAGACGGGTCTGTCAACGCACTGGCTCCAAACTTCGAAATTCCAACCACTTGGAAAGCAAGCTTGGGCGCTGCCTATATGACAGACGTTCCTTATCTCGGTGAAGACTGGGTGTTCTCTGTCGACGCACTCTACAACCAGCTCGACAACGCAACTTACTGGTTCGACCAGCGCTGTGTGAACCCAGTTCAAGTCGCACCAGACGGACGTGGCGTCTATGATTGTAGCGGTGAGCCAGAAGCCATTGTTGTCGGTTCTGTCGACAAAGGTGACAGCTTCCTGGTTGCGCTTTCTGCGTCGAAAGATTGGGAAACACCTGTCGGTGATTTCGATATCTTCACCAGCTATACCTATGCTGACGTGAACGACATTGGTTACGGCACATCTTCAACTGCGACTTCAAACTACTCTGACTTCGCAGCGTTCGATCGCCAGCAGCCACGCACCGGAACCTCTAACTTCCAAGTTGAGCACCTGTTCAAACTGCGCGCAAACTGGGAAAAAGAGTTCGTTGAGGGCTACGCAACCAAGGCATCGCTCTTCGCAACCCGTCGCTCTGGTCAGCCTTACAGCTACACCTTCAGCGAGAACAATGCATGTGTTCTCGACGTAGGCGGTGGCCGTTGTGCGCGTGAAAGCCGGAACGATGATGCAGGTCACCTGCTTTACGTTCCAACTGGCGCCAGCGATCCACTGTTCGCACCAACGTCTTTCGACGGCGATGCAGCGGCTCAGCAAGCGTTCTTCGACTATATCAACAGCTCTGAGCTGTCTCAGTACACAGGTCGAATTGCACCACGCAACGGCGACAACTCTCGCTGGTCAACCATCGTTGATCTGCGTCTTCAGCAAGAGCTGCCAGGCTTCCTGGAAGATCACCGTACGTTCTTCTTCCTGGACATCGAAAACCTCGGCAACCTGCTGAACTCTGATTGGGGCCGCATTGAGCGTACCCGTTACGAGTATGAGCGTGACGTTGTTTCTGCACGCATCGTTGATGGTCAGTATGAGTATTTCGACCTGAACAGCGAGCGCAGCATCGAGAACCTCGAAGTGCTGTCTCAGTCAGTTTGGCAAGTTCAGCTCGGCGTTAAGTACGAGTTCTAGGCTTAGCCAACAGTCTATCTGGAAAGGGCGGTGCAGAATGCGCCGCCCTTTTTCTTTGACTCTCTGACAAGGTATGGCAAAGCCGCTCCCATGTCTGACCCTACGCTATTTGTCCCCCCAGAGTGGACTCCGCAGGCCGCTGTTTGGGTCGGCTGGCCGCATTTGCGCGGGGAGTGGGGCAATGCGTTTGACGGCGCTCGAGCAGAGATCGCAGGCTTTGTAAAATCGCTCAGCCAAGTCACACCAGTAAAGATCGCATGTGGATCGCGTGAGGCTTATGGCAGTGCGAGATTTGCGCTCGAATCCGAGATTGTCGCTGGTCGCGTGTCGCTTCACACCCTGCCTGCGGGCGATATTTGGCTGCGCGATACCGGTCCCATCTTGGCTTTCGAAGGTGCAGCGCAAGTCGCGCTCATGTTCCGGTTCAATGGCTGGGGCGGGAAGTATGTGATGACGGGCGACACGATGACCGCCGGCGGGATCGCCTCGGTCGAGCGTGTGCCCCGCCACCAAGAATCTTTCATTCTCGAGGGCGGCGCTGTTGAGGTCGATGGCGAGGGGCGACTGATGACGACGCGCCAATGCCTGCTCAACCCAAATCGGAATGCGACCTGGGCACAAGACTCAGCTGAGCACGCGCTCAAAGAGACCTTTAACGTGCAGTCTATTATCTGGCTGGAAGATGGGCTGATCAACGATCATACTGACGGCCACATCGACAATATCGCACGCTTCATCGGGCCTGGGCGCGTCTTATGCCAATCGCCCTCTGGCACCGATGATCCGAATGCCGAGCGCTTGCAAAATATCCAATCGGTGCTTTCGCAGAGTGGGTTGGAGCTTGTCACGATTCCATCGCCTGGGCGCGTTCTGGACGATGCGGGCGAGGTCATTCCCGCGAGCCACACGAATTTTCTGATCAGCAATCGGCACATCTTTTTGCCGGTCTATGAAGACGTCCATGCCCCGCGGGCAGTGGAAGCTCTTGAGGATGCGCTGCCGGGATACAATATCATTGCTCTGCCCGCCCGAAACATCCTGCAAGGTGGCGGCGCGTTTCATTGTATGACGCAACAAGTCCCTGTTTCGAAAGAGGCCACAGAATGAGTCGAACCATCCATGTCGCGGCCCTCCAATCGGCCTTTGTAAAAGGCGATATGGCGGCGAATATCGAACGCGTGAGCGACTTGGTGCGCGCCGCGGCCGCACAGGGCGCAGAGATTGTGTTGCCGCCAGAACTGTTTTGCGATCACTATTTTTGCAAAACCCAAGAAGAACATCACTTTGCCACCGCGTTTGAATGGCAGAAGCATCCAGCGGTGTTGGCCATGCAAGAGCTCGCGGCTGAGCTTGGCGTGGTTATTCCTGTCTCAATCTTTGAGAAGGATGGACCTGAATATTTCAACTCCGCGGTGATTGTCGATGCCGATGGCGCGGCTTTGGGCGTCTATCGCAAGAGCCATATTCCAGACGGCCCCGGCTATCAGGAGAAATTCTATTTCCGGCCGGGCAATACCGGATTTCAAGTCTGGGACACGCTGAAAGGGCGTATTGGCGTCGGCATTTGTTGGGATCAATGGTTTCCCGAGGCGGCTCGCGCGATGACCCTCATGGGCGCAGACGTCTTGCTGTATCCGACAGCGATCGGGGCCGAGCCGCAAGATACGTCTTTGGACACGGCAGCACGTTGGCGCCGCGCCATGCAGGGGCACGCAGTGAGCAATGTCATCCCAGTTGTCGCAGCGAACCGCATCGGCGATGAGGATGGACAGGCATTTTATGGCACCAGTTTCATTTGCGATCAGACGGGTGAAGTGGTGGCTGAGCTGGATCGCGTTTCAAATGGCGTCATCGCCCATACGTTCGATCTCGACCAGGTGAATCAGGATCGAGCGGCCTGGGGATTTTTTAGGGATCGCCGGACTGATTTTTACGATGTCTTGCTTTAAGAGTTAATCAGGGTATGCGCAGACTGATATCGCGCTAAGGCTGGGACATGGATCAATTTTTGCTGATTCCGGTGACATCATTATTGATCGCAGCGAATGTGATTGCGAGCCTCTTTGCGTTGTCGAATCCGAAATTCATGGAAAAGAACCTGTTCCATGTCGGATCCATTCTCTCAGAGCGCGAATGGCACCGAATGGTCACCAGCGGCTTTTTGCATGGCGGCTTCCTGCACCTGTTCGTGAACATGTATGTGCTGTTTATGTTTGGCGGATTCATTGAGCGAGCGGTTGGACCAAGCGGCTATCTGATTATCTATTTCCTGTCGTTGCTTGGCGGCAATGCGTGGGCCTTGCTTGAGAATAAGAACAAGCCTTTCTATCGCGCCTTGGGAGCCTCTGGTGCCACGTCTGGCATCGTGTTGAGCTTCATCATATTCCGTCCATTTGAACCGCTCATGATCTTTCCCATTCCGTTCTTTGTGCCAGCGGTTGTCCTGGGCTTGGCCTTCATCGTGATTTCAGCGGTCCTGTCGCAGCGGGAAAACAAGACGATCGGACATGAGGCGCATTTGGGCGGTGCATTTGCGGGCCTCCTCACCACGATCTTGATCGCGCCGGGAGCGTTCTCAAGCTTCTCGGCACAGATCGCGCGGGCGCTTGGAGGAAGCTGAATTGGGCGCAGTAACCGATACTCTGACGGCCCGGATCGAGGCTGGAACCCTTAGCCGCGATCCTGCGCAAGTGGAGGCTGCGGCGAAGCTTGATGATCTTTTGCAGCGCCTTTCGAGCGGCGGCAAAGGCGGATGGTTCTCCAAGCCCAAGGCGGTGCAAGGTTTGTATCTTTGGGGCGGGGTCGGGCGCGGCAAGTCGATGCTGATGGACGTCTTCTACGCCGCCGCCCCGGTGAAAGCGATGCGGGTCCATTTCCATGAGTTTATGGGGCGTGTGCAGGACCGTCTGAATGCTGCTCGCAAACGCAAAGACGTCTCCAATCCGATCTTCCCGGTCGCGAAGCAATTTGCCTCCGAGGCCAAACTAATCTGTTTTGATGAGTTCCAAGTCACCCAGATTGCAGATGCGATGATCCTCGCTGGATTGTTCGAGGACCTGTTCAAGCGAGGCGTGACCGTTGTCGCGACATCGAACCGGCATCCGGACGATCTCTATAAGGATGGCCTCAACCGTCACCTGTTCCTACCCTTCATTGACCTGCTCAAATCCCAGAGTGAGGTGTTTGAACTCGCCTCCGAGCGCGATTATCGATTGGAGCGCCTGACCGAGGCGCCCGTTTGGTATGCGTCCGCGGATGGCTCAAACCCGCTCGACAAGGCGTTTGAACGGCTCACCCTCGGTGCCGCGCCGCAAAGCTGTGTCCTCACGGTCAAAGGCCGCAAAGTTCCGGTCACGCGAGAAGCGGCAGGCGTCGCGCGGTTCACCTTCGACGAGCTGTGCGCGCAGCCTCTATGGGCCGAAGATTATCGCGCCATCGCGTCGATGTTCCACACTGTACTGCTGGAAGCGGTCCCGGTGCTGAGCCCGGCCAAACGAAATGAGGCGGCGCGTTTTGTGACGCTGATCGACACGCTTTATGAGGCCAAAGTGAAATTGGTCGCCAGCGCGGCAGCCGAACCCGAACAGCTCTACCCTGAAGGTGATGGCAGCTTCGAATTCCAGCGTACGGTGAGCCGTCTGCATGAAATGAGGTCCATCGAGTATATGGCCGAAGCGCATATTGTCCCGATGGACCAGAAGTAAGCTCGCATTCGCGCGCGGAAACAGGGAGGGAGGAAACGTCTCACGCCTGCCAATGCGAAGAGAGAATGTTCTCTCTGGCTGACTCTACGCGTAGCTTGTACGACTGGATCAAATTATTTTTGAAAGTCTGTTTATGGCGATGATGCCAGCAGAGCGTGATGAATGGAATAGAGGTCGAAATGGACATGTTTTACAAGGGCGTTGGCGCCGTTTTGCTGGGCGGTTTGGTGGCGTGTTCTCCGACCTCGACTCCCACAGATACGTTTTCACCAGAGCATTTTAGCGCAGAGCCTGCTTTGCAACTTTTCGAGACGCTGAGCTCAGACGAATTACAAGGGCGACAAGCTGGAGGTGCGGAAAGCGCTGATGCTCGCGCGCTCATCATCGATCGCCTTGAAGCCTTGGGGGTAAGCCCGGTTGGCGCCTCGTTTGAGCATCCGTTCAAGTATGGTCCTTTCCGCGCGCCTGAGACCGGCACCGCCGCAAGCCCGGATAAGGACGGGGTCAATGTGATTGGGATGATCCCTGGCAGCCAAGCTGACGGCATAGGGATGGTGATCTCGGCGCATTACGACCATCTCGGCGTCCAAGACGGGGAAATCTTCAACGGCGCGGATGACAATGCCTCAGGGGTCGTTGGCGTCCTTGCGATTGCCGAGCATTTTTCCAAAACCACGCCCACGCATGACATCTATTTTGTGTTCTTTGACGCGGAAGAAGATGGGTTTGGCGGCGCGCGCAATTTCATCGTCGATCCGCCGGTCTCGCTGGACACGATCGCGCTGAATCTCAATTTCGATATGGTCTCGCGCGGCGACAATGGCATCCTATGGGCATCCGGGACGCATCATTGGCCGGATATGGTCCCACGCGTGAATGCCGTCGCTGAGACAGCGCCGGTGACCATCGAGCTGGGATATGATCAAGGCGACGGGCGGGAGGATTGGACTCTGCTTTCCGATCACGCCGTTTTCTTCCGCGTCGGCATTCCGCACATCTATTTCGGGGTTGAAGACCATCCGGACTATCACAAGCCAACCGATGATTTTGAAAATGTCGATCAGACTTGGTTTTTGAAATCGGTTGAGACCTTGATCATGATGTCAGAAGCGATGGATGAGGATCTCTCAGAGATCTTTGAAATGCGGCAAGGCACACTCGAAGACTAGCAACCGCACACAGCCGCTAGAGAATTCGCTGAGAAATCAGAGGGCTTGCGTGCGACTGATTTTCAGTCGCCTTGCAAATGCTTCGCACTATCATAATCAACTGTTTTTATTGAGTTTTTTCTTGATTTTTCGCGCTGGTCGACTATTTGGCGAACATAAGTAGTTTTACGGAGTCCCCCATGAAAGGCGACGCAAAAGTCATCGAATTTCTCAACGCTGCCCTCAAGAATGAGCTCACAGCGATCAACCAGTATTTCCTGCATTCGCGGATGTTGAAGGATTGGGGCGTCAGCAAGCTTGGCGATTACGAATACAAAGAATCGATCGAGGAAATGAACCATGCCGATTGGCTGATCGAACGAATTCTGTTTCTCGGCGGCCTGCCAAACCTGCAGGATCTCGGCAAACTCCGGATCGGCGAAAGCGTCGAAGAGATTCTCAAGTGCGACCTCGCGCTTGAAGAGGATGCGATCCCGCTGCTGCGTGATGCGATGGGACATTGCGAATCGGTTCGCGACTATGTCTCCCGCGATCTGTTCGGAAAAATCCTCCATAATGAGGAAGAGCATGTCGATTACATCGAAACGCAATTCGATTTGATCGAACGGATTGGCATCGAGAGCTATACGCACCTGCAATCGGAGGCCAACGCCCACTAATCACACACTTATCCGCCGGAGACCGCCCATGTCGAAGACCACAATTTTTGAATACAAAGGCAATTCAGAAACGGTGACATGGGACCGGCGGCTCTGCATTCATGTCGGTGAGTGCGGCCGCGCCAAAGGTGACCTCTTTGTCCAAGGGCGCAAACCCTGGTGCGACCCGAATTTGGCCGACCGTGCAGACACCAAAACCGTTATCTCGCGCTGCCCAACCGGCGCGCTCGCTGTGCATGATGCAAACGGTCTTCTGGCAGAGGCGGCACCTGCTGAAAACACTGTGACGGTTTCGAATGATGGTCCGCTTTATGTCTCGGGCGATCTCGACGTCGACGGCGCCGCAGATGATATGCACAGTGTCTCTCGGCGCGTCGCCTTATGCCGATGCGGCGCGTCTAAGAACAAACCATTTTGCGACAATTCTCATCGCGAGATCGGGTTTCAGGATGCCGGTTCCGTGGGGGATGTCGGCTTGCCTGAGATCGAAGCGGGTGGACCGTTGACACTCAAACGCATTCCAGATGGCCCTATCGAAGTGTCTGGCAATTTTTCCATCCGGGCCGGGTCTGGCCGGAAAGCCTGGTCGGGTCGCAAAGCCTATCTTTGCCGGTGTGGTCAATCGGCGAACAAACCGTTTTGCGATGGCGCCCATAAAGAGGCTGGCTTCAAAGCAGATTAGATCTTAGCGCGCTCAAGCATGCGGTCGAATCCGGCCCAGAATTCTGCGCGCTTGTCTGGTTTTTCCATCAGGATTTCATGCATCGCATTGTCGACCGTGATGTGTTCGCAGTTTGGCAGGTGGCCCGCGACATGCGCGTGGGAACGATTATCCACGAGCTTCTCATCCGCGGCGCTTGCCACAAAGATTGGAATGTCGATGGCGTTCAGGACGCGCGGCTTGGAGAAACTGTTGAAAATATCCAGAGAGGCGCCAAGCCAGCCCCAGGTCACAGGTCCGAGTGACAGTTCAGGCGCGGCATCTGTCAGGTCGCGATTGATTTGCCAATGCGGCTCGTCATAGGTCACGACATTGTCTTCGAAGCGCTCTGGTGGGCCGGGTTTTTGCGCAAAATCATCTGAGCGCCCCATCACCCGCATGGCCCAGATAAAATAGCGCTGCACGCGTCCCAGAGGCAGACCCCACATTGGCGCGCAAAAAGCTGCTGCATCTACTTTTACAAGGCCTTGGCCAATCGCAGCCAGCGCAATTGCCCCGCCCATAGAGTGCGCAAGTGAGACATAGGGACGGGGTAGCTCGTCCATTGCGTCCAAGCCATTTCGCAGCGCGCCCATGAACGTCTCGAACCGGTCGATATGGCCCTTTTGTGGATCATCAAGCAAGCGCTCTGATAGCCCTTGGCCCGGCCAATCGATGATCAGAACCGCAAATCCGCGCTCTTGCAGCTCGCGTGCGACTTCAAAATACTTCTCGATGAACTCGGTCCGCCCGGGGCAGACAATCGCCGTCCCGCGCGGTGTCGCCGCTGTCGCGGGGGCGAGACAGGCGCGTAGTTTGCGACCACCAACGCCCTCAAACCAAATGATCCGAGCCCCGTCAGGACGTGGATTGCCCGGGACATCAACGATGCGATCTTCGGTTTGTGTGACCATTATAACGTCCAAATAGAAAGAGCCTCACCCCGCGTGTAAGCCGGATGAGGCTCTCAATCAATTCAATGCATGGTCAAGCTTAAGAGAGCTTGCTCATGATGCTTTGCAGTTGCATCGCGACGGACATGTCGCCGAGGACTTTCAGCTTGCCCTGCATGAAGGCCATGGTTGGGTCCATTTGACCGGCCGCAAGCTTTGCGAAGTCTTCCCAATCAACTTTCACTGTGGCGTCAGCTTCTGCATCATCATTGTTTGCAACACCCGCTGCACCATCGATGAAGAGTTTGCCAATGTCACCAAAGTCGAATTTGACTTTCTTTGCGAAACCGCTGTCTCCGCCAGCAACCGCAGCAGCTGCTTTTGATGTAAGTTCTGCGAGATCCATCCGGATGCCCTCCTAATATTTGCACTTGGCGTTGATAAAGCAGGCCAAACAGGGCTCTGCAAGGGTGCCGTTGACGTAAACTGCAACATCTTGAAAGCGCTTCCTAATTTTTCAGGCGCGTTTTGCGCTTGACCCTTCGCGACGGAAACGCACGAAACAGGCCGCATGTCATGGGAAAAATCGATTGAAGAGCTCCGAAAGCGTGAACGCTTGGCGGAGAAAATGGGGGGCGAAGAGCCCGTCTCGCGCCAAAAAGGCCGCGGCAAACTCACCGTGCGCGAGCGCGTCGCGTTCCTCGCTGATCCGGGGAGTTTTCACGAGATCGGCAAGATTGCCGGCCGCGCCACCTATAACCAGGATGAAGAGCTTGAGAGCTTCATGGCCTCAAATTCGGTTGTCGGCCGGGCGACGCTGAATGATCGCCCGGTTTTCATTCTCGGCGATGATTTTACCGTTCGCGGCGGTGCAGCCGATGCCTCGATCCGCGGCAAGCTGTTGCAGTCGCTGAAACAGAGCCAGGAATACCGCATGCCGCTGGTCCAGCTGATTGACGGCACGGGCGGTGGTGGCTCGATCAAGATGTTCGAACAGGACCCGCGAACCTATATCCCTGAGACGCCCGGCTGGGAGTATATCGTCTCTGGCATGGCGACGGTGCCTTATGTCTCGCTCGGTCTCGGCCCGTGCGCCGGGATGGGGGCGGGGCGCCTCGCGGCGAGCCATTTCTCCGTGCTCGTCAAAGAGCTGTCGCAAGTCTTTGTGGCCGGCCCGCCGGTCACCCGTGCCCTCGGTGAAGATGTCACCAAGGAAGAGCTCGGCGGCTGGCAGATCCAGGCCCGCAATGGCACCGTCGATGCGGTGGTTGAGAGCGAAGCCGAAGCCTTCGAAGCGGCCCGGCAATTCCTCTCTTACCTGCCGTCCAGCGTGCATGACTTGCCGCCAGTGATCCCGCCGAATGACGATCCGAACCGCAAGGAAGAAGAGCTGATCTCCATCGTCCCGACCGATGGCAAGACGCCGTACAAACCGCGCAAAATCATCGCTGCCACCGTTGATAAAGGCAGCTTCTTTGAGATTGGCGAGCAATGGGGCCGCGGCATCGTCACTGGCTTCGCCCGCGTCGATGGCCACCCGGTCGGCATCCTGGCCGGCGACCCGTTCTTCCTCGACGGCGCCTGGACCGCAGATGTTTGCGACAAGGTCACCCGGCACATGGATCTGTGCTCAACCTTCCACCTGCCGGTCATCCATTTTGTCGACTGCCCCGGCTTTGCCAGCGGCGTGCGCCACGAGACAGCGGGGGTCACCCGCAAAGGCGTGCGGGCGATGGCGGCCGTGTATCAGGCGACCGTACCGATCTGCGCCGTGGTCATCCGCAAAGCCTATGGCCTCGCGGGCTCTGCCATGTTCAACCCGTCCAAGGCGAAATGGCGCTATTGCTGGCCAAGCGGCGATTGGGGCAGCCTGCCCATGGCGGGCGGCATTGAGGCGGCCTATCGCAAGGAAATCCTCGAGGCCGAAGACAAAGAGGCCTATCTGAAAAGCCTGTACAAGCGCTTCGACGCCATCGCCTCGCCCTTCCGCACCGCCGAAGCTTTCTTTGCCGAAGAGATCATCGACCCGCGTGAGACACGGCCGCTGCTGGTCGACTTCGTGCACCATGCCTGGCGCGTGCTCGAGACCGGCACGACAAGCTTCGGGCCAAGGCCTTAGGGCGCCTCTTCTTGTCATCCCGGCCGCAGCGCCGGGACCCAGAAACCCTAGGTCCCGGACAAGCTCTCGCGAGCTTTCCGGGATGACAAAGCGAGGGCTGTCCCTAACCAAACGCCGCCCATCCCAAGGCCCTCATCTTGAGCGGCGTCGAAGGATAAAGGGCCGGGCTAGCCAGTCTCCCGCCTCGTCCTTCGACCCTGGGCCTACGCCAGGGCAGGCCTTCGCTCAGGATGAGGCTATGTCGGCCGCAGCGCCGAGCTCCAGACCGCCACGCGCCCCCCTCTGACCGACCGATCTGGACAAGCCTCTCATCAGCAAGAGATGCGCCGCAGTGTATGAGGCGGGGAAGTGGGTCGGAAGGAAACACAAATCGCGCGGCAATTTCCGGCTTAACTTGGGATAATCGCGACGAAGGCAATAATTGTAGTGAGATGACTAATTTAAAGAATAAATTCGATTTACAGTTTCGAATCAATTATTGTAATTTAAAGGGGAATTTAATGGCTTACAGAAACAAAACATATGTTTGTTTTGATGGTGATAATGATATCCGCTATGATGTGCCCCTAGAACGGTAGACGCCTTGCAAGGTAAAACTGGAAGCAAGGAGTTATGGTCCATGTCAGGACGGATTAGATATACAGAAGAGTTCAAGCGCGAGGCTGTGGCGCAGGTCACGGA
>Ga0256829_1001966_pt1 | contig 15889 bp, 18 predicted proteins | sample 131447metaG_FD_185979 | JGI IMG/M metagenome (GOLD analysis project Ga0256829, IMG submission 185979) | Hydrothermal vent microbial communities from Lau Basin, Pacific Ocean - 131-447 | ecosystem: Environmental > Aquatic > Marine > Hydrothermal vents | place: Pacific Ocean: Lau Basin | collected...
CAGTCCGCCAAGCGCAGAGCACGTGGCTACACCAAGTTCGCCACGATCCGTACCGTGATCTTCCTCCTGGCCGGCAAGCTCGACTTCTCGAAACTCAACCCGCATGTGGCACATTAACCCACTCGGATTTCAAAAGAGGCAGAAATTTCATTATACCCCTCCAATTATCTAAGGTACCGGGTTCACCTCAATCCGGGCCATCCTTCGGGAAGGCGACGGTCCCGGAGGCTGCGGAACAGAGGAAGGAAGTGTACGCCTTAAATCTCCTTTTCAACTCTTGCCAATGGTTATTTGGATGTGCCGGATGCATCGGGTCTTGCACTTGCGTATCATAAACCCGCGAGTTGTATGAAGGAATAATGCCTTGCCGTCTGTCGAAGTAGAAAACGAATCTATTCCGCCGGTCCTTGCCGGTACTGTTATCATGGTACGCCCGGCATCCTTTGGCGCCAATCCGCAAACTCGGGCCTCGAACCGGTTCCAGGGCCGGGGCGAGGGGGATGAAATTCGGGAGGCGGCACGCCGGGAATTTGATCAACTTGTTTTTAACCTGGATCGGGCGGGGATCGCAGTGTTGATTCTGGAGGATACCTTGTATCCTTCCAAGCCGGATGCCGTATTTCCGAATAATTGGTTCTCTACCGATAACACCGGCAGGATCTTTCTCTACCCGATGCAGGCGCCGAATCGGCGCAGCGAGCGCCGGATTTCGGATCTCAAGCATCTTCTGGAGACGCATGGGTATGCCGTCCACGAGGTAATCGATATCAGCCACTGGGAGCGGCAGGGCCTGGCCCTGGAGGGTACGGGTTCCCTGGTTCTGGATCGGGTACGCCAAGTAGCTTATGCATGTCGGTCCGTACGGACTTGCACTGAACCGTTTGAAGAATGGACACGATACACGGGATACAAGCCTATCGAGTTCACCGCGTTGGGGCCGGATCGAATGCCAATCTATCATACGAATGTGATGCTGGCGCTAGGACGCGAATTTGCGGTTTTAGGCGAAAGCCTTGTTACCGATCCGCAAGAACGCACCTATTTGCGGCATCACCTAGAGAATAGCGGACTCGAACTTTTACTTCTTGATCCCGAGGTAATTGGCCGGTTCGGCGCCAATATTCTGCACCTGGAGGGGAGTAAGGGCGCCGTAATTGCAATGTCTGAGACGGCGCGAGCCGCTCTGGGCACCAGTATGGCCGGCCGCTTGGAACGGTATGGTAATCTGGTTGTAACGCCTATTCCAACCATTGAGCATGCGGGCGGGGGCAGTGTCCGCTGCATGCTGGGCGAGATTTTTTTGCCACGGGTTCAAAATCGGGGGCCTGGTGGATTTCGGGCTGGCTTGCCAGGGAAGAGTTCTTTGGTTGCCGCCGTGCCCACACGGTAGGATCATCCAAGCGGTGGCGGGAGTCCGGGTAACCAACTCTGAAAGAATATTCACTATAATATGCATCCACGCTTGGCTTGAAGTCGGGATTTCCTCCCTCGGATCATTTTGGAGTTTTGCGCTATGGCTAAACGTCATCGTTTGTTGATGTGTCCTCCCGATTTTTTCACCGTGAAATATGCGATCAATCCCTGGATGCGAGGGAAGCAGGATGAGGTGTCGGTAGATGAGGCGCGCCGACAATGGCAAGGTCTTTATGATGTCCTGGCCCGGTACGCCGATATAGAATTGCTCGCACCGGTTGATGGGCTGCCTGATATGGTATTTACGGCAAATGCGGGAGTGGTTTACCATGACCGCGCGCTGGTTAGTCGATTTAAATATGCCGAGCGCCACGGTGAAGAAGCCCCTTTCCGGGCCTGGTTCGAGGATCGAGGCTTTAAAATATGGGATTGGCCCGAAGATTTGTATTTCGAGGGCGCGGGCGATGCACTGCTTGATCGCAGGGGGCAATGGGTCTGGACCGGGTATGGCCAGCGGAGTATGCGCCAGGCGATCGATCGGCTCGACTCGTTTTATCCTGACCGGGAAGTTGTGCCTCTACGGCTGATCGATCCCCGCTTCTATCATGTCGATACCTGTCTCGCACCGCTCGAGAGCGGGCATCTTATCTATTTCCCCGAGGCTTTTGATGTGCAAGGCCGGAAGGAAATCGAGAAACGAGTCCCTGCAGAGTTGCTTATTCCGGTTACTTCCGAGGAAGCCGTTCGCTTTTCCTGTAACGCGGTTGACCTGGGACAGGTGATCGCTGTCAACAAGCCGGGTACGCGGTTGACCGGCCGCCTCAAGGAGGCGGGATATGATGTTATCGATGTTGATCTTTCCCAATTTATCAAGTCGGGTGGATCAGCCAAGTGTTTGGTTCTGCGTATTGATGAACCTTGAACCCGACGGGTGTCCAAGTTCCTCGAATTTTGGATAGCTTGGCACAGTGAAAGATAATGATTTTTTCGTGTGGCTGGGGTGCAGAGCATAAAGCGGCGCCTTGAAAGGTGATATGCGTTTGATTGTGCGCCCACTTTGGCGTTATGTGTTCCCTGAAGGGCGGTACATATGAAGATATTGGCGATCTTACGCTAAGGCGGCTGCATTGAGCGAAAAAGCGACGGGTTGGACCATTTCCCGAGTACTTGTGGGTGCGGTCTTAATCAGTTTTTCTGCTATCTTGGTGCCGCTTGCCGGGGTATCCCCCGCGCTTGCCGCATTCTACCGGGTGGCAATAGGCGGTATTGCTCTATTGATTTTCGCTTGGTTGCGCGGCGAATCCATGCTATTAAAACCCCGGTTTCTGTTTTATGTATCCGCAGCGGGATTTGCTTTCGCCGTGGATCTGGTGTTCTGGCACATGAGTATCTACCGGGTCGGTCCGGGAATCGCCACTCTGCTGGCTAACTTTCAAGTCGTGCTTATGGCGATTTCCGGCTGGCTATTTTGGCGAGAGAGGTTACGTTGGGGGGTGGTTAGTGGAATTTTTCTTGCCTTGATCGGACTCTTGTTGATTGTTATCACGGCACCGGGCGGTGGGCATCGAGCGTTCTTATCTGGAATCGGCTATGGCTTGATTTCCGCGCTAGCCTATGCTTGTTACCTTTTGGTTTTACGTTTGGCCGGTGGTGGGGAAACGCAACATGCCCCCGCGTTTTATATGGGGTTGGTATCGTTCGCGACCGCAATTCCATTGGCGCTGTGGCTGCTTGTTGAGAGCCGGTCTTTTGTCGTCCCGCACCTTCATTCATGGCTTTGGTTGCTGCTCTATGGGCTTGGACCACAAGCGGCGGGTTGGTTGTTGATTTCGATCGCGTTGCCACGTATGCCAATGGCGCTTGCCGGGCTTCTTCTACTGTTACAGCCCGCACTGACTTTTGAATGGGCGCACTTGATTTTTTATCGGCGATTTACCGCATTGGAGTTGATCGGGGCCGGTTTGGCCCTGGTGGGGCTTTACCTTGGGATACGCTTCAGGCAGGCACGCTTCAAGGCAATTTGAAAAGAGCTACTGCCGTGAGCAAGCAAAGTGCCTCGGCCATCGGCTTTGGATCCGGATATGACAGCTGCGTCAGCAGCTGGTGGAAACCGAAACGGTAGGGACTCCCGGTTCAATCATCGCTGAGACTGAGTTCCATCTCGTAGAGTCGGTAGTGACTTTGGGTCATACCCATTTTCCGGTATGTCTGAATGGCTCCTTTGTTGTCCTGGTCCACATAGAGCCGGAGCGAGGCTGCGCCGCCCGAGCGCGCGGCATTGCGGACGTGATGGAAAAGTTCGGCAAAAATCCCGCTTCGGCGTGCTGCTGGGAGCACGTAGACGCTTTGCAGCCACCAAACCCAGGCACCGCGCCAGTCACTCCATTCGCGTGTAACCAGGCATTGCCCTACCGCTTGGTGTTCATTCTCGGCAAGGTAATAGTGGCCGCATGTGGGGTCGGCGATAACGGTTTCGGCGCCGATTCGGGCCGCGGAAGGGTCGAGGCGAAGGCTTTCACTTTCATATGCGCAGGCGAGATTAAACCGGATAATTTGGTCCAGATCATTGCTGGTTGCCCGGCGGATCCGGATAACCGGGGCATTAACCGTGGTGTGGGGCATAGGTGTTTATGGTGTCTTGGCGTTCAAGCCGGGATAAATGATAAACTAACTTACTTGGAAACGGGGCGGTAGCTCAGCCGGGAGAGCGTCGCGTTCGCAATGCGAAGGTCGGGAGTTCGATCCTCCTCCGCTCCACCAAACCTTTTTGCACCAGGCCTGTGACGCGTTATGGCTGATGCGCCCCGGTAGCTCAGCGGATAGAGCAACCGCCTCCTAAGCGGTAGGCCGCCGGTTCGATTCCGGCCCGGGGCGCCATATAAACGATAAAAATCAACAATATGTATTTGTCGTAACTCGCATTAGTTTGCATTGTTTTGACCTTTTTTGTGGGGATGGTGTGACGGAATTGTGACGAAACGATCGTGGGAGCTTACATTTCTGGGCGGGCTCTGGATTATATGTATTACGATTCCCGGTCAACTGGTCGGGGCCGCATTGGACCAGGGTAGCGAGGCTGCTTAGCGCCAGCTCAACTAAGAGATAAGGGACACAGCAAACGGGAGCCCCCATTGAGCCGGGGGGTGACATGGCACCAGGCAAGTCTGGTGGCTGAACCGCTCCGGGTTTACCGGAGACTCTATTACTTGAGAGGATAGAGTCATGAACACGAACAAGAGATACTCCCCGGAAGTGGAGCCGAGCGGTAATGTACCACCGGCGGAGTTCGAAGCGTCGTACTATCGTCAACTGGAAGAGTCAGCCAAGGTGGCCTGAATCAAACAAAATGGTCTCCCGAATACCCGAGGCGGTTCATTGTGAGGGGGTCTGGGGATTCCCAATGGCATAACGGCGCACTTGTCACGCAATATCCTATGGGACTAAAATAGTCCTGTATTCGCGAGGATCACTTTTCATGCTTCGCATCAGCAAGCTTGCCGATTATGCCGCGTTGGTTTTGTCCGCCATGGCGGAACGGCATGATCATACCCATACCGCCACCGTGCTGGCCGAGCAGACAGGCCTGAATCCGCCAACGACCAGCAAACTTCTCAAGCTGCTTGCCCGTGCCGGGTTGGTCGCCTCGCAACGCGGAACCAAGGGAGGCTACACACTTACCCGATCGCCCGATGCCATCAGCGCCATCCATATTATCGAGGCTGTTGAGGGTCCAATGGCCATGACCGAATGTACCTTGGCGACCGGACTGTGCGAGTTGGAGCCCAGTTGCAGCCTGGGGTTGCAGTGGCAAAGCCTGTCCCTGGCCATTCGCCGGGCACTGGCACAAATCTCGCTCGCCGACCTGAACGGCCCGCCGTTCAACCCCGTGATCAGCATCTGCCTTCGTCCCCGGACCATCTACTCGAAGGAATCCGCCCATGGCCACGCATGAACAACAGATTGGCGACTTCGTCCAGGACGGCTATGAGCCCGGGTTTGTTACCGAAATTGAGGCCGACACCCTGCCTCCCGGCCTGGATGAGAGCGTCATCAAGCTCATATCGGCTAAAAAGGGGGAGCCGGAGTGGATGCTTCAATGGCGACTAAAAGCCTACCGGCACTGGTGCGAGATGCCCGAGCCCGATTGGGCACATGTTCACTACCCGAAAATCGATTATCAGGCGATCTCCTACTTCTCGGCTCCAAAAGCCGGGAAGGATAGACCCAAGAGCCTTGACGAGGTCGATCCGAAACTGCTGGAAACCTATGAAAAACTGGGAATACCGCTGCATGAGCGGGCGACACTGGCCGGGGTGGCCGTGGATGCCATCTTCGACAGTGTTTCGGTTGCCACCACCTTCAAGGCGAAGCTAAGCGAAGCGGGCATCATCTTTTGCCCCATCTCGGAGGCGGTTCGCGAGTACCCGGACCTGGTGCGCCGCTATCTCGGCAGCGTGGTGCCTCCGGGAGATAATTTCTTCGCCGCCCTGAATTCGGCGGTATTCACCGATGGCTCTTTTGTATATATACCCAAAGGCGTTCGCTGCCCGCTGGAATTATCCAGTTACTTCCGCATCAATGCAGCCAAAACCGGGCAGTTCGAGCGTACGCTGATCATTGCCGATAAAGCGGCCGAGGTCAGCTACCTGGAAGGCTGCACCGCGCCCATGCGGGATGAAAATCAGCTCCATGCCGCCGTCGTGGAACTGGTGGCACTAGAGGATGCGCAAATCAAGTACGCTACCGTGCAAAACTGGTACCCGGGGGACGAACAGGGCCGTGGAGGCATCTACAATTTCGTTACCAAGCGCGGGGATTGCCGCGGCGATCGCTCGAAAATTTCCTGGACCCAGGTCGAGACCGGATCGGCGATTACCTGGAAATACCCGAGTTGCCTGCTTCGCGGCGATCATTCGATCGGTGAATTTTATTCGGTAGCGGTCACCAACAATTACCAGCAAGCCGACACCGGAACCAAGATGATTCACCTGGGGAAAAACACGCGCAGCACGATCATCTCCAAGGGTATTGCGGCGGGTCAGAGCCAGAACGCCTATCGTGGCTTAGTGTATATTGCCCCGGGCGCGGAGGCAGCCCGCAACTACACCCGGTGTGATTCCCTGCTTATGAGTGATCGCTGTGGCGCGCACACTTTTCCCTATATCGAAGTCAAAAATTCCAGTGCCCGCGCCGAACACGAGGCCACCACCTCCAAGATCGGGGAAGACCAACTCTTTTATCTACGTAGCCGGGGCCTTGCGGAAGAAGACGCGATCAATCTCGTGGTCAATGGTTTCTGTAAGGCCGTATTTAAGAAGTTACCCATGGAATTCGCGGTTGAGGCCGGGCGTTTGCTGGCCGTCAGCCTAGAAGGAGCCGTAGGATGAGAAAACAGGACAACATGCTTAGCATCAAAAATCTTCAGGCCGGGGTGGAAAACAAGACCATCCTGCGCGGTATCGATCTGGATCTCCCCGCAGGAGAGGTCCACGCCATCATGGGTCCCAACGGGTCGGGTAAATCCACCCTGGCCCATGTTCTTTCCGGTCGGCCCGGCTATGAGATCAGTGCCGGGGAAGCGCTCTTCGCCGGCCGCGACCTGCTGGCAATGTCCGTTGAAGAACGCGCCCGGGAAGGATTTTTTCTCGCCCTGCAATACCCGGTCGAGATTCCGGGCGTCAATAACGTCTACCTCCTCAAGGCGGGTCTGAACGCCATCCGCAAGCACCGCGGAGAACCCGAGCTGGATGCCTACGAGTTTCTCAAGCTGGCTCGGGAAAAACTCGCCCGCCTGGGGCTCGACGATTCCTTCTTGAACCGGGGAGTTAACGAAGGATTCTCCGGGGGCGAGAAAAAGCGCAACGAAATTCTTCAGGCCCTGCTGTTCGAGCCCCGCCTGGCCCTGCTCGATGAAACCGATTCCGGGCTCGATATCGACGCCCTCAAGATCGTCGCCGACGGGGTCAATAGCCTGCGCGGATCCGAGCGTAGCATTTTGCTGATTACCCACTATCAACGCCTGCTCGACTATATTCGGCCCGACATCGTGCACGTGCTCCTCAATGGCCGAATCGTTAAATCGGGGGATGCGGGCCTGGCGAAAGACCTCGAAGTGCGTGGCTATGACTGGCTGCGCGAGGTGGCGGCATGACGCCGGCAACCGCCTCCGTGAAACCGCCGGAAGCAGCGGCCGCGGGATTTCCGGAATTACGCTGCCAGGCCCGGGCGTGTTTTCGTGAACAGGGTCTGCCAAGCCGGCGCATCGAGGCCTACAAATACTCCGACCTGACCTTTCTTGCGCGGGAAAAGTGGGTTGGCGAATCCCCCGCATCCGGCTTGCCGCCGGGGTTACCCGAGCCTTGGGGTCGGCGCCTCTTGTGGCTTAACGGACGGTTCCTTGACCCCGGGGAAAATGCCGGCGAAATCCAAGAAATCGGCGCCATCGCCACACACCCTCCTGCCGGACTCAAGGCACTGCTCGGACAGCTGGCCGATCCCGACGATCCACTCGTCAATTTGAACACCATGCGGTTCGATCACGGGGGCTGGATCGATCTGCCCGCGGGTGCCCGACCCGAACAGCCGCTGGAATTGTTCTTTACCCATGTGCCGGGGGATCACCCCACGGCGGCCCACACACGCCTCGCGCTACACCTGGGAGCCAACAGCCGACTGGTGCTGATCGAGCGCCATGTCGGGGCGGATCAAGGCCCGGCGTGCCTGGCCTCCCTGGTAGCGGAAATTGATCTCGAGCCCGGAGCCGAGCTGGTTCACTTACGCCTGATCCAGATGGGAACCCAGGGCCGGATGCTCGGCCGAACCGAGGCCCGGGTTGGCGCCGGCGCCTGCTACCGAGCCTTCAATTACGATGCCGGCACCCGGTTGGCGCGGCACGCTCTTCGGGTTCGCCTCGTTGCTCCCGGGGCTGTCACCGACCTGGCCGGGGTACAGGTTCTCCAGGGCCGGGAACAGGCCGACAATGATGTGACCGTAATCCATGACGCCATCTCGACCCGCAGCCGCCAGTACTTCCGCGGCGTACTTGCCGGTCATTCCCGCGGCATCTACTCCGGGCGCATCAAGGTGGAACCGAAGGCCCAGAAGACGGATGCCTCCCAGGAATCCGCCGGCCTACTGCTGTCGCGCCAGGCCGAGGCCGATACCCGCCCGCAACTCGAAATTTATGCCGACGATGTCATCTGCAACCATGGCGCCTCCACGGGGGCGATCGATCCCGATTCTCTGTTCTACCTTCAAAGCCGGGGAATAGATGCCGCAAGCGCAAGGCGCATGATTGCATACGGCTTCGCCGCGCGCGTATTCGCCACGCTGGAGATTCCGGCGTTGAAAAGCGCCGTAACCCACCTTATCGCAGGGCGGCTTCAGGCTCCGGAGGAGATTCGCGAATGGCTGTAAACCCCGACCGGCTCAAATTACCCCAATTCGATGCCCGGCGCATCCGCCGGGATTTTCCCGCGCTCGCCCAAAAAATCCATGGTCATCAGCTCGTCTACCTCGATAATGCGGCCACGACTCAAAAACCCAATCCGGTTATCGATGCCTTGACCGACTACTACCGCAGTTACAACGCCAATGTCCACCGCGGCGTGCATACCCTGTCGGAGCTGGCTACCGAACGATATGAAGCGGCACGACATAATCTGGCCCAATTTATCGGGGCCTCGCAACCCGAGGAAATCATATTTCTTCGTGGAGCCACCGAAGCCATCAATCTGGTTGCGGCAAGCTGGGGCCTGGCAAACATCGGCGCTGGAGATGAAATTCTGCTCACCGAATTGGAACACCATTCCAACATCGTCCCGTGGCAACTACTTGCCGAACGGGTAGGAGCCCGCGTCGTTGTCGCGCCGATCGACCAACAAGGCAATGTGGCACCGGAAACCTTTTCCCGGGCCCTTTCCGAGCGTACCCGGCTGGTGGGTATTGCCCAGGTCTCCAACGCACTGGGCACCGTAAACCCGATCACTGAAATGATCCGTAGCGCCCATGCAGCCGGGGCCCGGGTGCTTATAGATGGTGCCCAGGCCGTTGGCCACATGCCGGTAGATGTACGGGAACTGGACTGCGACTTCTATGCGTTGTCGGGGCACAAAATGTACGCTCCAATGGGCATTGGCGCCCTGTACGCTAAAAAGGATCTGCTCGAACGAATGCCGCCTTGGCAAGGCGGTGGCGACATGATCCGGGCGGTTAATTTTACTCGCTCGCTATATGCGGATCCGCCTCAACGGTTCGAGGCGGGCACCCCCAACGTGGCTGGCGCCATAGGTCTCGCAGCCGCCATTGCATACCTGAAAACGCTTGGCATGGAAGCGGTTGCCACCCACGAGAAGATCCTGCTGGACTATGCCCTGGAACGGCTTGTGATGGTACCCGGATTGCGACTGATTGGTACTCCCCGGAAGCGGGCCGGAGTGATCTCTTTCTGGGTCGAGGGGCTACATCCGCATGACCTGGGAACCCTTCTCGACCATGCCGGTGTGGCGATCCGAACCGGGCACCACTGCGCCATGCCGGTCATGGACCATTTCCAGGTTCCGGCAACGGCGCGTGCCTCGTTCGGAGTTTACAACACGCAGGAGGATGTGCATGCCTTGATTGCGGCACTTAACCAGGCGCGGGAGGTGTTTGGCGGATGATGGACACGGACCTGGCTTCGCTTTATCGCGACATAATCATTGACCACAATAAGAGTCCACGCAATTTTCGTGAGCTTCCCCCTCCCCGTGAAGAGGCAGAAGGCTATAACCCCTTGTGTGGAGACCGGCTCACGATCTATCTGCACATGGATGGTGAGCGGATCCGCGAGGTGAGCTTCCAGGGCAGCGGTTGTGCGATCTCGGTCGCTTCCGCTTCCCTGATGACCGAGGCGCTAAACGGTAAAACCCGTTCCGAGGCCGAGGCTATGATCCGCAAGATACGGGCTCTGCTCACCGGCGATGAACAGGGTCCCGATCCCGCAACCCTGGACAAACTGGGCGCACTTGCGGGAGTTCGGGCATATCCCTCGCGAGTCAAGTGCGCCACACTTGCCTGGCATACCCTGCATACCGCACTGGAAGGTATGCATCGATCTGATACGGAGTAAACCATGGCGGCGAGACAGTACACGACGGTTGAACGCGACTGCCCGGGAATCTTGGTTCCGGCAGGCTCCGAAGTAGTAATTCCGGAGGGCACCGATGTCCAGGTCACACAATCCCTCGGCGGCAGCTTCACGGTCCACATCGGTGGTAACCTGGTTCGAGTGGCGGGGCGCGATGCCGACGCCCTTGGCCTGGATCCGCCGGAACCGATTACGCTCACGGAAAACCCGACGGACGCAGAGTTCGAAGCCCTGGTCGAGGCCCAACTCAAGACCTGTTACGACCCGGAAATACCAATCAACATAATGGACTTGGGCCTTGTTTATCAATGTGATATTACGCGTCGGGATGACGGTAAACGAGATGTCACCATCGCCATGACACTCACCGCACCCGGCTGCGGCATGGGGGAGATTTTAGTAGCCGATGCACGGGAGCGACTGGAACAAATTCCAGGTATCGGCGAGATCAAGGTGGAATTGGTATTTGATCCACCCTGGAATCCGGGAATGATGTCTGATGAGGCACGATTACAAACGGGGATGTACTAATGGGTGACTGGAAAGAGGTCTGCACCGAGGATGAGCTGGCTCCAGGAGATTTCAGGACCGTGTGGCTGGACGATATCGAAGTTGCGGTTATCAACTCCAATGGGAAAATCCATGCCATCGAAAATATCTGCACTCACGACGGCGGAGAACTGACCGGGGGATCTATCGAAGGTTGCGAAATCGAATGCCCGCGACATGGTGCACGTTTCGACATACGCACCGGTGAGGCACTGACTCCACCCGCCTATGAGCCGGTTCGTACCTACCGTGTCAAGATCGAAGCGGCTCACGTGTATGTATCCGCCGAAGACTGAAGCAGAAATACCGGGGAATTTCTAGGGCTCCCACACGGCTTTGATTACCTGCGGAGGAGGTAACCGGAATCCAGTTCAAAAAGGGCGACGAGGTAACGCAGGTCGGTCAGGCCGCCGCTCGATGCAACCGACTAGACAACCAATTGCGGCGATAACGTAAAGGAACTACGTAGTGGTTGACGACCTATTGTCGGTGTCATGAATAATTGTTTTGCAGCAAAGTTTCCCGAACATACCAGAAATATATTTTTCTTGGTGAATTGATTGCATTAAAAACTAAAAATCAGTAATATGAGTTTCCTGTTTATTTTAAATGGTGATATTCATATGGCACAAAGGAAAAAGGTTTCCAGCTCATCAAGGCGCAAAGTGACGAAAAAGAAAGCAGTTACTACTCGATCGAAGGCTTCGACCAAGTTGAGAATGGGCGACATTCGAGCCGAGATAGCCGATCTGAAACGGGGGCACCGTCAAGAGATCAAGGCATTAAATGGTGAACTGTCGTTAGCTAATAAAAAGGTGGCCGCGCTTGAAAAGTTCATTGATTCGTTGCCTTCCAAAGTGGGTGATTTTATTGGAACCCATTATCAGAAATCCACAGCACCGGCCAAACGGCGGCGCCGGCGACGGAAAAAAACGGCAGTTAAAGCGAATTGACTTTGCTCACTTGAGCCGTTCCCTCAGCCATGAATTCATTGGGCGGCGTGAGGGGACGGCGAAAGTGTCGATATTTTTCCAAGACAGGATCGAGTGCAGGATTTTGAAATTTGTACTCGTCATGGGGAAATTTATCCTGAATTCGAGGTTCCATGCCTGTCGGTGTACAGATCCGAGTAGCGAGAGTACCGTGGGGAGGCGCAAGGACACCACCTCTTCCGGTTTGTAGATGCTCAGCGGTGCGGCACCGATAATTCTCTCTATATAACAAGCCGTCATCCGTACCCAAAGGGGTGACTCCAGGCTCCTATTCGACCGGTTCCGAATGAACCCGGGCGTAGTGATTTCACTTTATTGGCGGGGGACTTAGAACACGAAAATATTACGAGTTTGTTAGTGGATCAGTTAATTCTCCGGTTTAATCAGGGGTTCTAGGGTCAATTCAACCCGGCGATTGCGGGCACGGCCCGCAGGCGTCGCGTTGTTGGCGATGGGGTACTGTTCACCGAAACCCTTGACAATCAGGCGCCTGGGGTTGATCTGCTTGCGCATCAGGTAATTGGCTACTGACTGCGCTCGCTGCCTGGACAGTAATTGATTGTAGGCAACACTTCCGGTGCTATCGGTATAGCCGGCAATGACCAGGACGGTCTTCCGATAATGCTTCACGACCCGAACCACGGAGTTGAGCACCCGGTAAAACCGCGTACGAAGTTCCGAACTATTCAGACGAAAGGTGATGTTACCCGGCATCACCAGGGTGATCTGGTTGCCCCGGCGAATTACCCGCACTCCGGTTCCGCGTAATTCGTTTCGCAGGGCGGCTTCCTGTCGATCCATGTAATAGCCAACCCCGGCGCCGGTCAGCGCCCCTACGCCGGCACCGATCAGAGCGCGTTTGGCCCGATTGCTACTTCCGGTAAGGACACCGAGTACCGCCCCGACCGCCGCACCGACAAGCGCGCCCTTGCTGGAACGGCTCATTTCCTTTTGATTAGTGTAGGGGTTGCGGGTAACGCAACCGGCAAGCAACGCCGTAGCGATTCCGAAAACCAGGATAAAACTCAAAATACGGCGGGGAAACATAAGACCACCTTTTTACAGTCAGCCAAAAATCGGCCCGGGTCGAAACCCTGGGGAAATAATAGCGACATGGCAACCGGATCAACCCAGTCCAGGTAGCGCTACACGCCAAGTGTAAACCAGCGCCAACAGAATAAAAAGTGCCATGCCCTGATGGAAAACGACTAGAATACCGGGATGCTTCGGTTTGTCGTTGACCGCATGAAACAGGGCGAACCCGATGATAAACTGGGTGAGCGCGAGAATCAATGCGGCGGAATAGGCCCGAACGTATACAGCAAGCGTCAGCAAAAACAGCAGGCCCGCCAGATAATGCAGGGTAAATACCCACTGCCCCTTGGTACGTGGTAATACGAAGGCGCCGATGGCCCTTTGGTAACCGCGTTGCCCGGTGACCATACCACCAAGAAAAATCATCAACAAAAAGGCATGTAACGGTACCATGAATTGCAGATACGTCCACACCGGCGGCGCGCTCGGGCGCAGCACTAGCAGGTAGGTAATGAAGGTGGCATAGGCTAGAAGGCCATGCAACCCATGGAGAAAGGCCGGCGCCTTACCCGCAAGCACATGCAGGGTGGCCATGCCCAGCATCGCGGTGAGGATAATCAACACCAGGCCGGAAAGGGTGTTTGCATCGGGGGCGAGCACGGCGATAGCCGCGGCGTTCAACCCGAGTGCCGTCGCTACAATGCGATGCCAAGCTTCCGGATCTCCCCGAATAGCCAGAATCAGAATCTTCTCGTGATAAGGCCAGCGGGTGCCCAGTGACAGCCCGTAGCCGTAGCCTTCGACCAGGCCGCCAATGAGTATCAGCCCGGCTACCGCTACGGCCTGAAAGACCAACAATCCATCGATTAACACTGGTTGTTCCCTCCATGAATCATGTCTGCTCAGGATATCAGGGATTATTTCAATTATGGGTTATCAAACTTCCTTGCGAACCACATGATTTTCCAAGTCGATATGCGCATCGATTCGAACCACTGATTGTCCTAACGGAGGATATACATTCTGCATGCACGGAATTACAGCCGCCGAAGAAATTGGGTTTAATCGTGTCAAACCGGATTCAATCCGCTGCGCAACCGAATACAACCAAATATCACCCGGTTCTGATCTACCCTGAATATGGGCAATCACCCGGATGGTTGCCAAGGCGCGGATTGCCCGACTCCGGATTGAAATTGGGACTCCGGTTCGGCGGTATGACCACGATCAGCGTAACCTCCTGCGTACCGCTACAACTCTGCCGGGGCTGCTCGTGTAAGATCGACATCGAATCAGTTCAAGCGGAGGGATCATGGAATCATCCGAACGAGTACCTGGCGCGGCTTTGCGCAGCCTGGTCGCCGCCGCGGCGCTGGTTATCGTCATCGCCGGAATGCGCGCGGCGGCGGATTTGATCGTGCCGTTCCTGCTCGCGCTGTCGATCGCGATCATCTGCCTGCCGCCGCTAGCCTGGATGCGTGCCCACCGGGTGCCGACCGGGATCGCGGTCGCCATTCTGGTCGTAGTGATCGTGGCCGGACTTTCCGGGGTAGCCGCCATCATCGGCAACTCCACATCGAACTTTATTCGGGAGTTGCCTCACTATCAAACCCGGGTGCAGGGTCTGTTCGATCAACTCGGTGCGCTGGCGAATCACTTCGGGATCCAGCTTTCGGTGCCGGGATTGCGCCAGGCGCTGAAACCCGATGCGGTGTTTTCCCTGCTGGGTAAATTCTTCACCAGCTTTGGCGCTGTGCTCAGCAACGGACTACTGATCGTGATTACCGTACTGTTTATCCTGTTCGAGGCAAGCATCCTGCCGCGTAAGATCGAAACATTTGTCCAGAGTCACCAGTACCACCGGAGCCTGGAGTTTTTCTCGAACTTCGTCGCCAGCGTCAGGCGTTACGTGATTCTCAAAACCGCGACCAGCCTGCTTACCGGCATATCCATCGGCCTTATCCTGTGGCTTATCGGGCTGCGCTACGCCCTGCTCTGGGGCCTGCTTGCGTTCCTGCTCAACTTCGTGCCTTACATCGGCGCGGTGATCGCCGCAATCCCAGCCATCCTGCTCGCCTACCTGCAAGGAGGCTGGGTACTGTTCGGCGAGACGATCGCGGTTTACACCGTGGTCTATACGATTATCGGCAATTTCATCGAACCGGCCTGGTACGGTCAGAGCCTGGGGCTTTCCACCTTGATGGTATTCGTCTCCTTGATCCTGTGGGCCTGGGTACTGGGTCCGGTGGGGATGCTGCTGTCGATCCCGCTGACCATGATCATCAAGATGGCCCTCGAGGCGCATCCCGATACCCGCTGGATCGCGGTGCTCATCGGCTCGACCCCGCCTTCCGATCACCCTCGCCGCGGCTGGTCCCTACCCTGGAGAAGGCAGTAAATCATCGGAACCACAACCAATGCGGGCGGCGGCCGAACCAAGCATCACGTCCCCAGATTGTGCGCCTCAAGCGGGTGGCGAAACTTTTCGGCACTGTGGTCTTATCGGGCGCCGGCTCACGCCCCAAATCGATCCCTGCAACCGGCGCATCGCCCGCGAGTCATACAGCGCCTCTCCCACCGCCGGATCGGAGAGATTGAACCAGTGCTGGAGAAAGTGAATCCTGGGAATCCGCTCCATCCCCTCCAGGAACCGCTCGCGAGGCGTCGGCTTGCGCTACTTCTCGAACCCTTCCTCGGCAAGGCTTCCCTGGCGCATTCCGCCTCCTTCGTTCATGCTCGCAATACAATGCGCGTACTATCGCCGAAAGCGGAA
>Ga0256829_1001967_pt1 | contig 15889 bp, 20 predicted proteins | sample 131447metaG_FD_185979 | JGI IMG/M metagenome (GOLD analysis project Ga0256829, IMG submission 185979) | Hydrothermal vent microbial communities from Lau Basin, Pacific Ocean - 131-447 | ecosystem: Environmental > Aquatic > Marine > Hydrothermal vents | place: Pacific Ocean: Lau Basin | collected...
AACAGGCGTTGAGAAAATAGCAATTAATACTGCACCAATCATACTGACAATTGTGATCGATAAAACAGTCTTTTTTTCTTTAATCACTATATATAAAAGGTCATAAAAGGTAATTTCAGGAGTTTTTTTTTCAGATTTATCCATGATTTTTAATTCTTATTGTCAATATTTTATTCCCAAAGCCTTTTACCGCAGACTGCAATATTGTTTCGACAAATAAAGTTAATACTAGTGCGAAAAAAGCCCATTTAATACCATAGCTAACTGTAAAGCTACTTACAACCGATGACTGAGTAAAATAATAAACCATTATATTGAGCTGCGTGTAGCAAGCAAATAGTATTGGTGTTCTTACGCACCGCCCTACATACCCAATGAATGAAATTATGGCACCAATGAATAACAATGTAACAATACTCCATGCATACCCCCCCTCTGCAAAGGCTACTAAATGGGCCGCTGCAGATGCTGTAGCTTGAACCCAAGTAAGACTCGGATACATATAATTCATAACTTCCATATTGGTAGCTATATCCGGTCCAATTCCGAACCTTTGCAAACCCAAATCGATGCCAACAAAAGGAATTACATCTGGAAATAATGTCACATAATAAGGATGACTTGAAGCCATACGAAATAGAACGTTGGATATACTCAAAAGGAAATCCAATGTATCTTGATCTGCAAGAAAAAACTCCTGTACCCCTACAAGGATCACACCTCCCACTAAGAAAAAAGGTATATGACGTCCTTTAACCCATCCGATATATATCGCCCCAACAAACATAGAAATGAAATAAATCAACAAATTTGATTTTGTAAAAATGGACATGTAAAAAAATAATAATGTCAGGCTAATGCCCACAATAATCAACAGCCAATACCAAAACCGGTCAAATTTCATTTGGTACAAACAATAATTTGCCATCATCGGTAAAGACATATAAACAATACCAAAAAATAAGTTGCCTAACGTACCAAAGAGATTTGTTCGTGAAATAATATTATCTTGATAATCCCCCCCAGCGTTTAACATTGTCGTACCTAACTGACCATGTTGGAATAGAGTTAAAACACAGTATCCAATCAGCATACCCACAACAATAAAAACGGTGATTTTTGATATTGGTATATTAAGATAATTTATATATTTACGAGAAAACTTACCACGAAATATAGATAAATACAAAAGCGATATATTGGGAATAAACAGAGGACTTAACAAAAGAAACCAATATTTAAATCCAACGTCTTTATTAACGAAAGATGTGTCCATCGACAGGTGTGAAATAATCCATAATTGCTCTCCTGCAGGAAAACCAATAATTATACCACCAATAACGACTGTCAGAATATAAAATCCGTTATATACAAAAAACGGTATTCGCGTATAGCGATCCAGTCGTTTTGCTGTAATAATTATCGAAAATATCGACACAGTTAAAAGGATTAAGAAAGACATTTAGCTACCATTACAATTCTAGAACAATAAAAATATTACCGTAGCAAACGTTTGAAATAACTTCCATATAAGAAATTTAGAAACACTAGAATATGCCCTATCAAAATCAACAATCCTAATCCAGTCCCTATTCGTAAAGAAAAAAGCCGAGACTTTTTACCCGCATATGTTTCAAATTTAAAGTAGTCATGTTGCCAGTCCTGAATTTTATATTGATTAGTCATGACTGCATCGAAGTATTCTAGGGGGCCTTCATCATAACCATCCACTTTGCCACATGCCGTTGTATTCCACTGCAATTGTGTTTGAAAGCGAGTTTCTTGATCAATGTCATTCATTCTTACGGGGCTCTTTATATACGGGCTATTTATATATGAAATAATTTTCCAGGTAAAATAACATAGAGTAATAGGGGGACACAATACTAATAAGCATTGCATTCCTTGATTAAGCCGTGAGAAGACATGTAATGGCCTGATATTGTTGATTTTCGAGAGTTTTATATATAACGGCTTTTGCCTGAAACTGTAAAGAATCCTGACAATATGTCGGAATATTTTACAGTTTTTACTGGCCACAGGTATGGTATTTTATATAACTCATTGAAAAATCATAATATTTTTTTAATTGGTATTATTATTGCATGACTCTAATTAATAAAATAATGGAGACTGATATGAATTTAGTGAAAATTTTCCTTGTCGGGGTGGCGACATTTATTCTGGGCGGTCTCAATGCCCATGCCACTGTTGTTGATGTATTTGCCCTGGCAAATAGCAGCACAGGCGGCAGCGGGGCCGTAACCGGAATAAATGTTAATATCGGGGACCATCTTGTCATGAATACGGATGTCAATGATTGCTGGAGTGCCGGTCCTTCTCCCCGGGTCAGCAATGCGGATGGTCTGATCGGGTCTGGCGGCTTTTGTCAGCCTACCTCGGCCTTTTCTTTACATACACAGGATGGCGTGACGGCTGCTTTCGGATCGTTGATGGCAAAAATTGGTGCGGGTAATTTTTTCTTTGTCGGCACGGCGTTTGATCAGATAACAACGACGGCAGGGGCATTGTCCCTGTATTATTGGGATTCTGATTTCGCTAATAACAGCGGTTCTGTTGCGGTTAGTATCAATCTTAACCCAACACAATCGGTTCCTGAACCGGGTGTATTGGGGCTTTTGGGATTTGGCCTTCTCGGCCTGTCATTTTTCCGGCGTAAAATCTAGGCCCCGGCGCTAATTGCCGGGTTCCGGAATCGCCGGGCCGAGTTTCCATGTGCCGTCCGGCTGCAGGCAGGATTGACCATAGGCCGGGACATTCTGCCCGCCGACGGTGATGGTGGTCTGATATTCCCTGACCTGCAAGCAGGAGCTGCTGGCATATTGATTGCGGGGCTGTGCGGGGGGCTGGATATATACCGGCTTTTCCCGGACATATATGGTACGGTTATTGTTATAATGCGTCCTGTTATTTGCCGTCAGGGCATAGAACAACAAGCCGCCGGTCAGGACGCCCAGCGCAACCTCCCCGCCATGATCCCGGTGGCGTCCACGGTAATAATAGCCGCCGCCATATCTGTATGGCCTGTTATAATAGGGCCTGTTATTGTAATAATGCCGGTTATAGTGGCGGTTACCATAATCATCCCGGTCATGGTCGTTGTGTCTCTGATGCGATTCTGCGATTGCCGGAGTCACGGCAATAGCCGCCAATCCCAGTATCAGCAGACCTTTCCCGGCAATATGACCTAATTTACGCATAACCTTGCTCCTTCGTCACTCTAATATGGTTTTTCTTCCATCCTGAAATCACTATATATTTTTCAAGCTGAATGATGGATGAACGGGCAATTAATTCTGGTGATCGACAATGGTCTGATATATGGTTCCGAGAAATTTTTCGGGGCTTAAAAAGCCGTCACCCCATTCTTTATTCAGGTCTTTCAACGGGTCCTGCTTTACCGCCTGGTCAAGGGTCAGGCCTTTCCGGGCGAGCGGCGTGACCTTTTCAACAACCGTGACCAGCATATCATGGAAATTCTGCAGGTCCTGTTTGTTGGCCAGCGGGCCATGACCCGGAATGATCTTTGTCTTGTTATCGGCATGTTTCAGGATGTCGGCGGTGGCGGCAATCATGCCATAGATCGAGCCGCCGGTATTGCTGTCGATAAAGGGATAGAAGCCGTTAAACATAATATCGCCGGTATGGATGATATTTCTGTTTTTAAACATGATAACACTGTCGCCGTCCGTATGGGCATGTTCGTAATGATGGGCGTGAATTTGCAGACCATTCAGGTAAAAGGTCAGATTGTTGCTGAAGGATATGACCGGCAGGGCGACTTTTGACGAGGCCGGGACCTTGCTGTTAAAGGCCTTGACGAATTGATCCTTGGTCAGGCGCTTGTAAACATTATCCTGGGCGACAATGATCACCCCCATTTTGCCGAGATTTTCATTGCCGCCGGTATGGTCACCATGCCAGTGGGTGTTGATGAGAAATTTTACCGGTTTGGGCGAAATTTTATGGATGGCGGCAAGAATTTTCGGCGTGAGCGGGCTGAACTGGTCGTCAATCATGAAAACGCCGTCTTCCCCGGCGGAAATACCGATATTACCCCCGGCGCCCTGTAGCATATAAATGCCGTCGCCAACCTTGAGGGTGGTGATTTTAACCCCGGCATAGCGGTCCTGACCATGGGAAAACACCGTCAGGGCAAGGAATAGAGACAGGCATAAAGTCATAAAACGAGACATGAAATTTCCTCCAATATTAAAGAATTTGTTGGCACTATAGCATACTCAACCGCTGGGTGTCCCATCACAATTTTGGCATCTCCTGTTCAAGCCTGTTTCAGGAAAATGTTAATTTTGCGGAAAATATCCTCGAACATTTCTGTCGTCAGCCGTCCGGTGTTAACATTATAACGTGAACAATGATAGCTGTCGATCAGGCTGATGTCCCGGCCAAAATCATGGCCGAGCGGATGCAGGGCGCCATGGGCAAATTTACAGGCAGATTTCTTTTTGGCAAAACTTGTCAGCACCGCCTTATGGGCCACACCCCCAAGGGCCAGTATGAGTTTCAGGCGTGGTAAATCCCTGATCTGGCTGATCAGGAAGGGACGGCAGTTATTTTCTTCTTCGGCAATGGTTTTATTCTGTGGCGGTACACAGCATACGGCATTGGTGATCAGGACATTACGGAGCCTGAGGCCGTCATCGGCCCGGGCCTGATATTGCCCCTGTGAGAAGCCGAACTTATCCAGAGTGGCAAATAACAGATCACCGGCAAAATCACCGGTAAAGGGGCGGGCGGTGCGGTTGGCCCCCTTCAGGCCGGGGGCCAGACCGATAATCAGAAGTTCCGGGTTGTCGTCACCAAAAGACGGCACCGGGCCATTATGGAAATCAGGATATTTTATCCGGTTTGTCGCCCGAAAGGCCGCCAGCCGGGGGCACAGGGCGCAATCTTCCGAGGGGTGGTCAGCCATCTGCCGGGTCACGCGGATTCTGGGCGCTTTGATAGGCACCGCCTCCGGGCTGTCGGCCAAATTCATCATGCATATTGGAAAGTTCAATAAAAATATCTGCCTGACGGCGCAGCTCGTCGGCGATCATCGGCGGCGATGTTTTGGTGCTGCTGACGACGCTGACCCGCACGCCCCGGCGCTGGACCACCTCGACCAGGCGTCTGAAATCGCCGTCGCCGGAAAACAGCACCATATGATCAACATGTTCGGCCATGCCCATCATATCTATGGCCAGTTCCATATCCATATTGCCCTTGATTTTCTTCTCCCCCCGGCTGTCGGTGAATTCCTTGGTCGGTTTGGTGACCAGCGTATAGCCGTTATAATCGAGCCAGTCGACCAGCGGCCGCAGGGGGGAATATTCCTGATCCTCCAGCAGGGCGGTGTAATAATTGGCCCTCAGCAAGATACCTTTTTGGGCATAAAAATTGCGTAACCTTTTGTAATCAATATCAAAATTAAGGGCTTTCGCCGTGGCAAACAAGTTGGACCCATCGATGAACAGGGCCAGTTTTTCGTTGGGATGAAAATACATAATAATATATCCTGAAAAAATAGGTTAACTATGGTTTCATTATAGCATATCTTTGAAGCTTTAGGGCATATAACGATATTTTCCGGAAAATAATATGATACTTATTGGCTTGGGCAGTAATTTGAGCGGCCAGCAATTTGATACGCCGCGTGCGGTGCTGGAGGCCGCCCTTGCCGCCATGCCGGCCTATGGTATTTTTGTAAAAGACCTGTCACGCTATTATACATCCGAGCCGGTCCCGAAGTCGGACCAGCCATGGTTTGTCAATGCGGTTGCCCGGGTTGAAACCGCCCTTGCGCCGCAAGACCTGCTGGACAGGCTTCATGATATCGAGACCGGGCTGGGCCGGGCGCGCCGGATCAAATGGGAAGCCCGGATCATTGACCTGGATATTATCGCCTTTGAGGATCAGGTCATCCCGTCACCTGACCGGTGGCCCGCTTGCGATAAAATTACCATTCCGCATCCGAGACTGCATGAAAGACTATTCGTTCTGAAACCGATGCAAGACATCTGTCCGGGCTGGCGCCATCCGCTGCTCGGCAAAACAGTCGAAGAGTTGATAACCGTAGTGGAAAATAGCACAGAACAGTCTTTACAGACCATAATTTGAGTTGTATAAGCCGCATCTGGAATAATGTCTGCCCGGGCGGACTATTTTTTGTTGGAGAAGAGACAGTATGGCACGTGTTACCGTTGAAGATTGCGTAGACAAGGTTCCGAACCGGTTTGAGTTGGTTCTGCTGGCGGCCCAGAGGGCACGGCAGATTGCCTCCGGTGCGCCGATACTGGTGGAACGGGACAATGATAAAAACCCGGTGATCGCTTTACGCGAATTGGCGGAAGAGAAACTGACAGATGAAATCCTGCGCGAATCCCTTATTCACGGGCTGCAGAAAAATGTCGAGGTTGATGAGCCGGAAGAAGATGATATTTCCCTGTTGCTTGCCGGTAAAAAGCTTGAGGAAAGCCAGCAGGAAGTCACGACGGAAAGTCTGGCCAAGGTATCTGCCGAAATGAAGGCCGAGGCCATGTTTGCCAAAATTGCCGGGCAGGGAACAGAAGACGGAGACAGCGAATAGATTTGCTATTATCTGAACGTCAAAGACCGGACCTGCAATGAAAATCATTGTGGGTCTTTTTTTTGTCAGGATGCCGTTATATATAAGGGAGAGAGGTTACTTTCTCTGAAATGGAAGCAAGAGTTTGATCAGACAGTATGAGCTTGTCGAGCGGGTTCGCGATTATGACCCGGACATTGATGAAAATCTGTTAAACCGGGCTTATGTATTTTCGATGAAAATGCATGGCAAGCAGAAGCGTGCCAGCGGCGATCCTTATTTTTCACATCCGCTTGAAGTCGCCGGAATTCTAACCAATATGAAAATGGACAGTGATACCATTGTCACCGCCCTGCTGCATGATACGATAGAGGATACCATCGCCACCCCGGCACAGGTCGAGGAATTATTCGGACCGGATATTGCCCGGATGGTTGACGGGGTAACCAAACTGTCCGAGCTGACCTATTCCTCGGAAAGCGCCAAACAGGCCGATAATTTCCGTAAATTTCTGCTGGCGATGTCCCATGATATCAGGGTGCTGTTGGTCAAGCTTGCTGACCGGTTGCATAATATGCGGACCCTCGCGCATATTAAAAAACCGGAAAAGCGGCTGCGTATTGCCCGGGAAACCCTTGACATCTATGCCCCGCTTGCCGAGCGCATCGGCATGCAGGAGGTCAAGGAGGAACTTGAAGCGCTGGCCTTCCCCTATGTCTATCCCGAGGCCTATGTCTCAATCCTCAAACGGATGGATCAGATTCATGCCAATACCGAGGGCATCAAGGATAAAGTAATCACCGAGCTTGAACGCCTGCTGTTGGAGGCGGGCATAGAGGCCGAGGTATTCGGGCGCGAGAAAAGGCTCTATTCCATCTGGCGCAAGATGACCTACCGTCATGTCAGTCTTGATGACCAGGCGGATATTGTCGCCTTTCGCATTATCGTTGATGATGCGGCGACCTGTTACCGGGTGATGGGCGTGGTTCACAGAAAATGGCAGGCGATCCCGGGGCTGATCAAGGATTATATCTCGATGCCAAAGCCCAACGGCTATCAATCGCTGCATACGGCGGTACTTGGCCCGGGAAAAAAGCGGATCGAGATTCAGATCAGATCGTCCGAGATGGATGCGATTGCCGAACAGGGGGTTGCCGCCCACTGGATTTACAAGCAGCATAGTTCGGAACAGGAGGGGGCGCAGTATAAATGGCTGAAAGACCTGCTGGAGATTATGGAACATGCAGACAGCCCGGATGAATTTCTCGAACATACCCGCCTTGCGATGTATCAGAATCAGGTATTCTGTTTTACGCCGAAAGGCATGCTGGTCAATCTGCCGCAGGGGTCAACCGTGGTCGATTTTGCCTATGCGGTGCATACAGATGTCGGCGACAGCTGTGTCGGTGGCAAGGTCAATGGTAATCCGGTGCAGCTCCGCACCCGGCTGGTCAACGGGGATCAGGTGGAAATTCTGCGCTCGAAAGCCCAGCAGCCGTCGCCCAGCTGGCTCGGATTTGTTGTCACGGGCAAGGCCAAGGCCGCCATACGCCGCTTTATCAGTCACAAGAAAAGGCAGGAATATCAGACATTGGGCAAAAGCCTGCTTGAGAGGGCTTTCAAGCTGGAAGAACGGGACTTTAATGACAAGGCGCTGAAACTCTGTGCAAAAAAACTGCAGCTTTCCTCTATCCCGGAGATATATGAACTGGTCGGCAAGGGGGAATTGTCGGACCGGAAGATATTGGAGACCGTATATCCCGGGATCAAGCTGAATGGTCATCATCCGCTGCCGCTGTCCAAAATGATTGATAACGGACAGCATCACAAGGGCGGCGATCATTCGATTCCGATCAAGGGACTTACGCCGGGGCTTGCGGTTCATATGTCCGATTGCTGTCACCCGATTATGGGCGACCGGATTGTCGGGATTGTCACGACCGGCAAGGGGATCATGGTCCATACCATTGATTGCGAGGCTCTTGATGTTTACAGCAATACCCCGGAATCATGGCTTGATCTGTCATGGCTGGCACCGGAAGACGAAAATAGTGTTTTTGTCAGCCGGATAGAGGTCCTGCTGGAACATCTGCCGGGGGCGCTGGCGGCGGTACTGACCGTGATTGCCCGGGAAAAGGGTAATATCAGCAATATAAAATTTCTGGAACGGGCGCCGGAATTATTCAGGATAACCCTTGATATTGAGGTCAGGGATGTTAAACATCTCACCAGCATTATTGCGGCCCTGAGGGTGAGTGAACGGGTAAGTTCCGTCGAACGGGCCTTCAGGTAATCACAGAAAAGAATAAAGGGCGAAAATAATGGACCGTGAAGAAGTTCTTCAATATTTCCGGGATGCCGATGCGCTGCTCGACGGGCATTTTATCCTGTCATCCGGGCTGCATGCGGCGCGTTATCTTCAATGCGCCCGGGTCTTGATGAACCCGGTGGTTGCGGCGAAATTATGCCGGAGCCTGGCGGACAGGATCAGGGAAATTCCTGATATTGACATTGATCTTGTGGTTTCGCCGGCCATGGGCGGGGTGGTGGTCGGTTATGAAATGGCCCGGCAACTGGGCGTTTGCTCGATCTTTACCGAAAGGGTTGACGGCGTGCTTGCCCTGCGCCGGGGATTTGAAATTGCGCAAGGCAGCCGGATATTGATGGCGGAAGACATCGTCACGACCGGATTATCATCCCGGGAATGTATCAAGCTGATCACCGAGCGCGGCGGCAATGTTGTCGCGGCAAGCTGTCTGATTGACCGCAGTAACGGCATGGCGGATGTCGGGGTGCCGCTGGTATCCCTCGCCGGCCTTGAGATTCCGGCCTATACGGCTGATAACCTGCCGCCGGAACTTGCGGCGATACCGGCCCGGAAACCGGGCAGCAGGGGATTGACATAAAATGACATCATGCAAGGAATGGAGAGCTGTTCAAGCGTCGTAAAAAAAAGCCTGTCCTGATGGTAACCCGCGAATATTTCTGGCCGTCTTCCGGCTGGAGAAGGGCGTTGAGTTATATGCGGCACCGGCTGGCGAGAATCCCGGGAACTCCCTATGCGATTGCGGCGGGCTTTGCCTGTGGTGCTGCGGTCTCATTTACCCCGTTCCTCGGCTTTCATTTTTTGCTGGCGGCCCTGCTGGCCTGGATCATTGGCGCCAATATCCTGACCTCTGCCATGGGGACCGTGGTTGGTAATCCCTGGACCTTCCCGTTTATCCTGCCATCAACCTATTATACCGGCTGCTGGCTGCTGGGCATCAGCGCGACCGATGATTTCTTTGAACAGATAAATGCCACACTTGGCAAATACAGTATGATAGAGATTATAAAATCTCCACTGGAAACGCTGGGGCCATTTTTGCAGTCAACGATATTTCCGATGCTGGTTGGTGGCCTGCTTTTGGGGGCTGTTGTCTGGGTTATCTTCTACTGGACACTGGAGAAGCTGGTGCGGGAATATAAACATCAGCGTTTCCTGAAACGGACAGCCGCCGCCGAAAGACGACGGAGAAAGCTTGAAAATGACCAGTGACAACAGAATCCGCCTCGGGGTGAATATTGATCATGTGGCGACCATCCGCAATGCCCGTGGCGGCCATCATCCTGACCCGGTGAAGGCAGCTTTGCTGGCGGTTGATGCCGGGGCGGACGGTATTACCGCCCATCTGCGCGAAGACCGGCGCCATATATCCGACCGGGATATTGACCTGTTAATGGCAAAGCTCACGGTTCCGCTTAATCTGGAAATGGCGGCAACAGGGGAAATGCTGAATATTGCCGTAAGTCACCAACCGGCCTCGGCCTGTATTGTTCCGGAGAAAAGACAGGAACTGACCACAGAAGGCGGGCTTGACGTGGCCCTGGGATTTGACCATCTGGCAGGATATGTGGCAAAATTGCAGAGGGCGGCAATCAGTGTCAGCCTGTTCATTGACCCGGATGAGGGGCAGATCAGGGCGGCAAAAAGAATTGGCGCCGACAAGGTGGAGCTTCATACCGGGGCCTATGCGGACGCGACGGACGGGCGGCGGGCGGCGGAACTGAACCGGTTGCGAAAGGGGGCCGCGTTATGTGAAATGCTGGATATGGAGGTTCATGCCGGTCATGGGCTGAATTATCAAACCATTGAGGATATTGCCGCCATAGCCTGGTTTACCGAATTCAATATTGGTCATTTCCTGATCGGCGAGGCTATCTTTACCGGGCTTGCCGACAGTATCCGTAAAATGAAGACCCTGATGGACAGGGGGCGGCGGCGATGCGGGTGATCGGCCTTGGCAATGATCTGGTAAATATTGACCGGATTGAAAAATCCATCAGCCGCTACGGGTCGCGTTTCATCAACCGGATATTCACGGCTGTGGAACAGGAATATTGTGAGGGCAAGGCGTCGCGCATCTCTAATTATGCCAAGCGTTTTGCCGCCAAGGAGGCCTGCGCCAAAGCGCTTGGTACCGGCTTTGCCAAAGGGGTATTCTGGCGTGATGTCGGAATCATACGCGATGCACATGGCAAGCCCGGGCTTTGCCTGACCGGCGGGGCGCTGGCAAGATTACGGCAAATTACTCCGGCGGGAAGCATGGCGCAAATCGATCTGACGCTGACAGATGACCCCCCGTGGGCACAGGCCATCGTCCTGATTACGGCAAATCCGGTTGATAATATATAAGAATTACCTTACAAGGTCAGATTGTCGGAAATTATTAAATAGTGAATGGAATAAATGTCTGAAATTAAAAGCGAACAGGTTGTGACAGGGGCAAGCAAGGCGGAAAAGAAGGAAGAAAGCTGGTTCAGTGTTCTGGTATGGGCGCTGGTTATTGCCCTCATTTTCAGGACTTTTCTCTTTCAACCGTTTAAAATTCCGTCCAAATCCATGATGGATAATCTGCTGGTCGGGGATTATCTGCTGGTCTCGAAAATGGCCTATGGTTATAGCCATCATTCCTTTCCCTTCAGCCCGGATTTTTTCTCGGGGCGTATTTTTGCAAGTCCTGTAAAGCGCGGCGATGTTGTGGTATTCAGGCTGCCGCGTGATCCTTCCATATATTATATCAAGCGGATTATCGGTCTGCCGGGGGACACTGTTCAGATGAAGAAAAGCCGCCTCTATCTGAATGGCAAAATAGTACCGCGTAAACGGGTTACAGATTTCAAGATTATCAATAAATTCGGTCAGGAAGAAATCCATCCCAGATACCGCGAAACCCTGCCGTCCGGCAAATCCTATACAACTCTTGACAATGGATGGAATCCTTTTGGCAAGGCGGATGATACCGATATTTACCGGGTGCCAAAGGGAAATTATTTTGCCATGGGGGATAACCGGGACAATTCACTCGACAGCCGGTTCAAGAAAAGCGAAGGAGTGGGGTATGTGCCGTTTGAAAATATTGTCGGCAAGGCAGAAGTAATCTGGATTTCCTTTGACGATAATGCCCGTCTGTGGGAATTCTGGAAATGGTTCCCGAAACAGCGGCGCGACCGTATTTTCACGATGATCAAGTAAGATAGCTCATGACAGATTCATTGGGTCAGTATAGCGATGTTTACAGGAATATTGGCTATATTTTTAATGATGTGGAGTTGCTGCGCGAAGCCCTGACCCACCCGAGTCTTGAGGGCGGCAGGCAGTATCAGCGGCTGGAATTTGTTGGCGACCGGGTGCTGGGTCTGGTCATTGCAGAATGGCTGTTTGAATTATATCCTGATGTGGATGAGGGCGGCCTCGCCAGCCGCCACACCAATATGGTCCGCAAGGAAACCCTGGCCGAGGCGGCAAAGCTGATGAAATTATCGGCCTTCATCCATATGGCGAAAAGCACCGAGGATAACGGCGGACGGGAAAAACCCACGATCCTCGCCGATGTCTGTGAGGCGGTGATCGGCGCGGTTAATCTGGACAGCGGTTATGATGCCGCGCGGAAACTGGTACGAAAATTCTGGAAAGGCTATATTTCCCGGGCGACCATTGCCCGCCGTGATGCCAAAACAAGGCTGCAGGAATGGGTGCAGGCGCGTCATATCCCGACCCCGGATTATGTGGTTGTTGATCAAAGCGGCCCGGCCCATGATCCCTTCTTCACGATTGAGGTCAGGGTCAGGGATATGCCCCCGGTCACCGGCAAGGGGCATTCCAAGCGCGAGGCACAGCAGAATGCCGCCGCAGGGATGCTTTCCCGTCTCGACAGTGAAAAGAAAAGTTCGAATCTATGACGTCTGATGATACACAATGTGGATTTGTTGCCTTGCTCGGCGCGCCGAATGCCGGCAAATCCACCCTGCTCAATTCGCTGGTCGGCAGCAAGATTTCCATCGTTACCCATAAGGTACAGACCACCAGAACCCGCTTTATCGGTATTGCTCTTCACCAGAACTGCCAGATGATTTTTATTGACACGCCGGGCATTTTTGCTGCCGGAAAAAGGCTGGAACGGGCTATGGTGTCCGCCGCCTGGGCCGGGGCGAGTGAGGCAGATGTGGTGGTGGTAATCGTCGATGCCGCCCGTCCGCTTGATGATAACAGTCGCCGTATCATAGATGGTCTGAAAAAAAACGGACGGAAGGCTATCCTCGCCCTGAACAAGATTGACGCCATCCGGCGCGACAGCCTGCTGAAACTTTCACAGGAGCTGAATGACATGGGAGATTTCAGCGAAACCCTGATGATTTCGGCGTTGAAGGGTGATGGCCTTGGCGACCTGAAGGAGGTAATCAGCCGCCAACTGCCCAAAGGTCCGTGGCTCTATCCCGAAGACCAGATGACCGATATTAGCGAGCGGATGCTGGCGGCAGAGGTTACCAGAGAGAAATTCTTCCTGCGCCTGCATGAGGAACTGCCCTATGCGGCAACGGTCGAGACCGAGGCCTGGCAGGAAAAAAAGGACGGCAGTGTCCGTATCGAGCAGGTCATTTATGTCGAACGCGACAGCCAGAAAGCCATCGTGATTGGCAAGGGTGGGCGCAGCCTGAAGGAAATCGGTAAAATGGCCCGCGAGGAGCTGGAAGACATGCTTGACCGCCGGGTCCATCTGTTTATTTTCGTCAAGGTCAGAAAAAACTGGTCCGAGGACCGGGAACGCTACCGCAATATGGGGCTGGACTGGGTTGAATGAGACCTGGACTCTAAATCCTGTCTTCTTTGGTCAGTGTTTTTATTTTGAGGGCCGCTGCAATGAATTTTCCGTCCGTTTCACTGGCGCGGGCCGCTTCAAGGGCGCTGTTAAGCGCGATCAGACTTTTTAAGTCTGCAGGGGCGTCCTGAATCTTCTCGCTCTTCACAGCCGGGGCAATATTCTGTTTGGTCATGTCTGATCCTCTATCCATTATTTCTGTCATATTATAGCGGGCAGGGATAAATAATTTCTTAACTTTTTCTGAAGGGGACAGAGGTTTTCTTGGTCACCGTACGCAGCGAGAAATTGGACTTGATCTGGGACACGCCGGGCAGGGCGGTCAGGATGTCCATATGCAGGCGTTCATAGTCCGACGCATCGGCGACAACCACCCTGAGCAGATAGTCCGCATCGCCGCTCATCAGATAGCATTCCATGATCTGTGGACAGTCCCGGACCTTTTTCTCAAATTCGGCGAGCTTTTCCTTGGTCTGTTTTTCCACCGTAATATGGACAAAGACATTGTCGGGCAGTCCGGCAGCCGCCTGCTGGACAATGGCGACATAATGGTCAATCACCCCGTTTTCTTCCAGTGATTTCACCCGCCGCAGGCAGGCAGAGGGCGATAAGCCGACCCTGTTTGCCAGATCATTATTGCTGATCCGGCCTTCATTCTGCAACGACTCAAGTATGGCATAATCAATCCTGTCCAGATGAATATTTCGAAATTTATGTCTCATATTAGATAATCTACACAATAATATGCAGAAAATCAACAGTTGGATGGTGATGTTTGCAAGGATATTCTGTCGGATTTTTTATATACTGGAGGCAGGAAATATCCCTTAAATTCAGGAAGGCGTTAAAAAAATGATTATCGGTGTACCAAAGGAAATCAAGATTCATGAATATCGTGTCGGTCTGACCCCGGGCAGTGTGTCCGAATTTATCCGCAACGGTCATGAGGTGATTGTTGAAAAGAATGCCGGGGCCGGAATCGGCTTTGCCGACCGGGATTATCAGGCTGTCGGGGCCGAAATCGTGGCGACGGCGGCAGAAATATTCGCCCGGGCCAAAATGATCGTCAAGGTCAAGGAGCCTCAGCTTGTTGAATGTAAGATGCTGACAGAGAATCACCTGCTCTATACCTATCTTCATCTGGCGGCAGACCCTGATCAGACAGAGGCGCTGATGCGGTCGGGTTGCACAGCCATAGCCTATGAGACCGTGACCAATGATGCCGGTGGCCTGCCGCTGCTTGCACCGATGAGCGAGGTCGCGGGGCGGATGTCAATTCAGGCCGGTGCCCATGCGCTGGAAAAGGAATGCGGCGGCAGGGGTATTCTGCTCGGCGGGGTTCCGGGGGTTGCCCCGGCAAATGTGGTGATTATCGGCGGCGGCGTTTCGGGCATGAATGCGGCGGAAATGGCGGTTGGCCTGGGGGCGGATGTCAGTGTTTTTGACCGTAATATTGATGTGTTGCGGCGGCTGGACAACCGGTTCCGGGGAGCGGTCAAGACCCGCTATTCCACCGGCCATGATCTGGAGAATGCGGTGCTTGGGGCTGATCTGGTGATCGGCGCGGTTCTGGTTGCCGGGGCGGCGGCGCCAAAGCTGGTCAGTGCCGATATGGTCCGGCGCATGAAGGACGGCGCGGTGCTGGTCGATATTGCCATTGATCAGGGGGGCTGTTTTGAAACCTCGCACCCGACAACCCACGCCGACCCGACCTTTATCGTGGATGGGGTGGTGCATTACTGCGTCGCCAATATGCCCGGTGCCGTGGCCCGGACCTCGACCTTTGCCCTGAATAATGCCACATTGCCCTTTGGTCTGGCGCTGGCCAACAAGGGCTGGGAACAGGCCTGCCGGGATGATGCTCATCTGGCGCAGGGGGTTAATATCTCGGGCGGTTTTGTGACGTATGAGGCGGTCGCCAAAGCCCTTGACAGGGAATACCGCCCGTTGAGCTTGTAAGATGTAATTCCCCCCTTGTTAAAGGCCTGCTCTTGGGGGTAAGCTGTGGGTCCACACAAAACGGGACCTGAGCCATATGCCGGATGATAATTTTAAAGAAACTTCCCTGCGCTACCATCGGGAGCCTACGCCGGGCAAACTTGAGATAACGCCAACCAAACCATTGTCAAACCAGCGCGATCTGGGCCGGGCCTATTCGCCG
>Ga0256829_1001968_pt1 | contig 15889 bp, 12 predicted proteins | sample 131447metaG_FD_185979 | JGI IMG/M metagenome (GOLD analysis project Ga0256829, IMG submission 185979) | Hydrothermal vent microbial communities from Lau Basin, Pacific Ocean - 131-447 | ecosystem: Environmental > Aquatic > Marine > Hydrothermal vents | place: Pacific Ocean: Lau Basin | collected...
ACGAAGATGCCAAATAAGATCGTTATCTTTTCCTATTTCGTTATTTTCGCCAGCAGCAACAATCATAGTTAAGTTGTCAACTATTTTGCTGTTTTTTTGATTAAATACTTGACTTTCTGCAATAGTTAAATCTTCTTTTTCCAGTTGTGCTTTTAGTTTTTCTATGCGTACTTTTTGTTTGTTTACTAGCTTAGCCAATTGTTTTTCTTCCCATTCTTTACCCATAAATTTATGAGTAACAAATACATTAAATAAATGAAAAACAAATAAGAATAACCAAACAATAATAGCAATTACAAACCAATCTTGACCAAAAATTTTTAGATCTTGACCAATACCTAAAACGGTATTTGCTAAGATTAAAAATAAAGCGCCAATTAAAAATATAACAAAATGATAGTATAGGCGTTTTTTTTGTTTAACACGTTGTTGAGCATTTTTTATTAATTCTAATTGCTCTTTATCTATCTGCGGTTTTTCCTTTTTTTTGCCGAACATATAATTGTTATTAAACAGCAACTGCACCTTTAATGTGTGGATGCGGATTATAATTTTCTAATGTGAAATCTTCAAATTTAAAATCGAAAATATCTTTTACTTCAGGATTTAACTTCATTGTTGGTAATGGTCTGCAGTCTCTAGATAATTGCAATTCTAATTGCTCTAAATGGTTATTGTAAATATGTGCATCTCCGAAAGTATGAATGAATTCTCCAGCTTCGTAACCGCAAACTTGCGCCATCATCATTGTGAATAAAGCATAAGATGCGATGTTAAACGGTACACCTAAAAAGATATCTGCACTACGTTGGTATAGTTGGCAAGATAATTTACCATTAGCCACATAAAACTGAAAAAACGCATGACATGGTGGTAAAGCCGCTTTACCATTAGCAACATTTTCACTAAAGCTTTTAGAAGTGTCTGGCATTACAGAAGGATTCCAAGCAGATACTAGCATACGTCTACTATCTGGATTGTTTTTTAGTGTATCTATAACTTCTTTAATTTGGTCAATCTCATCACTATTCCAGTTTCTCCATTGGTGACCATATACAGGACCAAGATCTCCATTTCCGTCAGCCCATTCGTTCCAGATTCTTACACCGTTTTCTTGTAAATAGTTAATGTTGGTGTCGCCTTTTAAAAACCAAAGTAACTCATGTATAATAGATTTTAAGTGTAGTTTTTTTGTGGTTACCATAGGAAAACCTTCACTTAAATCAAATCTCATTTGGTAACCAAAAACACTTTTGGTGCCTGTTCCTGTACGGTCTTCTTTTGCGTTTCCGTGTTCTAAAACGTGTTTTACAAGGTTGTGATATTGCTTCATAATACTATTTCTGCGAAAGCAGAAATCTCATTTTTAGTTATAAAAATAGCTAGTTATTTTGAAATAAGAAATAGCTAAAAACGAAAATAAACAAAATTCAATGTAGTTAATTAGTTAATTGATTTTAAGATATTAAAAGTTATTAACTACTATTTTAAATGAAAAAGTTACGTCTTGGATTTAAAGATTTCTGCTTTCGCAGAAATTGTTCTAACCAATAATCATTCCTGCAATTGTAGCTGATATTAGAGAAGCAATTGTACCTCCAATTAAAGCTTTTATACCAAATTGCGATAATGTTTTACGTTGTCCAGGTGCTAAAGAACCAATACCACCAATTTGAATTCCGATAGAAGCAAAATTTGCAAAACCACAAAGCATATATGTAGCCATAATAATTGACTTTTCATACTTTAAATGTGTAGGATTTGCTATGTTTTTTAAGTCTGCTAATTGAATGTATCCAATAAATTCTGATGCAGCTAATTTAATTCCTAAAAGTTGTCCCATTAAAGCCATATCTTCTTTAGCAACACCAATTAACCACATAAGAGGAGAGAAGATATAACCGAGAATAAGTTCTAATGATAAATTTTGATACGGTGTATTATCTGCAATCCAAGAGTTAAAAGTAGTAACATCTCCAACCCAGCCTAAAATACCATTAATCATTGCAATAAAAGCAACAAAAACTAAAAGCATAGCACCAACATTAACAGCAAGTCTTAAACCTTCTGTAGTACCGTTGGCAATAGCATCTAAAATATTAGATCCAATTTTTTCTTGCGACACTTCAACGTCTGTATTTACTTTTTCGGTTTGAGGATATAGTATTTTTGAAATAACAATAGCACCTGGAGCAGCCATAACGGATGCTGCTAATAAGTGTTTAGCATAGAAAAGGCGTAAAGCTTCATCTTCACCTCCTAAAAAACCAATATAAGCGGCAAGTACAGCGCCAGCAACAGTAGCCATACCACCAATCATAACAAGAAGCATCTCAGACTTATTCATTTTTTCTAAGTATGCTTTAATTAATAGAGGTGCTTCGGTTTGTCCTAAAAAGATGTTACCAGCAACAGATAGACTTTCTGCTCCAGAAATTTTTAAGGCTTTTGATAATAACCAAGCCATTCCTTTAACTACCTTTTGAATAATTCCTAGGTAAAAAAGAACAGATGTTAATGCTGAAAAGAAAATAATAGTTGGTAACACTTGAAAGGCAAAGATAAAACCGAAAGTATCCATATCTACTACTAAACCTTCAAATAAAAATTTGCTTCCTGCTCTTGTAAAATCTAAGACACTTACAAAAAGTCCACCAACAAATTCAAAACCATTTTTTATAAAGTCTACTTTTAAAACGCCTATTGCAATTAATAATTGAAAAGCTAGACCTATTCCAACAATTTTCCAATCAATAGCTCTACGATTACTACTAAATAGAAAAGCTATTACTATTAAAGAAACCATACCTAGCGCACCACGCCATAAACTATTAAATGAAAATCCTTGATTTGGGATTATTTGATTTGCTTCTGCAACGGTTGTTTCTTTTTTGGATTGTGGTTTTACAACAAACTTATAGATGTTTTCTTTTTGGGATAATACTAAAGTTGAATCTGTTAAGTTTTTAATTTTAAACCTTTTTGTCATTTCAAAAGGTGTATCATAATAAAAAACTAAAACTTTATTTTGAAAAATATAATCTCCGCTAGCATCTTTTAGCTTAAAAGAACCTTGATTTAATTTAAGCTCTGTGTTTTTTTGAATAATTAGCGGTTTGGTGTCTGTAGAATTGATATTAATGTTACTAGTGTCTAACAACCAATCTTTACTAATATCTTGCGCTAAAGTAGAGGTAAATGCAAGTAAGAAGGTTACTGTAACAATTAAAAAATTTTTCATTTGTAAAAAGTGTAAGTTATCTTTTAGATATTTCGTCTCTAATTTTAGCTGCTTTTTCGTAGTCTTCGTTGTTAACAGCTTCATCTAAAAGTTTATGAAGTTCTTCTATGCTTTTAGACTGTAATTCGTCTTTAGAAGAAGAGGTTTCTAATTCTAATTCTTCGTTAATTATTTCATTAACTAATACGTCATCTTCGTCTTCGTTGTCTTCATCTTTTGGGTCTACTTTTAAGTAGATACCAGCTTTGTCTAGAATATTTTTGTAAGTAAAAATAGGTGCTTGAAAACGGAGTGCTAGTGCAATAGCATCACTGGTTCTTGCATCTATAATTTCTTCAATTTTATCACGCTCGCAGATTAATGAAGAGTAGAAAACACCATCTACTAACTTATGTATAATGACTTGTTTGACCACAATATCAAAACGGTCTGCAAAATTTTTAAATAAATCGTGGGTAAGTGGTCTTGGTGGTTTAATTTCTTTTTCTAAAGCAATAGCTATAGATTGTGCTTCAAAAGCACCAATAACGATAGGTAATTTACGGTCTCCGTCAACCTCATTTAAGATAAGCGCATAGGCGCCATTTTGGGTTTGGCTGTACGAAATTCCTTTAATATTTAGTCTTACTAAACTCATGCAATCAAAAACACAAAGAACTGTTTAAATTAGGACTTTACCAAACCGTAAGGGTTAGATTTTTGTGCAAAATTTAAACAGTCCTTGTTATATCAGACTTAAAGTTAAAAAAAAATTAAGCGTTTGCTGATTTAAAAGCTTTTAATTTTTCTATAAGTTGAGGTACGACTTCAAAAGCGTCACCAACAACTCCATAATCTGCAGCTTTAAAGAAAGGTGCTTCTGGATCTGTGTTGATTACTACTTTTACTTTAGAGGCGTTAATACCAGCTAAATGTTGGATGGCACCACTAATACCAATAGCAATGTAAAGGTTAGAAGCTACAGGCTTTCCTGTTTGTCCAACGTGTTCGCTATGAGGTCTCCAGCCTAAGTCAGAAACTGGTTTAGAGCATGCTGTTGCTGCACCTAAAACGTCTGCTAATTCTTCAACCATTCCCCAGTTTTCAGGTCCTTTTAGACCACGACCAGCAGATACTACTATTTCTGCATCTGCAATAGTTACTTTATCTGTAACTTTATCTACAGACTCAACAGTAACACCAGATATAGCGATTTCTGGAGAGAAATCTTCAGAAGAAGCACTTGCGCTGTTTTCAACTAAACCAAAAGAGTTGTTTGATACACCAACAATTTTCACATCTGTATCTATAGTTGTAAAGTTGAATGCTTTATTTGTAAAAGCAGTACGTTTTACTGTAAAAGGAGACGTAGATGTTGGAACAGCTACTACATTAGATGCATATCCTGCGTCTAATCCTACAGATAATAATGGTGCTAAATATTTACTGTCTGCACTTTGACTAAGCACAACTACTTTAGATCCTTCTTGCTTTGCAGCTTGAGATAAAACTGAAGCATAAGATTTTGCGTTAAACTTAGCTAAACCATCGTTAGATACGTTAAGCACTTTGTCTACACCATATTTACCTAACTCTGAAGTGTCATTTACATTAACTGCAACAGCAGTAACGCTTGTACCCATTTGGTCTGCAACTGCTTTAGCGTAAGATGCAACCTCAAAAGCAGCTTTTTTTAAAGTTCCGTTTTCTGATTCTGTATATACTAAAATTGACATGTTTATAATTTTTTAAATTCTGAAACTAATTTTCGTAATCTAACGATTAGATTACTTTAGCTTCGTTGTGTAAAAGATTAACTAATTCGTCTAAGTTATCAGGAGCAACTAAAGTTACTTCACCTTTTGGAGCTGGTTTTTCAAACTTAACAGATCCAGTTTCTGTACTTGCGCCAACAGGTTCAAGTACGTTTAAAGGTTTTTTTCTAGCCATCATGATACCTCTCATATTAGGAATACGTAAATCGCTTTCTTCTACTAATCCTTTTTGTCCACCAATTACTAAAGGTAATGTTGTAGATACACTTTCTTTACCACCATCAATTTCTCTTGTAGCTTTAGCGTTAGTGCCATCTACTTCAAGGCTAATGCAGTTAGTAACAAAGTTGGCGTCAACCATTTCTGCTAACATACCTGGTACCATTGCACCGTTGTAGTCAATAGACTCACGACCAGCAATTACTAAATCGTAACCACCATCTTTTACCACTTTAGCTAATTCTTTAGCAACTTGATAACCATCTTTAGCTTCGGCATTTACTCTAATAGCAGTATCTGCACCAATAGCTAATGCTTTTCTTAAAGTAGGCTCGGTTTCTGGTCCACCAACGTTAACAACGTCTACAGAAGCGCCTTGTTTTTCTTTAAACCACATCGCTCTGGTTAAACCAAATTCGTCATTAGGATTAATTACAAATTGAACACCGTTAGTGTCAAATTTTGTGTCTCCATCAGTAAAATTAATTTTTGAAGTAGTGTCTGGTACGTGACTAATACACACTAAAATTTTCATATTTTTTAATTTATTTAGTTTTTAAATGAATGCTTTTAAACCTACTAAAACGTTGTAGTAACGTAGGCTGAACAGCAATTTTTTATAAAATTTCAAAGCAAAAAACGCTCTAAAATCTTGTGGTTACGAAGATATGGAAATATTTTTAAAATTTACTATGCGTGCATAATAAATTTTAAAGAATTCTTTTACTGTAAGTTTTTCATTAATTCTTATTTTTGCAATTCAAATAGATATTTTAATGAAAACAATACAGTTTAGAGAAGCTATTGCAGAAGCCATGAGCGAAGAGATGCGTCGTGACGAAAGCATCTACCTGATGGGTGAAGAAGTAGCAGAATATAATGGTGCTTATAAAGCATCTAAAGGTATGTTGGACGAGTTTGGTCCAAAACGTGTTATTGATACACCAATTGCAGAGCTTGGTTTTGCTGGTGTGGCTATTGGGTCTACCATGACTGGTAATAGACCGATAGTAGAATATATGACCTTTAACTTCTCTTTAGTTGGTATTGACCAAATTATAAATAACGCTGCAAAAATTAGACAAATGTCCGGTGGACAATTTAAATGTCCAATTGTTTTTAGAGGTCCAACAGCTTCTGCAGGACAATTAGCAGCTACACATAGTCAAGCTTTTGAAAGCTGGTTTGCTAATACACCAGGTTTAAAAGTGGTAGTGCCTTCTAACCCATATGATGCAAAAGGTTTATTAAAATCTGCAATACGTGATGACGATCCAGTTATTTTTATGGAGTCTGAACAAATGTATGGTGATAAAGGTGAAGTGCCAGAAGGAGAATACACTATACCATTAGGTGTGGCAGATATTAAGCGTGAAGGAACAGATGTAACCATCGTTTCTTTTGGAAAAATTATAAAAGAAGCTTACAAAGCTGCAGACGAACTTGAAAAAGAAGGAATCTCTGTTGAAATTATAGATCTTCGTACAGTTAGACCAATGGACAGAAAAGCTATTTTAGAATCTGTAAAGAAAACAAACCGTTTAGTAGTTTTAGAAGAAGCTTGGCCATTTGGTAACGTAGCAACTGAAATTACTTACCTTGTACAAAGCGAAGCATTTGACTTTTTAGATGCACCAATTGTAAAAATAAACACTGCAGATACACCAGCACCTTACAGTCCAGTATTGTTAGAAGAGTGGTTACCAAACCATAACGATGTGATAAAGGCTGTTAAAAAAGTGATGTACAAATAAAAAATTATTATTTTCGTTATATCAAAACTTCATTAGCACGATTGTTGATGAAGTTTTTTTGTTTATAAATCAAAATTAATGAATAAACTTTTTTCTGCCCTTTTTTTTCTTTTTAGCATCATTTCTGCGTTAGCACAAACCAAAGTTAGTGGTCAAGTTTTTGACGCATCAAATAATCCGGTGCCTTTTGCAAATGTAATTTTTAAAGGTTCTTCAATAGGAGTAATAACTAATGAAGAAGGTACCTTTTATATTGAAGACGAAAATAATTGGGACGTATTAAAAATATCTTTCATTGGTTTTGAAACTCAAGAAATTCAACTTGAAAAAAGAGTAACTTATCAGTTAAAGGTGACGCTTCAAGAAGAAGCTGCTGCATTAGATGAAGTGGTTATTGTCTCTGGTAAACAACCTAAAAAGAACAATCCTGCAATTGATATTTTAAGAAAAATATGGGCAAATAAACGTAGTAACGGACTTAAACAGTACAAACAATATCAATACGATAAATACGAAAAAGTTGAATTTGACCTTAACACCATAGATAGCTCGCTTATAGAAAGTAAGTTGTTTAAGGGTATGGAGTTTGTTTTTAATCAGGTAGATACTTCTAAAGTGACTGGTAAAACGTATTTACCAATGTTTATTAACGAAGCTGCTAGCGAGGTTTACGGTGATAATGTAATAAACGAAAAACGAGAAATTTTAAAAGGAAATAAAAACTCAGGGTTTAGTAATAATCAAGTAATTATTGACTTTGTAGACGATTTGTATTCAGACTATGATGTATATGATAACTATTTAAAGTTTTTTGATAAAAGCTTTGTTAGTCCAATCTCTCGTACCGGAATACAAACGTATAATTATGTCCTTTCAGATAGTGCATATATTGATAACAAATGGTGTTATAATATTATTTATTATCCTAGACGTAAAAACGAACTTACTTTTAAAGGCGATTTTTGGGTGGCAGATACCACATTTGCATTAAAAAACATCAATATGCAAGCCTCTAAAAGCGCCAATATAAATTGGGTGAAAGAAATTTATATAGAGCAAGATTTTGAAGTGTTAAACGATTCAGTCTTTTTAATAAAAAGAGATTATTTTATGTCAGATTTTGCCTTTAATAAGAAGGAAAAATCTAGAGGAATTTACGGAAAACGTACCACACTTTACGATAATTACAAGTTTGATAAAGAAAAAGATCCTAAGTTTTACAAGCAAAAAGTTTACAGTTTTGATGAAGATATCTATAATCAAGATGATAGTTTTTGGGATAAAAACCGCATGGAGTCCTTAAGTAAAGACGAAAAAGGTGTTTACGTCATGTTAGATTCTTTAAAAAAGACTAAAAAATTTAAAAGACTCTACAACTTAGGAAGCATTTTGGCATCTGGTTATATAGAGTTTGATGATTTAAATTTAGACTACGGACCTATATTTTCAACCTTTGGTTATAATGAAGTTGAAGGTGTTAGATTAAGAGCTGGCGGACGTACTTATTTTGGGCAAAATGATTTATGGCGTATAGAAGGATTTACAGCGTACGGTTTTAGAGATAATAAGTTTAAATATGGTATTTCAGGAAAATGGCTATTAGATAAAAAAAGCAGATTGATAATTTCTGGAGGAAACCGTCGTGATGTAGAACAAATAGGTGCAAGTCTAACTAATAGCACAGATGTTTTAGGACGAAGTTTAGCAAGCTCATCAGTAGTAGGAACAGGAATAAACGATAAATTAACCAATATTAACCTAAGTACTTTAGTAATAGAAGCAGAGCCATTAAGAAACTTTGTAACTCGTTTAAGCGGAAGTTACCGAACCTTAGAGTCTGCTTCAAAAACCTTTAGTTTAGATTATTATACAGACGCAACTCAAACAACGACAAAATCTGAAGTAAAACAATATGAAACCGCAATCTCTTTATCTTATTTTCCAAAAAGAGAAATGACAGGTTTTGGTGTAGAACGAAGAACAAAAAACGATGATTTTGCAAGGCTTTTTGCGCAGATTTCTATAGGCGATCAAAGTATTTTAAATAGTGATTTTGATTATACTAAAGTTCAATTTTCATATACGCAACCTTGGGCGATAGGAGGTTTTGGAAGACTGTACACAACTATAGAAGCAGGTAAAACTTTTGGAGAAGTTCCTTTAGGTTTATTAAGTGTTGTGCCAGGTAACCAAAGTTATTTTTCAATATATAATACTTTTTCAAACCTTGATTTTTATGAGTTTGTTACCGATGAATATGCAACACTTCATATAGAACATAACTTTAACGGAAGATTATTTTCTCGTATCCCATTCTTAAAAAAATATAATTTAAGAGCTATTCTAGGAGCAAGAGGTGTTATAGGTAATATATCTCAAGACAATAGAAATATTAACGCTTCAGGATTAATTTATGAAGCTCCAAACAGAAAACCTTACTATGAGTATAGTTTTGGTGTAGGAAACATTTTTAAAGTCTTTAGAATAGATTTTAATTTTAGAGGTAATTATACAGATCCTGTTTTATATCCAGATGCTAGAAAGTTTGGCGTAACCGGTAGTTTTGGTTTTTATTTTTAAAAAAGAATGCGCTATAGGTATGTTACTATATCAATTTTCCAAAGTCAAACTATTTTCTCTTGCCTAAACCTAAATAATCACTTACTTTTGCATCCCTTATTTTTAGATAGTTAATAAATAAATAACGCTATTAGCGTATAAAATAATTAAGATGAGCCCAAAAGGAGAAACAACATTTGATGCTTTAGTAGAAATTCCTAAAGGAAGCAGAAACAAATATGAATATGACTTTGATTTAAAAAAAATACGTTTTGACCGTATGCTATTCTCTTCGATGATGTATCCAGGAGATTACGGATTTATACCACAAACACTAGCTTTAGATGGTGATCCGTTAGACGTTTTAATTTTAGGGCATGAGCCTACGTTTCCTATGTGTGTTGTAGAGGTAAAACCAATCGGAGTATTCCATATGGCAGATGAAAAAGGTCCAGACGAAAAAATAGTTTGTGTACCAGTATCTGATCCAATTTGGAATTCTAAAAATGATATATCAGATATTAATCCTCACCGTTTAGATGAAATTACTCATTTCTTCCAAGTTTACAAAGATTTAGAAAAAAAGAAAGTAGATGTAGGAAGCTGGGGAGATGCAAAAGAAGCTTACGAAATTGTTAGCAAATGCGTAGATAGATACGAAAACAGCGAACATAAAGCAAACGGCGATTTCTTAATCTAAGTTAAGAAAATTATACCCGCTAAAACCGGAGATTTTATAAACATTTTAAATATTCAAAACCCTTACATATTGATTGTAAGGGTTTTTGTATTAGATTCCATTTTGTTACATTTACGATAATTAACACTAACAAATCAAAATAAATATGGAATCAAACATGATTTATTTGCCAATAGCATTGGCAATTCTCGGACTTGTTTTTATGTTCGTTAAAATGGCTTGGGTAAAAAAACAAGCTGCTGGGAACGAGAAAATGCAAGGTATTTCTAAAGCTATAAAAGAAGGTGCTTTAGCATTTCTAAATGCAGAATACAGATTATTAGCAATATTTGTAGTCATTGCTTCAATTGCATTATTTGGAATATCTCAAGTTGTATCAACAACTAGTTGGATGATTATTCCGGCATTTATTATCGGAGCTGTTTTTTCTGCTTTAGCAGGAAATATAGGAATGAGAATCGCAACAGATGCTAACGCACGTACTGCCGAAGCTGCAAAAACAAGTTTACCACAAGCGTTAAAAGTGTCTTTTGGTGGAGGAACAGTAATGGGATTAGGAGTTGCTAGTTTAGCAGTTTTAGGGCTTAGTTTGTTATTCTTATTGTTCTTAGGACAATTTATGGGTAATGAAGGTTCTTTTTATAAAAATATGACTATCGTTTTAGAAACCTTAGCTGGCTTTTCTTTAGGAGCAGAATCAATAGCACTTTTTGCTCGTGTTGGTGGTGGTATTTATACTAAAGCTGCAGATGTTGGTGCCGATTTAGTAGGTAAAGTAGAAGCTGGTATACCAGAAGACGATCCGCGTAATCCAGCAACAATTGCAGATAACGTAGGAGATAATGTTGGTGATGTTGCCGGTATGGGAGCAGATTTATTTGGTAGCTATGTAGCAACAGTTTTAGCTGCTATGGTATTGGGTAACTATATCATAAAAGATATGGCAGATACTGGTACTGTATTAGAATCTTTTAATGGTATGGGACCAATCTTACTACCAATAGTCATAGCTGGTGTTGGTATTTTGGCTTCAATTATAGGGACGTTTTTAGTTAGAATTTCTTCAAACGAAGCTAAAGAGTCTCAAGTTCAAAAAGCACTAGATGTAGGAAACTGGGTTTCGATAGGTATTACACTTGCTGCAAGTTGGTTCTTAATTCGTTGGATGTTACCAGAAACAATTCAAATGAGCTTCTTTGGAGAAGGTATAAAAGCTATTCCATCAAGACATGTGTTTTATGCAGCTATGATTGGATTAGCAGTAGGTGCATTAATATCTATAGTAACAGCGCATTACACAAGCTTAGGTAAAAAACCAGTTTTAGATATCGTAAAAAATAGTTCAACAGGAGCAGCAACAAACATTATTGCAGGTTTAGCGGTAGGTATGAAATCTACTTTCTTATCTGTAATTTTATTTGCAGCAGCAATTTATGGGTCGTATGCATTAGCAGGATTTTATGGTGTTGCATTAGCAGCTTCTGCAATGATGGCAACAACAGCAATGCAGTTAGCAATAGATGCGTTTGGACCAATAGCAGATAATGCTGGTGGAGTAGCAGAAATGAGCGAGCTTGAGCCACACGTAAGAGAACGTACAGATATTTTAGATTCGGTTGGTAACACAACTGCAGCAGTAGGTAAAGGTTTTGCAATAGCATCTGCAGCCTTAACAGCGTTAGCATTATTTGCTGCTTATGTAACTTTTACAGGTATTGATGGTATTAACATTTTTAAGGCAGATGTGTTAGCTATGTTATTTGTCGGAGGTATGATTCCTGTAATTTTCTCTGCATTAGCTATGCAATCTGTAGGTAAAGCAGCAATGGAAATGGTACAAGAAGTGCGTCGTCAGTTTAAAGAAATTCCGGGGATTATGGAAGGAACTGGTACGCCAGAATATGCAAAATGTGTAGATATTTCTACTAAAGCAGCATTAAAAGAAATGATTTTACCAGGATTAATCACAATTATCACTCCGATAATTATAGGATTAATTTTTGGAGCAGAACCTTTAGGTGGTTATATGGCTGGTGTATGTGTGTCTGGTGTTATGTGGGCAATTTTCCAGAACAATGCTGGTGGTGCATGGGACAATGCTAAAAAATCTTTTGAAGCAGGTGTTGAAATAGATGGAAAAATGGAGTATAAAGGTAGTGAAGCGCATAAAGCAGCAGTTACTGGAGATACTGTCGGAGATCCATTTAAAGATACCTCAGGACCATCTATGAATATTTTAATTAAGTTAACCTGTCTAGTAGGATTAGTAATAGCTCCAATCCTAGGGAATCACGATGTGGAAGAAGGTATGGCAATGAATAAAGATGTTGAGGTTACAGTAAATAATAGTAATAAAAAAGAGGTGAAAGTTAAAGTTATTATGGAAAAAAATAATGACGGAACTGTAACTGCAAACGTAACATCAACAACAGTTAGCAACGGAGAATCTTTTGTGAAAAAGCATGTTTTTACAGGAACAGAAGAAGAAGTTAATGCAAAAATTAATGCTTTAGAAAATACTAAAGATAGCAATAACAAAAAAGTGAAAAAGCAAATAGAAGTTACAAAAGAAGAGATTAAAAACTTACCTCAAGCTTAATACTTTAAGTATTATAAAATTAAAGACCTGCTATTGTTTTTAGCAGGTTTTTTTTATGTTATATTTGAAACTAATATGAGCTGGTTTAAAAAAGATCCGTTACAAATAATTTCATTTTTAAGTTATGGTACACAACATCATTTCTATATACGTGGTCGCGCTTTAGAAGACGAAACTATTAATTTAGAAGAGAAAAGCTTGTGGAATCTTATCCTTAATACTTGGAAGCGTTTTGAAACCGATGAAATTAAAAACACCAAACTCAAAATTACTTTACCAGATAACAGGGTTTATTATACAAAAACCGATAGAGATGGATACTATAAAATAGATGTTAGTAATGAAGATTTTAAACATCTTGTCAATCCAGAAGGTTGGTTAAATTTTGAGCTTTCTTATGATGAACCTAACATAAAACGTACCATTCAAAAAGAAAACCGTTTTAAAGGTGAAATGTTAATACCTGCTAAAGATGCAGATTTTGGTGTAATAAGTGACATTGATGATACGATTATTCATACCGGAGTAGCTTCATTTTTAAAATGGCGTGTTATTTTTAATACCTTTTTAAAACATGTACAAAGTAGAATGCCTTTAGAAGGAGCAGCAGAGTTTTATCATTTTTTACATCGTGGTACAACTGGCAAAAAGGCTAATCCTATATTTTACGTAAGTCATAGTCCATGGAATTTATACAGATATTTAGAGTTTTTTTTAAAAACGAACAACTTTCCTAAAGGACCAATATTACTTCGTAGTTTTAGAACTATTTTTAAAAAGAAAACATCTACTTGCAAGCCCCAAAAACAACTAGAAATTACTAATATTTTAAATACCTATCCTAATTTACCATTTTTATTAATTGGAGATAGCGGTGAGTATGATCCAGATATTTATTTAGAGTTAGTCAATAGTTTTCCTAACCGTATTAAGGTTGTTTATTTGCGTAGTGTATTACATAAACAAAAAATGCAGCGTGTTAAAAAGCTATTAGCAGATTACAGTATTCCTGTTATGTTAGTAGACAGTAGCAAAGAAGCTATTGCGCACGCTAAAGGTTTAGGTATTATTAAATAAACCCGCGTTAGGGATTGAAGTGAAAAACCCACAGCGAAGCATGAGCGAGGATTTGTAACGTAAAGCCCGACCCTTTAGGGTAACGCCAAAAAAAATCTAAAATAATCCGTTAATTTGCGCGTCTATTTTATTAATAATATTACCTAAGTCTTCAGGATTTGCTACAAAATCTAAATTATCTACGTCAATTATTAATAAGTTTCCTTTGTCATAATTATGTATCCAAGCTTCGTAACGCTCATTAAGTCGGCTTAAATAATCGATGCTTATAGAGTTTTCATAATCACGACCTCTTTTGTGGATTTGAGCTACTAAATTTTGAATAGAACTACGTAAATATATCAATAAGTCTGGACCTGGCACAAAAGATTGCATAAGATCAAAAAGTGATTTGTAATTTTCATAATCACGATTTGTCATTAGTCCCATAGCATGAAGGTTAGGTGCAAAAATATGTGCATCTTCGTAAATGGTACGGTCTTGTATAATGTCTTTACCACTTTCGTTTATTTGGGTGACTTGTCTAAAACGACTATTTAAAAAATAAACTTGTAGGTTAAAACTCCAACGTTCCATTTGGTTATAAAAATCGTCTAAATATGGGTTGTCTACAACATCTTCTAATTGAGCTTCCCAGTTAAAGTGTTTAGCTAATAATTTGGTTAGCGTGGTTTTACCTGCGCCTATATTTCCTGCTACAGCAACGTGCATAATTAGTCGGTTTTAAGTTGAAATTTAGATAAAAAATTAAGGGTGTAAATATACAGGATTTGATTGGTTACAAAAAACTGTTTTATTAACATATTTGAAGTTTTAATTTTTTTTTGTGTTTGGTCTTTTGAGTTGTAATAGATTAACCCATCATTGGTTTTTATGATTAAGTTTTCTTTAGTGGCTTGAAGTTTTGTAAAACCAGTGTTTGGTATTTTGTAAACTAAGCTACCAAAGTAGTTGTAGCAGTATAAAAAATTATCTGTTAGTAACCAACAGTAGTTATAATTACTAGTAAGGTCTAAAACTTTAGAACTTACAGGTATAGTTTTGTATCGTGTTTTTTTAGTTTGAAAATAAAATAATTCTAAATACTGAAAGTCTTGATTGTAAATCCAAATAGTATTATCAAAACCAGTAGTTACGTGGGTAATGTTTTTATAATTTTCAGCAGAATTAAAATCAATTTTTGCTACTTCAGCTAGACGGTTGTCAAGAATAATAACCGTATTAAAGTCCGCATAAAACAAATTAATCTTTAAAGAGTTAAAAGCGTTAGCACTAGTAATTTGACCTAACTGAAAGTTACTATAGTTTAAAGTGTCTTTGCTAGTCGCTTTTTTAAAGGTGTTTTTTTTTATAAAGTAGGTTGCTTCAAAATTATCTATGCCAACTAGGCAATCTGCTTTTAAAGACTTTTTTTCAATAAGAGTAGTAGTGATTTCTTCTTGAGCAAAACAAGAAGAGCTAACAAAAGCAAGTAAAATTAAAAGCTGTTTCATTAAGATACAATGTACAAATTTCAAACCATATTTGTAACAAAATCAGCAATTTTACTACTAATTTTTTATTAGTAAATAATTAACATTTAACAATTAAACTATTGGTTAATTTCAAAGTCTAATAAAAGATTAAAATTTAATACTTAAAATTTTTAAAATGAATTTAAGAACTACCTTAAAAACCTATTGGTCAATATTTATTATGTTGATTGCTTTTGGTTTACATGCTCAAAACGATTTTCAAGGTGAAGCAGTTTACATGTCAAAAACGACAGTAGATTTAGATAACTTTGGAGGTAGAGAGCTTAGTCCAGAACGTAAGAAAATGATTATGGAGCGTATGAAATCTATGCTAGAAAAAACCTTTATACTTACGTTTAACAAAACAGAATCGATGTATAAAGAAGACGAAGCTTTAGAGTCGCCAGCACAAGGAGGAATGCGTATGATGGGCGGAATGGGAAGCAGTGGTCCAGTTTATAAAAATGTAAAA
>Ga0256829_1001969_pt1 | contig 15884 bp, 12 predicted proteins | sample 131447metaG_FD_185979 | JGI IMG/M metagenome (GOLD analysis project Ga0256829, IMG submission 185979) | Hydrothermal vent microbial communities from Lau Basin, Pacific Ocean - 131-447 | ecosystem: Environmental > Aquatic > Marine > Hydrothermal vents | place: Pacific Ocean: Lau Basin | collected...
CCAATAGCAACGAGATCAACATCCGCTTCGCCTTGGCACTCTCCTGCCGCTCCCGATACCAGCGCCACATCAGCGCCAGCGGCACCGCCACTCCCATCGGATGCAGGCTGACAGCCAGCGCACAGATCAAAACCTGCAGAAACAGCCAGCTCGGCGCGGTGCGTTCACTGGCCAGAATCAGGCGATCCAGCTGGTGCGCCACAGCAATCGACCAGAGCAGATAGACACCACTGCCGATACTATCGGTCTGCAACAGACAGATCGGCGAGATCAACATCAGCGCCGCAGCAATCATCGCTGCCTCACTGCCGTAGCGCGATTCAGCCCAGCGATAGAGCATCAGCGCGGTACCAAAGAGGAAGAACATCGTATAGACCTTGGCCGCAATCAAGCTCCCCACCCAGTGCAGATCCAGCGGCACAAACAGTATCGCGCGCAGATCAGGCACCCCGTAAAAAGCCACCGGACTGGCGATTTGATGCACAATCGACCAATTCAACAACAGATCCAGCGCGGCCGACTCCTCGATGCCGTAGCGATCATAGTGGAAGAGCGCAATAAACACATACGCCAACAAACAGAGCCCCGCCAAGCCAAAATGGCGCGGAGCCAACGAATCACGAATCGATGAAAGCATAAATCATCCTGTTGAACATGGGATAAGCAACAGCCCTGCGCACAGCCACACAACTGCGCCGGAGCGAAGGCGGCGATTGTAATCTGCCGCACGCCACAAGCAACCAACCGGTGACTTACAAACTTGTCAGCATGGCAAATTTGGATAGGCTGGGTGTTGTAGATTCGAGCCGGAGCGTATGGATTTGCGCTTTCGCGGAAATGACACTGGTGCCGAAGGAGAGGAGGGGGGTATGGAAAGGGTGCCTTTGATCCACAACCATAAAGCTAATCCGCTGGTGCAAGCGTTAGAAAAAATGCGTCATCCCCAAAGCCTTAATCGGAGCTCTATTGCAGCGTAGGCTCAAGAGTTACAGGCGGGCTATCCAACCAGATGATAAGAAACTACCCTTGGCCGCATGGTCAAAGCCTTTGTCGATAAACTGTTCAACCGCTTTTTCAAAATGGAAGCCACCGGCGGCATACTGCTCATGACTGCGGCATTGGCGGCCATGATTGCCGCCAATTCACCACTGAAACCCTATTACGATGCACTGCTGAATATCCCTGTCGAGGTGCGCATCAACCACTTCGAGATCGCCAAACCGCTGCTGTTGTGGATCAACGACGGACTGATGGCGATCTTCTTCTTTATGATCGGACTGGAGCTCAAGCGCGAGATGATCGAAGGGGAGTTCAAAGCAAAGAAGAACATCCTGCTACCGGCCATCGGCGCCATCGGCGGCATGGCTCTGCCGGCCGTGATCTTTACCCTCTTCAACCGCCACGATGCCGAGGCGATGCAGGGGTGGGCCATCCCCACAGCCACCGATATTGCCTTTGCGCTGGCTGTCCTCGCGCTGCTCGGTTCGCGTGTACCCACGAGTATGAAGATATTCCTCTCATCGTTGGCTATTTTCGATGACCTTGGTGCCATCGTGATTATCGCCCTCTTCTACACTGCCAACATCTCCGCCATCGCCCTGATCATCACCGCCATCTGCATGGGGCTCCTGCTACTGCTCAACCGCCTGCAGGTCACATCGAAAGCGATCTATCTCATGATCGGCATGGTCATGTGGGCGGCACTGCTGAAATCCGGCATCCACGCCACCCTCGCCGGCGTCGTACTGGCGCTCTTCATTCCCATGCGCGACAAAACCAACCCGCAATACTCGCCGCTAATCTCGCTGGAGCGCGACCTGCAGCTACCGGTCGCCATTCTGATTCTGCCGCTGTTTGCGTTCGCCAACGCCGGCCTCAACTTCACCGGCCTGAACATCGAACAGGTCAGCCACCATGTACCGCTAGGCATTGGCGCAGGGCTGCTGATCGGCAAACAGCTGGGCGTCTTCAGCAGCTGCTGGATCGCGGTCAAATCGGGGCTGAATCTGCCGCTGGGCATGACATTCCGTCACCTCTATGGTGCCGCCCTGCTCTGCGGCATCGGCTTCACCATGAGCCTCTTCATCGGCTCACTCGCCTTTGAGGTCAGTCGTGACAACATGCTCTTCGACGAACGGATCGGCATCATCGCAGGCTCCCTACTCTCCGGCATCTGCGGCTATTTGTGGCTCCGCTGCAACCCCCATCACCGCTCGGACAGCGATTAGATGGCAGCCAGCAGCCGATCCATCGCCGCCTCCGCATCGGCTGCATAACCGCCACCAAAGATATTGAGATGGTTGAGCAGGTGATAGAGCTGATAGAGCGGTCTGCGCCGGGCATAACCGCCATCCAGCGGCCACGCCTCGCGATAGCCGGCATAGAAGGCGGACGCGAAGCCGCCAAAAAGTTCGCTCATGGCCAGATCACTCTCACGATCACCGTAATAGAGCGCCGGATCAAAGATCACGCCATCGACACCAACAAAGGCGAGATTCCCGCGCCAAAGATCGCCATGCAGCAGCGACGGCAGCGGCTGATAATCGTCGAACAACAGCTCCATCTCCGCCAGCACCCGCTCACCCTTGCGTTGCAATGCACCGGTAAACCCGTGTTGCGCCGCCAACTGCAGTTGGAACTGCAGCCGCTGTTGACGAAAAAATGTCACCCAATCATCCGAAAATCCATTCGGCTGCGGTGTGCTGCCGATCCAGTTATCCCGATGCCAGCCAAACTGGGCACTACGCACGCGATGCAACGCCGCCAATCCGCGACCGGCCGACCGCCAAGCCGCCGCCACATCGGGCACGCGCGGTGTCGCGGTGAGCGGCAGATATTCGCACACCAGCCACGCATGCGACGATGATGCGTCACAACAGATCGGCCGCGGCACCCGCAACGCCTCCGCAGCCGCCAGTTCGCGCAGCGCTGCAGCTTCTGCCTCAAACATCGGCAGAGAGTCGGCGCGACCATATTTGACGAAATAATCACCCCTATCACAACTGAGATGGCAGGCAGCGTGAATCGTCCCACCGGAGAGTGGTCGGGTTGTGCGCGGCGTCAGCGGTACACCTCGCGCTGCAGCGATCGAGGCAACCACTGCCTGAACTTTCATGGCCGCTGCGACTGCTCCCCGGCAGCTGCCACACGCGCGAGATGCCGTTTGCGCCAGCGGCTGATTACCATCCAGCGCCAGAGCGATTGAATACCAAGATAACCGGCCACGCTACTGACCACCGCCAACATGCCGCAACCGAGCAGAAATGGTTGCCAGATCAACATAAAATCACCGGCCAGTGAGGCCATACTCAAATCGCTGCCGAACGTCTGCGTCTGAATGCCCATCGTCCAGCTGCCAAGGCGGTAGGCGCCATAAAAGAGCGGCGGCATGGTCACCGGATTGGTCAACCAGACCAGCGCCACCGAGACCGGCAGATTGGCGCGCAACATAATCGCGCCGGCGGCGGCAAGAATCATCTGAAACGGCACCGGCACCCAAGCGAAAAAGAGGCCGACAGCAAAGGCTTTGGCGACCGAGTGGCGGTTGAGGTGCCAGAGGGCGTGATGATGAAGCAGTTCACCGAAAAAGCGCAGATGCTTGTGATGCCGGATGGTCTCCGGATCGGGCATATATCTGGCGACAAAATCTTTCGGTGAACGCAACCGCTACTCCATACGCGGGAAGATCGGCTGCGGTTTGGCGCATCGGTGGCCGCCCTGCAATACGCCCCAGCCGCCATGTTCGACAAAGCTCAGGCGCCCGGCGTCCTCCATCTCCGGCTGAATCTGCGCCAGCATGCGGCTCATCTTCTCCGGCATGAAGGGGAGCAGCTGCAGCGCCACCAGCCGCAACATCTCGACCAGATGGTAGAGCACCGTCGCCAGCCGTGCCGAATCCCCCGCCTTAGCCAGCGACCACGGCGCATTCTCCTCGACATAGCGATTGCCGTGACGCACCACCTCGTTGATCCGCTCCAGCGCCAGATGGAATGCCTGCTTTTCCAGTGCCGCTGCCACATCGCGCTGCATCGCTTCCACATCGGCAATCAGCGCCCGATCGACCGCCTGCTCCTCGCCGGCGGCCAGCAGTTCGCCCTGCTGATACTTGTTGAGCATCGCCAGCGAACGGTTGAGCAGGTTGCCGACATCGTTGGCCAGCTCCGAATTGTAGCGCTGCTTGAGCGCGCTAAAGGAGAAGTCGCCATCCTGCCCGAAGGGTACTTCACGCAGCAGAAAATATCGCAGCACATCAGCATCGTACTGCTCCAACAGCTCCGCAGGACGCAGCGCATTCCCTTTGGATTTACTCATCTTTTCCCCTTCGACCGTCCACCAGCCGTGGGCGAAGATGCGCTTGGGTAGCGGCAGATCGGCGGCCATCAACATCGCCGGCCAATAGACAGCGTGAAAGCGGAGAATATCCTTGCCGATCAGATGCACATCGGCCGGCCAGTGCACCGGCGTCTCCGGATCAGGGAAGCCGAGCGCCGAGAGGTAGTTGGTCAACGCATCGATCCAGACATAGATAACATGCTTATCGTCACCGGGCACCGGAATCCCCCACGAGAAGGTGGTGCGCGAAATGGAGAGATCGCGCAGGCCGGACTCGACGAAACTGAGCACTTCGTTGCGACGCGAGGCCGGCGCGATGAAATCGGGATTGGCGCGGATATGCTCGACCAGCCGATCCTGAAAGGCGCTCAGCCGGAAGAAGTAGGACTCCTCCTGAATCTTCTCCACCGCCCGCTTACAATCGGGGCAGGTGGTTGAATCCCAGCAGTCGGCATCCTTGAGCTGCGTCTCCGTCCAGTAGGTTTCGCACGGTACGCAGTACCAATCTTCATAAAAATCTTTGTAGATGGTGCCGGCATTCTCCAGCTTGCGCCACATCGCCTGCACGCCCGCCTTGTGCCGCTCGGAACTGGTGCGGATAAAATCATCATTGCTGATCGCCAGCTCCGGCCAGAGGGTGCGATAACGCTCCACCACCTGATCGGCCAGCGCAATCGGCGCAATCCCGCGCGCCGCCGCCGCCTGCTCCACCTTCTGTCCATGCTCATCGACACCGGTCAGGAAAAAGACATCGCGCCCGCTCATGCGCTGATAACGCGCCAGCACATCGGCAGCGATGGTGGTGTAGATATGGCCGAGATGCGGCTCATCGTTCACATAGTAGATCGGTGTGGTGACATAGTAGCGTTCCATCAGCGGTCGGCACTCCCCGGTAACAGTTTCGCGTGAACTATAACCGCCCGATAACGGATGAACAGCGCCAAGAATTGCCGTCCCATCCCGTGCCGCTACACTCGCCGGCATGGCTAAATCGCTTTATGTCTGCCAGAGCTGTGGCGCGGAGCATCGCAAATGGAGCGGGCAGTGCCCGGACTGCCGCCAGTGGAACTGCATCAGCGAGCAGGTCATCGAAGCCGCCACGACCAAACTGGCGAGCCGTGGCAAGGCGCTGCCGGCGGAACCGATCACCGCGATTCAGCAGGGGAGCACACCGCGCCGCTCCACCCGCATCGAGGAGCTGGATCGCGTGCTCGGCGGCGGCCTTGTGCCCGGCTCGGCGCTGCTGATCGGCGGCGATCCCGGCATCGGCAAATCGACACTACTCCTGCAGGCGGCCGCCAAACTCGCCGCCAGCGAAAAGCGTGAACAGGTGCTCTACATCACCGGCGAGGAGTCGATCCAGCAGGTGCATATGCGCGGCGAACGGATCGGCGCGCTGCATGAAAATCTCCTGCTCGTCTCCGCCTGCGAAGTGGAGTCGATCCTCACCACCATCAATCAGGTCAAACCCACCACCGTCATCATCGACTCGATTCAGACCACCGTCAGCGCCGCACTCAGCAGCGCCCCCGGCACGGTCTCACAGGTGCGCGACTGCTCGGCTGCATTGATCAAAAATGCCAAGCAGCACGGCCACGCCATCATTCTCGTCGGCCACGTCACCAAGGAGGGGACGCTCGCCGGCCCCCGTGTGCTCGAACACATGGTCGATGCGGTGATCTATTTCGAGGGCGACCGCGGCCACGCCCACCGTATCCTGCGTGCAGTCAAAAACCGCTTCGGACCGGCCGGCGAAATCGGCGTCTTCGAGATGTCCGACTGCGGCCTGATCGGAATCCGCGACGCCTCCCGCCTCTTCCTCGCCGAACGCGCCAAAGATACGCCCGGCTCAGTGGTGCTCGCCTGCATGGAGGGAACACGGCCGCTCTTGGTCGAGGTGCAGGCGCTGATTGCGCCGACTGTTTACGCCACGCCCAAACGCTCGGCGGTCGGTGTCGATACGGCGCGCGTGGCGATGCTCACCGCCGTACTGGAGCGGCGCATCGGCCTGCCGCTCTCGCAGCATGATGTCTATATCAATATCGCCGGCGGTGCGCGCGTCAATGAGCCGGCCGCCGATCTGGCGGTGTTGATGGCGATGGTCTCCGCCTATCAGGATCGACCCGTACCCGAGAAGATCGCCCTCTTCGGCGAGGTCGGCCTGACCGGCGAGATCCGACCGGTGGCGCAGCCGGAAGCGCGCGCCAAAGAGGCGGCCAATCTCGGCTTCACCCATCTGCTGCTGCCGGGCGAGAATCACGAGAGGGTGCAGAAGGCAAATATCATTGCTAACATGCGCCCCGATCAGCAGACCGCACTGCAGCTGAGCGCTGTCCGACACCTCACCGAAGCTGCGCAAAAATTACTGAACTGATCTGGGGTAGCGCTTGAATTTTCTCGATTATATCCTGATTACGATTGTCGGCCTATCCATGGTGTTATCGCTCTGGCGCGGCTTCATGCGCGAAATGATTTCGCTGATCGGACTCATCGCCGCGTTCCTCATCGCCAGCCGCCTCTCCGGTCAAGCGGGCGACTATCTCGGCCAGTGGGTGGACAATGCCACCGTCGCCGACATTGCCGGCTTCGCGCTGGTCTTTCTGCTGGTCAATATCGCCATCGGCATCATCGGCATCTTTATCCAGCGCCTGATTGATATCGCCGCCCTCACTGCCACCGATCGCACCCTCGGCATCTTCTTCGGCGCCGCCCGCGGCCTGCTGCTCATCGCCCTCTGCTTTCTGGTCTATACATCCTATACTGAGCCGAATGGCGACTGGTTTACCAAGAGCAAACTCGCCCCCTACGCCGTCGAGCTGGGCGACATGCTCGGTAGCGCCATCCCCGAGGAGTACCCCTTCTCGCGCCAGGGCGCAGCACGCTACCGTTCACCGCAGGGCAACACTGAACGGATCAAGGATATGATCCCCAACGTGGACAAAAATGCGCTGAAATCGATCATCGAACAGAACACCAAATGAGGGCGATATGACAACTGAAGCGGAAGGCTACGACCACTTTCATGATGAATGTGGTGTATTTGGCGTATTCAATCATCCGGAAGCCGCCAATCTCACCTACCTAGGGCTCTATGCACAACAGCACCGCGGTCAGGAGTCGGCCGGCATCGTCAGTACCGACGGACACAATTTCAACACCCACCGCGGCATCGGCCTAGTTGCCGATATTTTCAAAAAATCAGAGATCAAAGCGCTGGTTGGCAAGCACAGTATCGGTCATGTGCGCTACTCCACCTCCGGCGAGTCCGGCCTGCGCAACTGCCAACCCTTCTCCTACGAATATGCCCACGGCGGCATCGCCATGTGCCACAACGGCAACATCGTCAACGCCCCCGAACTGCGCAGCGAATTGGAGCAGAGGGGCTCCATCTTCCAATCCACATCCGACACCGAAGTCCTCATCCATCTGGTCGCCCGCAGCAATGCCACCAGCATGAAAGAGCGGCTGGCCGAGGCGGTGGACAAGCTCTACGGCGGATTTTCGCTGCTCGTGCTCGGCGAAGAGCGGTTGGTCGGCATCCGTGACCGCCACGGCATCCGCCCGCTGGTGCTCGGCCAAATCGATGACGCCTGGGTACTCGCCTCGGAGACCTGCGCCTTCGATCTCATCGGTGCCACATTTGTACGCGACATCGAGCCGGGTGAGATGGTGGTGATCGACAACAACGGCATCGAGAGCATCGCCCTCTTTCCGCCCAGCAAGCCCAACTTCTGCGTCTTTGAGTACATCTATTTCGCCCGCCCCGACTCCACACTGGAGGGAGTGAACGTCTATCAATCGCGCTATCAGATCGGCGTGGAGCTGGCCAAAGAGGCACCCGCCGAAGCCGACTTGGTGATCCCCGTACCCGATTCCGGTGTACCGCCGGCTATGGGCTATGCTGAGGCCACCGGCATCCCCTTCCAAATGGGACTGATCCGCAACCACTATGTCGGGCGCACCTTCATTGAGCCGAAACAGTCGATCCGCAATTTCGGCGTCAAGCTGAAGCTCAATCCGAACCGAAAATTGATCGAAGGCAAACGGGTCGTACTGGTCGATGACTCCATCGTGCGCGGCACCACCAGCCGTAAAATTGTCGAGATGGTGCGCGCTGCCGGCGCCAAGGAGATCCACATGCGCATCTCCAGCCCGCCAACCAAACACTCCTGCTTCTACGGTGTGGATACCCCCGACGCCAATGAGTTGATGGCCAACAAGATGAGTGTCGATGAGATGTGCCAAGCGATTGGCGCAGATTCGCTCGCTTTTGTCAGCTTTGATGGTCTCTACCGAGCAGTCGGCAAGCCATCGGAAATGCATTGTGACGCCTGCTTCTCCGGCAACTATCCGGTACCTGTCGAGAAAAAACGTTCACCGCAAATGTCGCTGCTACGCATCCACAATCGCGGCAGCTGAGCCGACCGTTGCAGCGCAGCAGAACTCCGGAACAGCAAAGCAAACACCCGATTAGCGCCCATCTCACCCGCCTCATGCCAGCACTGCGCTACTCGCTGGCCGGGCTGCGCACCGCATGGCACGGGGAGGCCGCTTTTCGCCTCGAGCTGATCCTCACGCCACCCATTGCTGCGGCTGCCCTCTGCTTCGGCAGCAGTGGTCTCGAGCGTGCCCTGCTGCTCGGCAGCTGGCTGCTTGTGCCGTTGACGGAGCTGATCAACTCCGCCATTGAGGCCACCATCGATCGCATCGGCAGCGAGTCGCACCCACTCTCCGGTCAAGCCAAAGATCTCGGCTCTGCTGCTGTCTTCGTGGCGCTGCTGATTGCCGCGACCTGCTGGCTGTTGATCCTCGTATGAACCGCACGCCGATCGTTCAAACAGCGTCCCGTTTACAGCAGAATATCCGCGATATCCTGCTCCTGCTGGCGCCCCTCTTCCTGCTCTTCCTGATCGGGCGTATCGCCCTGCTGCTGCTCTACCCGAGTGATTTTGCCGATCTCTCCCTCTGGGAACGACTGCGCGCCATGCTGCTCGGAGCGCTCCATTTTGATATCTCTATCACCTTCACCGCCATGGCACTGCCGCTCTGGCTACACCTGTTCGCCTTCCGCTGGAGCGGCAGCCTGCTCTGGCGCCGTTTTCTGCTGGCCTGGATGGCAGTCGTCCTGATCGTCTTCACCTTCACCGAGATCGTCGATATCGTCTATTTCGGCTTTGTTCACCGCCATATCGGACAGGAGATGATGGCCTCGCTGCAGAGTGATCCGGAACTGATTCAAGCCATTGCGCTGCAGAGCTACGGCTGGCTGCTGGCGCTCTTTGCCGGCGGCGTCATGCTCCTGATCCTGCTGACCTATCGCATTGCCAAACAGCTCGAACCGCGCCCGCCGATGCGTGAACCGGCATGGTCGGTACGACTGCCGCTAACACTGCTCACGCTAGGCCTAGCGATCCTCGGTATTCGCGGCAGCGCAGTCAGCAAACCCATCCAACCGGTCTATGCCTTTGAAGATAGCAGCATGGCGGCCGGTTATCTGGAGCTCAATGGCGCCTTCTGCACCTTCCATGCTCTGCACGGCCCAAGCCCCATCCGCGCCCATTTCATGGATGACCAGAGCGCCAAAGTGGCCATCCGCCAAGCCCTGACATCGCCGCACGAACAGTTTATCGATGCGCACCACCTGCTGCTCCGCCACCGGAAACCGCTGCGCCACCCGGTCACCCCGCCCAACATCGTCGTGCTCCTACTGGAGAGCTGGGATGCGCTGCATACCGACATCAGCCGCCAACTGGAGGGGATGCAGCCCTACGGCGTCACACCGAATTTCAACCGACTGGCACAACAGGGGCTCTTCCTCGCCAACTTCTATGCCAATGGCCAGCGCTCGATCGACGCCATCACAGCCCTGCTCACCGGCCTGCCGCCGCAACCGGGGCAGCGCTATCTCGGCGAAGGCGTTGAGCTCAATCGATTCACGTGGCTGGGGCAGATGGCCAAGCGTCACGGCTACCACACAGTGATGATGCAGGGCTCGCGGCGCGCTTCGTTTTATCTCGACAAGATCGCGCCTTTAGCCGGATTTGATCGCTATGACGGCGCCGAAGACCTCATCCCCACCCTGCATCCGCAGGTGAAAAAACCGACATGGGGCGGCTGGGATCTTGACCTGCTGGAGACTGCCCATCGTGCATTTATCGCCACTAAAAAACCGTTCCTCGGCTTTCTCTTTACCGTCAGTACTCACACCCCCTTCGAGCTGCCTGACGCGAAATGGCAGAAGTTCCCGCCCGATAGCGAGGATCACAAGCTGCTCAACGCCATGCAGTACACCGACGATGTGTTGGGACGATTCTTCGCTGAAGCCAAACAGGCCGGCTACATGGACAACACCATCTTCTTCCTAGTCGGTGACCACTACTCCGGCCTCGGCACACCACGCGACCTGCGCGACCAGCACCACATCCCGGCACTGATCATCGCACCCGGGCTGACCCCGCGCATCAGCCGGGCACCTGCCAGTCAGGAGGATCTCATCCCCACCCTGATGGATCTGGCCGGTTGGTCAGACAACCACGCCACGCTTGGCCAATCGATCATCGAGTCGCATCTCAACCGCGGGGAAATGATCCGCCGCGACAACCTTGTCGGACGTATTGAAACAGATGCCTTCATGATGCACGACCTGCATCGCCCGATCTTCTACCAGGGAGCCACAGCAAAACGGACAACCGTCGAGCAACGCCTGCTCGCCATCACCCAATACCTCAACCACGCCCTGCTCACCAACAGCCTCCTGCCACCACCGCAATAGCGCATGGACAGCCGCTTGATAGAACAGATAGCCTTGGCGTGAGCTTTTTCGGGAGGAGCGTGTAGCCATGATCGACAAACAGACTGTACTGGTGGTGGATGACACGCCGGAAAACATCGACGTACTCAAAGGCATCCTCTCCGACAGCTACCGTGTCAAAGCGGCCATCGATGGCGAAAAGGCACTGAAGATCTGCGCCAAGTCACCGCCGGATCTGATCCTGCTCGATGTGATGATGCCTGAGATGGATGGCTACGAAGTCTGCCGCAGACTCAAAGCCGACTCCGCCACACGCTCGATCCCGGTCATCTTTGTCACCGCGAAAAATGAGGTCGAGGATGAAACCCACGGCTTTTTAGTTGGCGGAGCCGACTACATCACCAAGCCGGTCAGCCCACCGCTGGTGCGTGCGCGTGTCAACACCCATCTGGCACTCTACGATCAAAACCGGGCACTGGAGACACAGGTACGCGAACGCACACAAGAGATCCGCGAGCTGAATCGGGAGATTGAGGAGACACAGAAAGAGGTGGTCTTCACCATGGGCGCCATCGGCGAGACACGCTCTAAAGAGACCGGGCAGCATGTGAAGCGAGTAGCCAAATACTCACGCCTGTTCGCCATCCACTACGGCCTGCCGGAGGCGGAGGCGGAGCTGATCAAAATGGCCTCACCGATGCACGACATCGGCAAAGTCGGCATCCCCGACAGCATTCTCAACAAGCCCGGCCGATTTACGCCAGAGGAGTTCGAGATCATGAAAACCCACGCCGAGCTCGGCTATGAGATGCTCTGCCACTCCAACCGCCCCATCCTCAAGGCCGCCGCCACACTGGCACACCAGCATCACGAAAAATGGAACGGTCAAGGTTACCCGCACGGGCTGGCGGGCGAAGAGATCCATATCTATGGCCGTATCACCGCCATCGCCGATGTCTTCGACGCACTCGGCAGCGACCGCTGCTACAAAAAGGCGTGGCCGGATGAGAAAATCTTCGACCTACTCCACGCCGAACGCGGTGAACAATTTGAACCGAAACTGGTCGATATCTTCTTCGAACATCTGGACGAGTTCCTCGCAATCCGCGACACCCATCGCGATCTCTGAATCGCCACACTGAAGGCGCGATAATTATTCAGCATCATGCTGGGTACTCTTGAGTAACATGATCATCCCCGAGTGCCACTATCGGGGATTCATGGCTGTACTGATCCCAATAAGAACGTTCCCGCGCAGGCGGGAATCCATTGGGCAGAGTGTGTGATGGGGACGCAGCAGGGGTGTTGTTTGCTTGTCAGTAGGAGCATGCGGATGGAGTGGTGTTTGCATGGAGGTGATTCGGTGCGTGGTGGATTCCCGCCTGCGCGGGAATGACCGTTTGTTATCCGATTGTCTAGCGGACAAACCGTGGGATGAGCTGAATAGCGACTCAGGTCGCGTTGCGAACACCCAACGATTAAGTAGCAAAATAGTAACTCCACCATTTTGCTACTCAATCGTTGCCATGCTGGAACTGTTTAGATCGCCCACGGTTTGTTCGATAGCAAGGCGAACACGCGCAGTGTGCTGCTGCACATGAGCATGTTCAACGCTGCTAGCGGGCAAACCGTGGGATGAGCTGAACAGTTACGAAGGCGCGCTGGCTACACGCCGGAGTACTGCGCGTGCACCGATTTGGCATGCATACCAGGCAGCTTGTTCAGCGCCGCAATCAGGGCTCTGGCGGAGGCGACCACGATATCGGTATCCGCCCCCTGACCATTCACCACCCGCTCCCCATCCTGCAGACGCACTGTCACATCCCCCTGCGCATCGGTACCGGCGGTGATCGCGTTCACAGCGTAGAGCAACAGCTTGCCGTTGGGCTCAACCAGTGATTTGATCGCCTTGAACGCCGCATCGACCGGGCCATCACCCTCCGCCGTCGCCTTGTGCAGTTCACCATCAATCTCCAACTCCACAGCAGCCACCGGCGTATCACCGGTACCGGACGCGGCATGCAGGCTGATCAGCTTCACTCGCTCGGTATCGACAGCGCGTTCATCGCTGAGAATCGCCATCAGATCCTCGTCAAAAATATCCTTCTTCTTATCCGCCAACGCCTTAAAGCGCGCAAAGACCTCTTTCAGCCGCGCATCATCCATGCGCACACCGAGCTCCTCATAACGCGAACGCAGCGCCGCGCGACCGGAGTGTTTGCCCAATACCATGCGATTGGTTGTCCAGCCGACCGACTCGGGTGTCATAATTTCGTAGGTTTTCTGATGTTTGAGCACACCATCCTGATGAATCCCCGACTCGTGGGCGAATGCATTGGCGCCCACAATCGCCTTGTTCGCCTGTGTCGCCATGCCGGTGATACTGCTCACCAGCTTCGAGGTCGGCACAATCTTCGTCGTATCAACACCAGTGGTGATATCGTAGCGATCGGCTCGCGTCTTCATGATCATCACAATCTCTTCCAGCGACGCATTGCCGGCGCGCTCGCCTAAACCGTTCATGGTACACTCCACCTGCCGCGCACCGTTCTCCACAGCAGCCAGCGAGTTGGCCACCGCCAGACCGAGATCATTATGGCAGTGCACCGAAAAGATTGCCTGATCACTGTTCGGTACCCGCGTGATCAGAGTGCGGATACGCCCGCCGAACTCATCGGGGGTCATGTAACCAACCGTATCGGGGATATTGATCACCCGCGCACCCGCTGCGATCACCCGCTCGACAATGCGGCAGAGAAAATCGATATCGGAGCGCCCGGCATCTTCAGCGGAGAACTCCACCTCCGGCGCCAAATCCCGCGCCTGCGATACCGCCGCCACCGCACGCTCGACCACCTCATCCGGCGACATGCGCAGCTTCGCCTCCATATGAATGGGACTGGTCGCGATAAAGGTGTGGATACGCGCCCGATCACCAGCCGGTCGCACCGCTTCGGCAGCACGCGCAATGTCACCTGCGGATGCACGCGCCAATCCAGCGATCGTCGGCCCCTCCACCTCGGAAGCAATACGATGAACCGCATCAAAATCGCCCTCCGAAGCGATCGGAAAACCGGCTTCAATCACATCCACACCCAGCGCCGCCATGGCGTGCGCCACGCGAATCTTCTCCTCGATATTCATCGAACAGCCGGGTGACTGCTCCCCATCACGCAGGGTGGTATCGAAAATATACAAACGATCAGACATCATCTGCTCCTTGCTGCGGCTGCTCGCCTGACTCATCACTATTGCGCCGACTGCGGTGCAACTTCCGCGCCTGACGCAGCTGCTGCAGACGGCGATGCTGCCAAATACTCAATAACGGCCCGTGCATGCAGTAGGCGAGCAACACGGTAAATGGCATGCGGTAGGGATCTACCGCCAATAGCCCGATCACCACAATCATCATAATCAACATACTTGTCGGCCGCCGTTTTTTCAGATCGATATCTTTGCCGGAGATAAAGCGGACATTGCTCACCATCAACCAGGACAAAAAGACCGACAACCCCAGCCAGAGCCACGGCCACGGCTGGGCGTGCATCTGCACATGGTAGAGCACCGCCGTGGCGATAAAGAGTGCTGCACCGGGCGTCGGCAAGCCCTGAAAATAGCGTTTATCCTGCTGTTCGTGCTGCACATTGAAGCGCGCCAGACGCAGCGCCGCACAAGCGACCACAAAAAAACCACCCAGCCAAGCCAGCTTGTGGTAAGCCGGCCCCAGATCAACCAGTGCCCAGAGATAGATCAATACCGCCGGCGCCACCCCGAAAGAGAGCATATCGCAGAGTGAATCATACTCAGCACCGAATTGCGTCTCGGCATGCAACATGCGCGCCACCCGGCCATCGAGCATATCAAAAATAGCCGCCGCCAAAATAGCCCAAGCCGCCAACTCGAAGTTACCCTGAATCGATGCAATCAGTGAATAGAAACCGGAAAACAGTCCCATCGAAGTGAACAAGCTGGGGAGCAGATAGACCCCCTTGCGCCCCATAGGCGATCGACTGTCAGGCTTCACTGTCAGACTCCGCCGCCGTCTGCGCCTTGGCCTGCTCGCCAGCGGCCGCCGCGCCACTTTCCGCAGCTTCCGCCTGCGCTGTTGCAGTCGGCTCCGTCGCCACCGCTTCACTCGCCTGTTCGCTCTGCGCCTCAGTGGCCGCCCCGGCCAACTTCTCAGCCAGAATACTCGCCCCCGCACTCACCTTGTCACCGCACTTCACCCGCAGCTGATAATCGGCAGGAATCTCACAATTCACCCGCGAACCGAAACGGATCATACCGATCCGCTGCCCCGCCTCGACCCGGTCGCCCACGCTCACATAGGAGACGATGCGCCGCGCCACCAAGCCGGAGATCTGGGTAAAAGCAATCGTATCCCCATTGTCGCACACCATCTCGAAGCGATTGCGCTCATTCTCTTCACTGGCATGATCAAAGCTGGCATTGACAAACTTACCAGCCACATAATCCATATGGGTAATCCGCCCCGCCATCGGCGCGCGATTGACATGCACATCAAACACATTCATAAAAATATCCACGCGCTGATGCCCCTCCGGCATCATCTCCGCGCGGATCACCTTCCCATCGGCCGGCGACACAAACACCCCATCGCCCTGCGGCGTCACCCGCTCCGGATCGCGGAAAAAGTTAAGCATGAACAGCAGCAACAGCAGCAGCAGCGTGGAGAGCACTGTCCAACCCAGAAACAGCGTCACCACCATCGTCACCAGTGTAGCCAGAATGTAGATCCACCCCTCGGGTGCAAAAGGAATATCACCGCGCGCGCGGCCAA
>Ga0256829_1001970_pt1 | contig 15876 bp, 8 predicted proteins | sample 131447metaG_FD_185979 | JGI IMG/M metagenome (GOLD analysis project Ga0256829, IMG submission 185979) | Hydrothermal vent microbial communities from Lau Basin, Pacific Ocean - 131-447 | ecosystem: Environmental > Aquatic > Marine > Hydrothermal vents | place: Pacific Ocean: Lau Basin | collected...
GGTTCATATTGCTTCACCTTTCCACAACCATCGGTGTAGGTGATGGGCTTTAAGATATAGTCATCGCGATGAGCATTGTGTTGACACATAGACACTGGCCCTTCAGAGGTCATGACCATAAAGGAACACGCATCAATTCGTTCGAGCTCCAATGCCTCTGCATCCATAAAATTTTGAATAAAGAATGAGAGCTTGTGCACCTTGCCTCGACTGACGAGTAAGCTTTTACGCATCTCGTAAAGCTTCACTGAGGCTGCTTTCACTAATCGACCAATCCACACGGGCTTTAGTAGTAACGCTTTTGTGTACGCCCAAGTTATTTTTGCCACGCCATCTTGTCGCGTTATTTGGATATGTTTAAAGCCTTCGATAAAATCGGCGAAAAAATCTTCGTCATCCACTACAGAAAACACTTGGTTATCAACCACTAGCGTTGGCATATAACTGTGACAGTCACTATGACCAATACGTACTTTTTCCCAAGGTAGTTCTTTATCTATGGCATTCTCTATCGCCGCTTTTACTGTCATTGGATCAATAATGTTTGACCGTGCTCCCCATTCACCTCGTCCCGTTTCGGCCTGAAGTTGGAATGACACAAAGCTGACTGCATCAGCATTTTTGACAAAAAACTTCACCAGCATTCTCATCTCATGAAAGTTATTTGTATGCACTGTGGTATTGAAGATCACCATCAACCCAAGCCCTTTGGCCCGTTCAATATACTCTTCACGCAATACATTCAACGAGGATTCGTTGCTAAACCCTTTGCGCTCTTGCGTGGTATCAACATGAAATGCCACGTCATTAAGGCCTGCTTCGGCTAGCTTTGTGAGCAAATCACGGGACGCGGCAATACCATTGGTAAACAACGCGGTGTGTAATCCCAGCTTATTCGCATAGGCCACTATTTCAATTAATTCACTGTGTTTTCTGAGCGTAGGATCGCCACCGGTAATTTGTACGCTAGTACCTGGCCCATAGTGTTCGAGCACTAGGTCCAATCGATTGAACACCTCCTCAATGGGGATACCTTTGACGGCCTGAGAATGCTCAGACAAATAGCACAAGGTACAGTCAAGATTGCATTTTTGCGTGATCTCTATGGCAACACAGCCTATGGTATGGGTTCGCCCCAACAGCTGGGTTGCGGTAAAGTTATCACCCATTCGCGCTCTTGTTTTAGCGAGTTGCTGGCTTCTTGACGATGTAGGATCGCACCCCATTGCTGGAACTCTTGGTTGTTGTAATCTGTAACTAGAAAGACCTTTTAAAATGAAAAATGCTTTCAACTATGGCGTAATTTTTATTGTATCAATGCTTTGTTTTTGGCCTGACGGATTAGCTCAGTCGCCCGATACGGATTCATATTTTGAATACGTAAAAGCAAGAGTGTTTTCAGACCCTTACGACAACCTGCCTCAGTATGAAGTTTCTCGCGAGTTATTTGATATCGATGGTGAGAATGTGCTGTTAAAGCACGCCATTAGAACCTTATCTAGCAATGAAGATTTCATTACTCTAGATACGGAGCATAAGCTGTTACAGGCTAACGGAATCTGCTTTTCTGGTACATGGCAAATGAATCATGATAGTCCCTATACGGGACTTTACAGCGCGAACGTAGAAATCCCCGTTATCGTTCGAGCGTCAGTGAGTTTGAGCGGAACCAAACAAGACGATAAAAGGGCCTTTGGTGTTGCTATTAAGCTGTTTCCCATTAAGAACACTGCACCAACTCAGAACGTGTTTTTGATGCACTCACTGGGCGGGACGAAAACTGACCATGTACTTAGCTTGCCAATGACGAATGAACCTGACATGGGATCAATTCCTCCACTAGGAAAAATATTTACCGCACTGCGCCTTGAGCGAGACCTTGAAAGAGCAGACGAGCAATTCAGCGGTGCAAACGCAAATGCTCGTTTTAGGCCAGTGTCACACTTAGCTGGAGTAGATATGGATGACAAGGATATGGTTGCTCCTTACTGGCTTCGCCTTGTCATAGCTCCAGAGACCACGCTAGTTGATAAGTTGGATTTTAGAGATGAGTTAAACCTAGACCACTACACTAACACCCGTTTTAGCTGGTTTATTCAAGCCGCTGATAACAATGCGCAGGGGATAGAGAAAGCAGTTTGGCAAAACATAGGCTGGCTCACCGTGAATGATTCAATCACATCATCAACCTGTGATAAGCAATTGCACTTTGCGCACCCTTCGATACAGAGCACTGTTGTTGGCGAGTGAAATATAACAACAAAAAAGTGGCACCCACAATTATGTAGGTGCCAAAAAAGGAGAAGTTAACTACTGGTTTCGGCTAACGGTAACCGCTTCCCCTGTGTACACAACACTAGTGTCTGGTGTGCTGTTGAAATCAGCCAATGACTCACCTTCTGCAATAAAGCGGATGTGGTAAGATCTAGAACTCACCATACCTTCAAACTCACCGCGTCGAGCGCCGATGGTAAGCTCTCCCGTTGCTTCATTGTAGGAAATAGGTGTGTAAGTATAACCGCCGTCTTCGTAGTTATACGACTTGCCATCGTCATGGTAAATTTCAAACTCACCGTCAGCACCAGTGAAAACGTTCAAGGTATATGCACCTTCGGGCTTATCATATACATACTGAAGGGCTTCACCAGTGGGAATAATCGATCCTGCGCGAACATACAATGGCATTCTTTCTAGTGGCGCTTTTGCAGTAATCGTTTGACCTCCCGAATATACCTCTCCTGTGTAGAAGTCGTACCATGTGCCTTTACCCGGTAAATATACATCGCGAGTTCTAGCTTTGTACTCGTATACAGGGTTTATCAATAATGATGGGCCAAATAGATACGCGTCGTTCAAGTTACGTGCAACCTCATCATCCCCAAAGTCCATAACTAATCCACGCATCATAGTGCCGTCTTTATGATAAATGTCACCAGCAAGTGAATAAATATAAGGCATTAGGCGATAGCGAAGCTTTGTATAGTAAACCAAAGATTCATATTCCACTGAACCTGAATCTGCCAAATTGTAGATTTCGCGATAGGGGTTTTGTCCATGAGAACGGAATAAAGGAACAAATGCACCAAACTGGAACCATCTAACGTTTAATTCCTGCCATTCTTGTTGATGCTCTTGCGCCATTTCAGAGTAGTGGCCAACTGCCTTGCCATTGTTGTAACGGTAGTGATTTTCAGGAGTAAAACCACCTATATCCATGGTCCAATTAGGCATCCCTGCTAAGCTGGTTCCTAATCCAGCCGCAATCTGTTCTTTCAAGTTAGACCAGCGAGGAACGGTATCTCCACTCCAAATTGTACTACCGGTGCGCTGAATACCAGCAAAGCCACTTCGCGTTAGAATAAAGCTTCGCTTATGTCCATCTGTTTGTCGTTCTCCGTTATACACACCCTCAGCATTTGCCAATGCATAGGAGTTAAAATACTCAGCGCCTGACCCTATCGATTGTGGGCTCATAATTTCCTTTCGCTTCCAGTATGACAGGTTTGAATGAATATCTGGCTCTGACGCGTCTAACCACCATGCATCAATACCAATCACGTTAAGCTTTTCTTCCAGTTGACGCCAAAAAATGGCCTGAGACTCTTCAGGGTAAGGATCATAGAATCCGTTGAGGTACCCTTCTCCAATCCAGTCTAAGTTGCCCTCTTGAGTTACGTTTTTGTTCAACATGAAGCCTTTTTGATCAAGCTCTGCATAATTCGCAGTAGTACTGTAGAACTTTGGCCATACCGAAATCATGATGTTTGCGTTCAAGTCGTGAACGTTTGCAACCATTTGCGCTGGGTTTGGAAAGTGTTCTTCATCAAAATCATGGCTTCCCCATGCATCTTGTGGCCAGTACGACCAGTCTAGAACAATATTGTCGATGGGAATTTCTAATTCACGATAAGTATTTAGCGCTTCAATAAGCTCCCCTTGAGACTTATAACGCTCTCGGCTTTGCCAAAACCCATATGCCCATTTAGGCAGCATTACTGACTTACCCGACAATTCACGATAACCTGAAATGACATCGTCATAACTGTCACCTACCACCACATAGTAATCGATGGATTTTGCCGTTTCCGAAGCTAGCGATAAGCTATATTGCTCTTGATTGGGTAAGGGATCATTGTGCAGTAACCTGAAGAATCCACCTTGTGAATCCCAATTCACTTCAAAATCAACTGCTTTTTCTGCGTCGAGTGTTACATCCGCGGTATGAAACCACGGGTTCCAGTTCATGCGCCAACGGTTTAGCAACTCTTCTCCATCAATTGACAAAGATGCGTAACCACTGCTGTACATACGAAACTTATGCAGACCGCTGTGATTGGGGCGGATCTTTCCCTTCCAAACAATTCTTGGTTGCGTCACGTCGCCCAGCGCTTCTGGAAATGGTATTTCTCGTACTGAGTTATTGTCAAAAAACTGGTAGTCGAGATCCGCTTCTGTCTGCGTGAGTAAGAGTTCGTCACCATCGTAATAGTATGCTGTGAGCGCGCCCTCTTCACCATTTACATCAAACAATGTAAAGCTGTCTTTAATGGGCGTTGACGGTGCTGGATCACCAAAACGAGTGATAGACGCATTATCCCATAACACACCGTAGTTTTTTGTTGAAACCACATAAGGAATAGAAATTTGCAGGTTATGTGTTGCTAGTTCAACGTTTTCACCAGCATAGTTAACCTGTCCGTTCTGGTGTTGACCCAGTCCGTAAAAACCTTCCTCGGTATCTAGGTTCCATTGCTGACGAATAGCATATGAATCGCTCGCTGGTGTAATAGGATCTTCTGTTACCGGACCAAACTCGCCACTATTCACTGTATCAAGCAGTACCTCTCCGTTGGCATTTTCAAGGGTATAGGTACCATCAACAAGTGACACAGTTGCACGAAGCGCATTAGTTTTAAGTACTACTGTGTTTCCTAACGTCTCTAACTCAAACGGTGCACTTGACTCTGCAACCACAATCAAGCTGTCTGCTACCGAATTCAAATTATCGTGTGGTAAGGCCGTTACCCTCAGTGTATCTTCTTCAAATACTTGGAATCTAACCGCCTTTGCCTGTCCTTGTGCTGGTGACACAAGGATGCCTTTATCAATTGCAATGTAAGAGCCCGCCGTAGCGGCTTGCTCGGTCGCTTTTTGTGGCTCACACCCGGTTAGTAATACCGTGGAAAATACTGCCAGAGCAACGCATCCCCCCATTACATGTGATTTCATTGATAATTTCTCCCTCATTATGTTCACTAAATTCATTGTTGGTAGGTCGCCATCTTCACTTTGAGTAAATGACGCTGCGCGGTGAAATTAAGGCCCCAGTCAGTTTGGTCCCCGTTCCAGACTCGAAGGAATACCCACTTCCCGTTTTCGTCGAAGTACCCTTCTTCCACGCGCTCGATCATGTATGCTTCTGTAGATATTTCTTCAGATGGCGTAAGTGTTACTCGTGCCCGAAGCGCTGTGATTAAAAACTCATCATCGTTTAACTTAGCGATAAGCGCCCCGCCAGAAGCAGGATGATTTCCCGTAGGCGGATCAATCCAAAACATTGGGCGGCCGTAGGAAATTTCAGCGTTCCAACGCCCCAAATCCAGTTGCTGGGTAAAAGATTCAGAAGACGTATCGGCAGACGAAACTTCAGCATTCCATACTGCTAAATCAGTATGAGAGTCATGAGGTTCCGACACTCCCCAAGTTTCATTCTCAAAGCTTAAACCTGCCCATACGTGCTCCCACCCCGAAAGCATTGCGTATGCCTCTGAAAACGGAGCAATGGTCTCTGCTGTTACAGATTTTGCGCCCAAGGGAAAATTTGCATAATCGGTGTAGTCCATGCCAAATGGCGCAAAACCAATACCTTGGTGTCCTAAAGTAGAGAAAAGGTATCTTGCGTAAGGTTGGTCGTTACCTATTTCTGCAACAAACAACGGGTTGTCAGCACGACTGTAAAGTTCTAAGACCTTGTCTACCGTTCGGTGATCTCGGAAATAAATATCCGGAGAAATCATGTCAATATTCGGCGCAGCTACTTTCCATATATCGATAACATTGTCGGTTGGTCCGCCCATGGAATAGCCCGAGCCGGGATTAAACGGGTTGCGCAGCGCCACATTTACATTCATGGGAAGGTTTTTGATGGCTTTTCCTGCACTGGCGATCTCATCCACATAGCGTGCAATAGACCAGGCGTGAAAATATTCATCGGCATCTTCACCAAACACTTCTTGCCACGTTCCTTCGGGCTTTTTATAAAGGTCGAGTAGCCCTTGTGGCACGGTGCGATTAAAGTGAGAATTTGCCAGCGCAGAATAATCTCTTTTTGAACCATAGGTCCCCACTTCATTTTGCACTTGCACCATAATTACCTGATGGTTTGGATCGTAATCTCTCAGGTAGGTCATAAGCTTTACAAAGGCTCGTTTGTCGGCAGCCAATGTGCTCTCGCCATGAGGGGAAAGTGAATTAAGTACGCGATTATCCTCAGTAATTACTCTAGGAAATCTAGTATTGTTTAACTTAACCCAAGCAGGTGCATAGTGGGGTGCGTTGTTTTTCCATGTGGCAAACCACAACAATACAATTTTCTTATTTCTCTGTGCTGCTTGTGATATCAAGGTGTCTAAATAGCTAAAATCAAACTCACCTTCAGTTGGCTCAATCTGTTCCCACGCCACCGGAATACCTATAGTATTCGCCTGCATATCATCAACCACAGGCCAGACTTTCTCTAACATTGCGGGGTAATTAGCCGAGTTATTCGTTTGCGCTGCCAGCAAGAAAAAAGGCTTTTCTTCAACGAAGAAGGCGTGTTTTCCCTTAATCGTAACCACTCGGGGTAAGGGAGAGGGTGTGCTACCGCTTGTTGTTTCATCCAAGGTATTGTGCGAACTAGATTGACACGATACCAAGGTCAAAACACTAAGCAGTATAAGCACCCAGTAGTGTAATTTTTTCATAAATGATTCTAAAACGAAGTTATATAGTGACCCAAGAGAGGCTCTACGCCTCTCTTGTCTTTGAATAGCACTCTGACTAGAAGTTGCCACGTAATGACAAGGCGTAGCGAATGTCATTCACATGGTAAGCACTGTAGTGATTGCCTGGTCCGTTTTGACGCATTTCATTCTTAGTCACTGCGTCATTGAGGTTATTTGCCTCCAAAACCACAGAGAAATTGTCATTAATACGATAAGTTAGTGAACCATCTAGGTATGCTGTGGGGGCATTAAACAAAGGCAAACCATAGGTAATGCCGTTTTCAGTGCCATTAAATCCATTCGCATTGGTTGACATAAGGAATTCATCTCGCCAGTTGTAGGCCAAGCGAGCTGATATTGGACCCTTTTCGTACATTAAGACTAAGTTCACTGCATTTTCCGATAAGCCTCTAAATGGCATTTCGCCATAACCTGAACCGTCGGTATCCGCTGGAGCTGTTGATGCGTCAGCGTCAGTTGAACTATCAATGTAGGTATAGTTCATCTGTACCCCTAAACCGTCAAAAGGCTCTGGTAACGTCGAGAAGAAATGATTCAATGACAGCTCCACACCGGTAATATCTGCTTCCGCACTACTTACAGGCCAACGTGCGTTGTAGGTATACCCCCCAAACTCTACTTGTGAAACCATTGGTAACTGATAGCCAGAGATGTCTTTAGTAAACAACGCTATATATGCGGAACTATCTGAGGCGTAATACCACTCCAAAGAAACGTCAAACTGGGTAGATTCCATTGGATCAAGATACGGGTTTTGGGTTGAATCCAACGTTAACTCGTAGTCTTCTACTTTTGGTACGTTTCCAGCGTTTTGACTCGCCTCTCCCTCGCTAGTAAGGTTAGCGCTCAACGTAATGTTGGCCCCCAAATCGGCGAAATTCGGACGCGCCATAGCTTTGGCCGCTGCAAAGCGCAATAAGAGATCATCAGTAAGCTCTACTTTAACGTTTAGGCTTGGTAGCCAATTGCTGTAGTCATGCTCAGCATCCAAATCTGAATAAGCACCATCGCCAAACAAAGGATTAAACGGATATTGCAAATGACCGTGGGCAGTGTTTTTCGTTTTAACGTAACGAACACCTACGTTACCAGAAACCGGCTTACCCAACGTGTCTGTAAAAAAGTCAACCATGGCATAGGCTGCCGATGTTTTTTCGGTCTGGTTGTTATTGAATTGGTCTGCGTTTAAGTCTCGTTGATTCCAATACGCCCACCCCGCCCAATCGGCATAGACGAACTGATCTTGTAGCACCTGAAAACTGTCTGGGTATCCAAACGCAAAGCTTGCTCTTGGTGCGTAAACATTAGCTGGTGAGGGAACATCTCCACCAAAGAAATTATCAAAGGTATTGAGATGAAGGTCGTCGACGCTAGGAATAATATTGTCTGCGCCTTCAACAATGGCACCTTGAAGCCAACTTGGTGCCAAGGGGCTCCAGTTATACCCTGTATCAGCGTTATCAGAGCTGGTGTCACTGAAACGTGCACCAAATCTTACCGATTCAAGGAAGTCGCCTGCTAGGAAATAAGTAACGTCTACGTCTACGGCTGTCATTTCAGCCTCTCTGTCGTAGCGGTTATCCATTATAAAGTTCCAAGAGTAGTTATTTGGATCGCCTAAATAATCTGCATCCGATGTCACTGTGGGTAAGCTACCTGTTAGGTCAACGTCAATGTATGGAACGCTAACTTGTGTAGCAACAGTGTTGTCCTGTCCGACAGCACTGGAGGTTACTCTTTGCAATGAAGTTTCGAGTAAGAAAGTGTCACTTGCGTAGCGATAGCGCAAGGCAATATCATCTGTCTTTGCTTGTTGAACCGATGAGCGAACATCGGCTCCCATTGGAATGCCTCCGTCTTGAACCAAGCGTCCACGCTCTAACACGCCACTTGCGCTAAACTGTGCACCGTCTTCTACCTGAACGCCATAGGGCCAGTTGTCAACAAAGATCGCATCTTCACTCCATTGCATATCATAATCGCTGGAGAAGTACGTGAGAGTAAATTCGCTGGCGTCATTAGGGGCGTATTGTAAGGCCGCATAACCACCAGTACGTTCTCGGTCGAAATACATGGTCCGCCAATCAGCGCCTCGTGGAACATACACTGTAGTTCCCTCATACCGTTTATATCATCGCGGTAAAAGAAAGGCCTGACGTACATTGAGTCATTACGAGTAGATAGCTCAGATTTAGCAATATCGAATAAGAAGCCTATTTTACCTGCGGAAGTATCCCAATTATTCGAATACAAAATTGAAAACGCAGGTTTAGTTTCTTGTATTACATCGCCATAGTTTGCCGTAATATCAAAGGAAATTTGTTGCTCATCATTGTGAAACGGTAGTCGAGTTTCAAGATCAATGGTGCCTGCAAGTCCGCCTTCTATTTGATCAGCTGACGGACTTTTATAAACGTTTACCGCGCTTAATAACTCGGGCGGTACGTCACCAAAACTTAAGGTTCTTCCACCATCTGCACTAAAAGTACTGCGTCCATTTAATTCCGAACGCACCTGAGTAAGACCGCGAACAATTACGCCGTTGCCTTCAACAGAAAAGTGCTCTGGATCGCCCAAAGACATGTAGCGGTCAATGGCTACACCAGCCACCCGTTGTAGGGTTTCGGTTACACTTCGATCTGGGAGCGCACCAATATCATCTGCACTGATACCGTCCATTATCTTATCGGAGTTCATTTTTGTTTCTTGGGCTGAAATGACGCTAGCACGAAGCCCTTTCACTTCAATGGTTTCCACTTGCGCGTCTTCCGTTTCAGTGGTGGTTTGCGCACCAACCATTGCCGGCGATATCATCCCCAAAGACAATAGAATACCTTTTGCGAGTTTTGCGTGTTTAAATTGGTTGAGTCCTGAATTTCTCACTTTCATAATAAAAGTCCGTATTGAGTTATTCTTTGCCGCTTAGCACAACGGCTATTGTTTTTTAGCTACCTACAAGGACGACATACTCTTGGTTGGCTTTTGCACTAAAACTGATTAAATCTGAACCATGTTTGGTAATTTCCATCACTTGATTCATTTGTGTAACTGACACAGGGCCGGCGAACACAGCATTGCGTAAATGAACAACACCATCTTTTTTCGGTCTAACAATTGCTTGAGTCAATCGCCCTGAGTCCCATGAAATATCTACGGTATAATTTCCCCTCGCCCTCAGCCCCGAAACTTCACCATCGCGCCATACCGCGGGTAGCGCTGGCAGCAAGTACAGTTCTTTCTGATGGCTTTGAAGCAGCATTTCGGCAACGCCTGCAGTTGCACCGAAATTTCCGTCTATCTGAAACGGTGGGTGTGTACTCCACAGGTTGGTCAAGGTGCTATCTCTAAGTTGGTGCTGTAACAAACGATATGCTCTATCACCGTTAAATAACCGAGCCCAGAAGTTCATTTTCCACGCGCGGCTCCACCCTGTACCTGCATCACCTCGAGCGTTTAGCGATGTATGAGCGGCGTGAGCTAGCGCGGGTGTGGTAAGCGGAGACACTTGATCGCCTGGGTGAAGCGCGTAAAGGTGAGAAATATGACGATGTTTATTCGTTTGGTCATCTAGGTCTAGTCGCCACTCTTGTAACTGCCCCCAACTCCCCACCCGTAAGCCTGGATCTAATTGATTGAGCGTATTATGAAGCGTGCTAGCAAACGTATTGTCGCCAATTTCTTGTGCACAAATAGCAGTCTTTTGTAGTAAATCAAATACGATTTGCTGAGACATCGCCGCGCCTGCCGTAAAGTCGCCGTGCTCTGGTGAATAGCTCGGTGACACCACAAGTGATAGCTTGTCATCTGACAGGATTAAGTTATCTAGCCAAAACAAACTAGTCAGTTTCAGTAATGGGTAAACTCTTTGTCGTAAAAATTGGGGGTCTTGATTAAATCGATACCCTTCATAGAAATGTAACGCGACCCAAGCCGCCGCTTCGGGTTGCCAAAACGCGGTAGGCCACTCAATAAGTCCAATAGAGCCCCATGGGTTAGAGTTAAGAAATACAACCCATCCTCGAGAATTAAATAATGTGCTGGCAGCCTCTTCGCCCGGCGTGACCAAGTTCTCGATAAAGCTATAAAAAGGTGGCAAGGTTTCGCTTAAATTGGTGCTTAGCGCTAACCAATAGTTCATCTGCAAGTTAATATTTAAATGGTAATCAGCACTCCAGGGAGCTTGTATGTCTTTGTTCCAAACACCCTGTAAATTCGCAGGTAAAGCGCCTTCCCGTGACGATGCGATGAGTAAGTAGCGACCGTATTGAAAATACAAGGATTCCACAGCGCGATTTACCTTCTCATCGTTCACAGGATAGTCTGACAGAGCGGCGGCCATATCGGGTATAGGTACTCCACCAAGATCAATCTTTACCCGTGAAAAAAGCCCTTGGTAATCATCCAAGTGACGTTGTAACAAATGGTCATAAGAGGCGTTTTGGTTAAGGTTTAATTGTTCGTGTAGCTTTGAGAGGGCATTTCCCTCTCGGTACTCTGGGTGACGAAGCGCATAGTTAGTTGTCGCGTTAAGCACAAGGGTGACCGACTCAGCGCCAGTAATGGAAAAACTGCCATCGTCTTTGAAAGCAACATCTCCATTGTTGGCGTTTATTCGCAGACCGGCAGCAAACTCAAGACCATTGTCATGAAGGGAGCCACTTAATAAAAGCTGTGTCGAAGAAAGCGTTTGATGACTTACTGTTCGATTTTCTGGAAGCAAAAAACTTCCATCAAAGCTAATAGGGTGACGGCTCGGCGAAGAAATTTTGACAACAATGCTATTATCTGGATAGCTAGCAAAATATTCTCGTAAATACTGTCTGTTGTTGACTTGATAACTTACCGATGCCACTGCCGTGCTGAGATCGAGAGCGCGATTGTAGTTAACAAACTCATCATGACCATGCCAACGCAGTGAAAGAGTTCCAAAACTTTGATAACTTCCGTAACCTCTATTTTCATTGCCCAGTATATCTGCGACAGACTTTGGAGTAAGAGACTGTTGGTCAGATAACGCTTGTTGAACAGAATGCACTAAACTGAGGTAGTTGTCTGACCGCTCTGGGAAATTATAAACATAACCTTCTTTTGCGCCGGGCCCGCCCGTCCACAACGACTTTTCATTAAACTGAATGTTATCTACCGAAACCCCACCTAAGATGGTAGCTCCAAGGTGCCCATTGCCAATCGGTAACGATTCTGACTCCCAATTTGTGCCAGGCTCGGAATAGTTCAATGTATACACTTCGCTAGCATACACATCAAAAGACAAACAGAGACTGATCAACAGGCCAAAGATCTGACCCCTTGTATTGTTAGACTGCATTATTTTATCTGCAATTCGACTTGCGTTTTTTACTCGGTTTCGCATCATAAAATAACTCAGTTTGCTTCCAACAACAGGTTTCTGTAACGCCATTGTTATATTCATAAAGATATTTTGTTTTGTTTTTGTTAATACCTTGCAGCCTAGAGGAATCAACTTGTTGCCGTTATTTCAATTCGCAAAATCACTTAAAAAATGCAAATAATTGAAGAAAAAGAGCGTAAAAATACAAGGAATCATGGCAACAAAATTTTGTTAACGGACTGATATTAGTGCATTGACGAACAAGCCTTGGTTTGGTTAGATGGCACTAGGAATTCACAAAAGTAACACGCCCTATTTTTACTGGAACATGTTTGGCTACTACAAAAAAGTTATAGTTTCGTTAACAGCCTCTGCACTTTTATCATTAGTTGGCGGATATCTAGCATTTGACCTTACCTTTACTAATGCTGCGTTGATGCCTTCTGATTCAAGCAGCATTGGTTATAAATGGGTTGCTAGGACTTACTCAGATGCGGCTGAAGGCGGCTTTTCACATATTGATGTTATTGATGATGGCTACAGCTATTCGCTCAGTATGTTTTTAAACTCAGAAAAAGATCACCCATTCGCCATGGGAGAGATGGCTTTTGTGAATGAAATGGACCAACCTAACAATGTAGATCTTAGTGGCTTTGATACGTTAGCTTTTATGGCGAAGTGCTCTCCAGCAAGCACTCTTACCTTCTCGCTTTTTTCGGTAGATGAGAATGCTTCTTCCTTTGACGATGAACGCTCAGACCGCATTTCTACAAGATACTTCCACTGTGACAATACGTGGCAAAACTTCAACATAGATATTACTCGATTAGACACCCCTGAATGGTGGTTTAAATGGTATAACCAAGAACTGAGCAACGAAGATTACAACCTCAAAAGTGTAAAAAAAATAGCGTTTGGTAGCTCGATACAAAGCCCTATGAATGTGCGTTCAACCATTAACATTCGCGCAATTGAACTGTCGGGTAAAGACTGGAAGTACTTATATCAATACATTGTGATATTTATTTTTGGCTGGGCGATGCTAGGTATATGGCTGTTTAAAAACCACACCAAGTTCCTTATGGAACGCATACAAGAAAAAATACAGAAAGACAGGCCCCTTATCGCTTACAAGCAGTTAACGATCGAATCTCACAAAGATAAAGACAAGACCGCTATTCTCAAGCTAATGGCTACAGAATACGCGAATCCAGAGATGAGTTTAGAATACGTTGTTCAAACATTGGGCATCAATAGAAATAAAGTGAATGAAATACTCAAGTCGGAACTTGGCTATACCTTTACATCGTACCTTAATAAATTGAGACTAAGTGAGGCTGCGCGGCTATTAGCGGAGAATCCCGACGCTAATGTATCTGAAATTGCGTACTCTGTCGGCTACAAGAATGTGTCTTACTTTAATAAACTATTTAAAATTGAATACGGTTGTAGCCCCAAATTATTTAAATCTTCAAGTGCAAGTACGCCCACTGAAATGATTTAATCCCCTCCTCACACTAGCTGTCGACTTACGTTCATAATTTTTAATTAGCGCACTGGGTAAGCGTTTTTAAAAACTTGATAATGATTAAAGAGTTAGTGTATAAATTCAGTTGCTATTCTTTTGTTTTTCGACACTTCCCTTACCAACATGGACGTAACTAAAGTCATGTCAATATATCAGTCATTATATACAGCAAGCCTGTCTGTGTGCCCTGTTTTGGCCATTCTATTATTGGGAATGTGGCTAAAGAAAAAGCGTGTTGTTGGCGACGAATTTGTGCGCGGTGGCAACAACATTGTTTTTAATATAGCGCTTCCGTGTTTGCTATTTATTAACGTAGCCACCAATTCTTTAGAAAATAACTTAAACACCCTATTGGTGGTGTATGCTGCAATAGCAACCATACTCAGCGTTCTTGCCCTAGTGGTTTTAGCCCGCTTTTTTGTGCCAAAAAGCCAGCAAGGCGTATTTGTTCAATGCAGTTTTAGAGGGAACATGGCCATTATTGGCTTAGCATTAGCGGTTAGCTATTTGGGAGAAGGGATTATTCCTGTGGTAGCCACTTACCTCGCTTTCATTACCATTATGTACAACGTTCTATCAATAATGGTGTTAACAACATTTAATCGAAAAATGTTGGTAACTATTACAAAGAACCCATTGATATTAGGCATTGTTATTGGGTTGGTCGTTTCGCTACTACAAATTTCTATCCCACAAGCAATAGTTCAGCCGCTTAACTACCTATCTCAGCTCACACTTCCACTGGCATTGTTGTGTATTGGTGCAAGTTTGAATTGGAAAAATGCGAAATCAAATACACGAGTGACTGTTATAGCAACACTGCTAAAGCTGATAGTTATTCCAGGGTTGGTAGTAACCGGCGGCATTAGTCTCGGTTTAGACCAAGATGCGCTTATCGTACTATTTCTCATGAGTGGTGCACCCACAGCAGCTGCGGCATTCGTTATGAGTAAACAACTCACTAGTCACGGCGATTTGGCGTCAGAAATCATCACGTTTTCGACGCTACTCTCGCCGCTTACTATTACGTTTGGCTTGGTGATATTGGCTTAGCTTTTAGCGTTACTGCTCGGTAAATACTCCAAAGTGCGTAAACAAACATGGGAAGATTTAGTTGTGCAGATGCTTGGTTAAATACATGGGTACCATGTACTAGCGTATAAACTGTCAATAGTGCTAATACAGAGAGCCCAGACGTAAATAGCCAAAAACGCCTGCCGCATTTACCACTGCCCACGGACAATACGGTGTTGAAAAACATCAGAGCCCAAAAAACAGAGACTAGTTCGATATCTGAAACTAAGGAAACAAGAGCAGTCAGAGCTAGTGCACTGATAGTTCCCCACACTGTACCTTGCCACACTCTATACAGCACTGGTGGATCGGCTTTTTTAGCCAACCAAATTTCAGTACCAGAAATACATAGTAGGGTTAGCATTAAACCCAGAACAAAATACAGTACCTTGCTAAACATACCTGCAAAATCGCCGAAGTGTAATCGGTACATTGCATACACTAACTGCTTGCCCCAGTGCCCGTCTTCGTAACCGGCAGTATCGATAAAATTACCCGCCGAATCGAATCGATAGTTTTCAGAATAAATCATCTTACCCGGTGCTTTAGCATATATTTCTATAAACTGGTCTTCCGTATAAGCTTCATGAACGGAAAGAAAAATGGGTTGATGGTTTGGTGCTAGCTCCGCTAATTGTGCATAAGCTTTGCTCAACTCAGGCTTTTGGTAAGGCTGCTCTATCACAGGATCCGGTGTGAAGATTTCCTTAACCACAGCGTCGCGGTCACCGCCATAATAGAGCTGTGACACAAGCACTACGATGAGACCCGCCATACCAAAATAGGCCCCAGTAATGCCAATGATCAAATGAAATGGCGCAGCCCACAATCCAAATCGATTGTGCAGGTCAATTTTGTATTGCTGACCATTACCTCCCCGACGAAGGCGAAACGCATCTTTAGTGATCCTCTTGTGC
>Ga0256829_1001971_pt1 | contig 15872 bp, 14 predicted proteins | sample 131447metaG_FD_185979 | JGI IMG/M metagenome (GOLD analysis project Ga0256829, IMG submission 185979) | Hydrothermal vent microbial communities from Lau Basin, Pacific Ocean - 131-447 | ecosystem: Environmental > Aquatic > Marine > Hydrothermal vents | place: Pacific Ocean: Lau Basin | collected...
GTTCACAGTCTTGTACGAAACTCCGGTCACGTTGTCCTTTTTGTGCTCGTCCATAAGTGGAGAATTGTCTTCGAACCATTGGGCTTCTTTAGAAAGCACAGCCATCTTCTTAGACATATCAAAGTCCTTGATCTCTACGATGGTCTCATAAGATCCCTTATATCCCTTCGGATCGTTATACACCTCGATGAATCCGTTGATCCAATCGATATTACCTTCGGTAGAGTTAACCCAAGCTACCGCATAATCATCCCAAGTGTCCAGACTTCCTGTTTTGTAGTACTCGATCAATAGGCCAAGGGCTTTGGCTTGATTTTCGTTTTCCGCAACTCCTTGAGCCAATTCCAACCACTTGATGATCTCGTCAATAGCTGCACCGTACATGCCACCACTTTTATAGACTTGCTCTACGAGTTTTCCGTTCTCTTTTACCAGACGCGTATTGAGTCCAACTTCAATGGGTTCGTCTGCATCTACCTCGATAGCACTGTAAAATGCTTCTACTTCTGCCTCGGTCACGTCAGGTCCGTAAAAGTTGATCGCACTTTCCAATACAATGTCTGCATCCTTACTCAGGTTGACCTTTTTAGCATCCGCATCATTAAAGATCACTTCGAAAGCTTCTGTTTCTAAAGAGGTATTGGTTGCAGCCATCAATTCTTCTAAGTAAGCAGCGTCAAAACCTGGCTGTAATTTATCGTTCGAATAATGGTGGTGGATCCCGTTGGAGAACCAAACTCGCTTTAAGTACACTTCAAAAGCCTTCCAATTGTCTGTGCTCTTATCTCCAGAATAGGTAGTATAAATGTTCTCTAGAGCAGCGCGAATGGCCAAGTTGTGACGGTAGTTCTGCGCCCACATGATATCACGTCCTGCCAAACCAGCTTGAGTTAAGTAGTAAACCAGCTTTTGCTCTTTCAAGGTCAAATCGTCCCAGCCGTCAATTTTATAGCGCAAGATCTTCAGATCTGCAAACTGATCTATCTGATATTGAAACTCCTGCTCTACTGCCTTTGTTGCTAGATCCTCGTTGGAATCACTGGCAGATTCCTGGCAAGACCAAAGAGTAAAACTCAAAAAGAATCCCGCCAAAAGGTATTTAATGTTCATAATTTAGTTTGTTTAGATATGCGCAAATGTAGCAAAATAATCCCTGTGAATTTGATATCTTAGGGGCTCATCAACAGCTATAAAGCATGAAGTTTTTAAAGTATTTGTTTTTGCTGATCCTGGTCGTCCTGGTAGCCGGAGCGGTTTACTTTGGTGCTCAAGATGGTAAGTTCGACGTAGCGGTAACCAAAGATCTTCAGGTTCCGCAAGCCTTGGCTTTCCAAACTGCCGACAACTACCAGACCTGGGCAGAATGGGGTCCTTGGATGGAAACCGACCCTAACATACAGATCAGTTATAGCGACACCATACAAGGTTTAGGCGCTGCCTATTCATGGACAAGCGATCACCCCGAAGTTGGCAACGGCAATATGCAAACTGTCGCTGTTGTGGAGCAGCAATCTATAGATCAAAAGATCACCTTTAACTCTCCTTTAGGAGCAAGTACGTCTGATGTGTATTGGCGTTTTGAACCGGGAGATAACAATACCACCAGCGTAACCTGGGGCATGAAGGGAGAACTTGGCCTAATGGAAAAGGTGTTTATGGCCTTTCAATCTGGATCTTTTGAAGACGCTACCAAGACCATGTACGAAAAAGGTCTGGAAAACATGGAGAACTATATTCAAACGCAGATGGCTAAGTTCTCTGTCAATTTCGACGGTATTGTGGAATATGGTGGGGGTTACTATATGTATGTGACCGAATCGGCAACCAAAGCAGGTCGCGCGCTTAAAATGGGCCCCATGCTCGGCGAAGTAATGGCTTATATGCAATCCAACAATATTCAACAAAGTGGTGCGCCTTTTACTATTTTTCATCAGATGAATGCTGAGGCTGGTACGGTGATCTTCTCTGCAGCCATTCCAGTTAAAGAGCGGATCAATACCGCATTAGACAGTAAAGTGCTCTGCGGCTATATGGAGCCACTAACGGCTGTGAAAACCACCCTAAAAGGCAATTACGACCATCTTGATGCCGCATATCAGGCGGCCTATACCTATATTGAAGAAAAAGCGCTGGTCTTAGATCCGGAGCAACCAGAATTTGAGGTATACACTTCTGATCCGGGGCTAGAACCCAATCCGGCCAATTGGCTCACCGAGATCTATGTTCCAATAATTACGCCTACACAAACCATCAATTAATGAAGGCAGTACTGTTGGTGTTTTTAGGCGGAGGATTAGGTAGCGCCTGCCGCTATTTGGTGGGTAAACTGATAGCAGACCAGAACTTGTCTAGCTTTTGGGGAACCTTTTCTGTAAATATGTTGGGCTGTTTGCTGATAGGCTTGCTTTTAGGAGCCAGCAATCGTTATGGCTGGATAGACCAGAACCAACTTTGGCTCTGGACAGTAGGATTTTGTGGCGGTTTCACCACTTTTTCCACCTACGCCTTAGAAGGACAACAATTCTTAAAGAACGGGCAGTTTGCAGCTTTTGTGGCCTATATGGCAGGTAGTTTACTTATTGGAGTCCTCGCTGTGGCTGTGGGAATCTGGCTGAGTCGCATCGGAATAAATTCTTAAGAGCTGTTTACCATTGAATTAAATATTGTAGCTTTACCTCAAATTAGAATCGAAATGATTTGTACCGCAGTCCAATATAATAACGGGAACTGGTCTTATGACCAAACGGAGGCTGTGTATTAATGAGCGAAATTTAAACCTATTATAACGAGCGTCCAGTTGAATAACCTGGACGTTTTTTTTTGCCAAAAGTGAAAACACTGTATCAAAACTATCTCGAAAACTTCAGAGGACTCTCCAAAGAGATCTGGATGCTGTCTTTGGTGACCTTGATCAACAGAACAGGGGCCATGGTGATTCCCTTTTTGTCCTTGTACCTGATGAAAGAACTGAATTTTAGTTTTGCCCAAGTAGGTTGGATTATGACCTGCTACGGTTTAGGCTCCGTTTTGGGCACCTATGTCGGCGGGAGAATCACAGATATTATTGGTTACTACAATGTGGTTGTTTTGAGTTTACTTCTAGGCGGATTGGGCTTCATTAGTTTGCAATGGGCCTCTGGTTTTTACGGCGTTTGTTCGGCCATATTCGTTGTGATGTTTTTGGTAGATGCCTACCGACCTGCAATTTTTGTAGCGGCAGAAGCTTATAGTACACCACAGACCGTGACACGCGCAATTGCCTTGATTCGACTCGCCATAAACCTGGGTTTTTCCATTGGACCGCTCGTTGGTGGGATCATCATAGCAACGGCAGGTTACAACGCCATATTCTGGATAGATGGCGTAAGCTGTATGATAGCCGCAGGGGTAATGCTCCTGAGTTTAAAAGCGGTGAAAGCACCCACTAAAGCAGAGCGCAAGGCCATGATAAAACACGGAGCTCCTCCTTTGAGAAACCGGCCGTTTTTGATCTTCTTTTTACTGATGATGCTCATCGCAATAGTATTTGTACAGTACTTTTCTTTGGTGCCCATCTATTACGAAAAGATCTACAACCTCAGCGAAGATGTCATTGGCTGGATCTTGTTCTTAAACGGAGCCATGATCGTGCTCACCGAAATGCCATTGGTTGGCTGGTTGGAGCGCAGTAAGATCTCGAAAGCGCGTTTAGTGGCTATCGGTACCTTATTCTTAGCAGCAAGTTTCTTGGTGCTGAACATTGGACATCACTTTGGACTTCTGATCGTGGGGATGATACTCATGACCATAGGAGAAATGATAGAATCGCCTTTTTCTAACGCACTTGCTTTAGAATTGTCGCCTCAAGGCCGCAAGGGCAGCTATATGGGCATGTACAGCATGAGCTGGAGTTTTTCGCATGTTTTTGGACATAATACCGGCATGAACATGGCAGACCGCCTCGGTTTTGGTATGACCTTTAACATCTTTGGAATTGGTTTGATGATCATTGCGCTGATCTGTGATAGAATGCATAAGGTTTGGAAGCAATCCGTTACCTTTATTCAATCGAACAAAGAGGCTTAATAAAATTCTTATTCAGATGAAATACTGGCTGATCTTTTTTGTCTTACTGCTGAGTTTAAACAGTTGCAAACAGCAGCAAACAGGTAGTTTAGGCACCGTAGAACAGGAAACAACCAAGACCTTTCCGCCTATAAATCCGCTGCGATATAATGTAGGATTTTTGATCATGGATGGCACTTACAACACCGAGTTTACGGCGCCATTTGATATATTTCAACACACCATTTATCGCGACAGCATTAAGGCGATGAATGTTTTCACTGTGGCCAATACAGACGATCCTATTACCACTTTTGAGGGCGTTCGTATCATTCCAGATTACAACTATCTAAGCGATGAGATCCCCAAGATCGATATCTTGGTTATTCCAAGTGCAGAACATCATTTGGATAGCGACTTGGAAGATACAGCCATGCTCAATTGGGTCAAAGAAGTAGCAGACAAGGCCATGTTTGTCACTTCTCATTGTGACGGTGCTTTTGTACTGGCCAAAGTCGGGCTCTTAGATGGATTGGCTTCAACTACTTTTCCATCAGACATTCAGAAATACAAAGAAATGTTTCCGAACTTGGACGTGCGTGAAGATGTACTTTTTGTGCGCCACAACCGCTTTATCACCTCAGCAGGAGGTGCAAAGAGTTTTGAAGCTGCATTGTTTACTGCGGAGTTGCTCTACGGTAAAGAGGTAGCCAGACGTTTGGCCCAAGGTTTGGTCATAGATTGGAACCTAGACGAGGTTCCTCATGTGAATATTGTGGATTAATTCAACTTTTGGATCGGCGCATTCTTGATCACATTAGATAGGACTATTTGTGTTTTGGTCTCACCGTAAATAATGAGTTGATCGATAAAGCTCTCTAAATGCAATTGGTTTTTTAAGACCACTTCCATCACGATGTTCTCATTTCCCGTGATGCGATAACAATTCACAACTTCGTTAAAGGTCTTTACTTTTTCTAAAAAAGGTTTGAGTTTCCCCATAAATGCTCTCAGCGTAATTATCGCTTTGAGTTGATACCCCATTTCTAAGGAGGAAAGATTCGCGTAATAACCGTTAATGATACCCGCATCTTCCATCTTTCTGATCCGCTCTGCAACGGCCGGAGAAGTGATCCCAACCTGCCTTCCGATCTCGGCATTAGACTGTCTCGCGTTGTCTTGCAAACACTTGAGTATCTTCCAATTAAGGGTGTCCATCTTCATTTCAGTAGTTTTTTACACTATAAAATTAAAATTATTAAGCAAAATTACATTAAAACTTTAAATCTTATAGAATACTCCCCTAATATCTAAGTAACTTTGAGTGTTTTGATGAACTATCATTACAATTGCTATGTATTCAACAGTTCCCTCATCGCCTATATATCAAAAGGCTTTGGAGATTTTCTCCTTATCCCGAAGAATTTCGGACTACTTGGTCGATGACCTTGCCGAACTAAGTCCGTCCGGAAATGAGAATCCGCATATCTATTTTACAGGTGATATTGTGCAGCAATCTGTTTGTTTGGCCCCAGAAATTCTCAAGGCCGAACAACAACAGGAACGCGACAAAAAACACCAGCATGCCGATTCCTTGAATCGCTTAACGAACAAGCTTTACACGAACTGTCAACGCTTAGAGCGAAGCAACAGTAATGGAGCCGAATTCGTCTCGATCTTAAGAAAGGAATTGCGCAAATTCAAGAAGTTGCAACGCAACTGGATGCTTACGCTGTAAAACTCCATTACATATTTCTTCTGTACTGTCCTCCGACCTCAAAAAGGGCTTGTGTGATCTGTCCTAAGGAGCAACGTTTACAGACTTCCATCAATTGTTCAAAGATATTGTGGTTTTGCACCGCAGCCTGTTGCAGGTCAGCGATCAATGCTTCGGAGATATCTGCATGTCGAGCGTGTAACGACTCCAGGGTATCGATCTGCTGCTGCTTCTCCTCTTCTGTGGCACGGATCACCTCCGCAGGAAGTACCGTAGGAGATCCTTTCTTACTCAAAAAGGTATTCACCCCAATGATAGGGAACTCGCCGTTGTGCTTTAAGGTCTCGTAGTACAAGCTTTCCTCTTGGATCTTAGAGCGCTGATACATGGTTTCCATAGCGCCTAAAACACCACCTCTTTCGGTAATGCGATCAAACTCTGCCAAAACAGCCTCCTCAACCAAACTGGTCAACTCTTGAATGATATAAGCTCCTTGTATCGGATTCTCATTCTTAGCTAGGCCCAATTCTTTGTTGATGATGAGCTGGATAGCCATGGCACGACGCACACTTTCTTCTGTAGGCGTTGTAATGGCTTCATCGTAGGCGTTGGTGTGTAGCGAGTTACAGTTGTCGTAGATAGCATACAAGGCCTGCAGCGTTGTTCTAATATCGTTGAAGTCGATCTCTTGAGCGTGCAGACTACGCCCAGAGGTTTGAATGTGATATTTGAGCATTTGCGCTCTTGGGTTGGCGCCGTATTTATGTTTCAACGCCTTAGCCCAAATTCTTCTTGCCACACGGCCTATCACTGCGTATTCCGGATCGATCCCATTGCTAAAGAAGAACGAAAGGTTGGGCCCGAACTTATTGATATCCATCCCTCGGCTCAAATAATACTCCACATAAGTAAAGCCGTTGGCCAAGGTCAAGGCCAATTGAGTAATAGGGTTGGCTCCAGCTTCTGCAATATGGTAACCCGAAATAGAGACCGAATAGAAGTTGCGCACTTTATGATCTATAAAGTACTCTTGCACATCTCCCATAAGTCGCAGGGCAAACTCCGTAGAGAAAATACAGGTATTCTGAGCTTGATCTTCTTTTAGAATATCGGCCTGCACCGTACCGCGTACTTGTTGTAAGGTCTCTGCCTTAATACGCTGGTAAACGTCTTTAGGCAAGACTTCGTCACCGGTAACACCCAATAACATAAGCCCAAGTCCGTCATTGCCTTCTGGCAGCTCACCGCGATACACCGGACGCTGCTGCCCTTTGGCTTTGTAGATGGCATTGATCTTTTTATCAATTTCTGCTTCCAGACCTTCGGCTTTGATGTACTTCTCGCAGTTCTGATCTATAGCTGCGTTCATAAAGAAACCGAGCAACATAGGCGCTGGTCCGTTTATGGTCATACTAACGGAGGTCATCGGGTCGCTCAAGTCGAATCCGCTGTAAAGCTTTTTAGCGTCGTCTAAACAGCAAATCGACACCCCGGAGTTTCCGATCTTACCATAAATGTCTGGTCGGTGTCCTGGGTCATTGCCGTATAAGGTAACGGAGTCAAAGGCTGTAGAAAGGCGCTTGGCAGGCATCCCCTGGGAAACATAGTGAAAACGTCTGTTGGTTCGCTCTGGTCCTCCTTCTCCAGCAAACATACGCGTCGGATCTTCTCCGGTGCGCTTAAAGGGATACAAACCGGCAGTATAAGGGAACTCCCCCGGAACATTCTCTTGTAAGGCATATTCTAAGATCTCACCCCAGGCGGTATACTTAGGCAAAGCCACTTTTGGGATATCTGAATGCGACAGCGATTTGGTATGCGTCTCTATTTGAATTTCCTTGTCACGAACTTTAAAGCGATAAATAGGATCTTTATATCGAGCTACCTTATCTGGCCATTGCAGTAGCAGTTCCCAGTTATAAGGGTCCAAATTCATTTTAACACGATCAAACTCTTTGCGCAGCAGTCCTAAGAAGGTTTCATTTTCTGCGGATACGGTTTCGGTAAGATAATCTTCGTTCAACCCACCTTTACCCAGTACGTCTTTGAAACACGCTTCGGAATCTATATTTAGCACCGAACAAATGGTCTTGTAAATACCAAAGAGTTGTTGAGCTGTGCTAACTTGCCCAGCAGCACGTTCATCATAAGCTCTGTTGTTCTCTGCGATCTCAGATAAGTAACGTGTACGCGCCGGCGGGATCACATAGATCTTCTCACTCATGGCGTCGGTAACTTCGTAAGAACTCTTAAGGTCGGCCCCTGTTTTGGCAACCAAAGTGTCCATTACTTTACGATACAAGGTGTTCATCCCCGGATCGTTGAACTGAGAGGCTATGGTACCGTAGACTGGCAATTGCTCTTGTGGCGTATCCCACAGATTGTGGTTACGCATATATTGTTTTTTCACATCGCGAAGCGCATCCAATGCGCCGCGCTTATCGAACTTATTTATTGCCACCAGATCGGCAAAGTCGAGCATGTCTATCTTTTCCAGCTGTGTTGCAGCTCCAAATTCTGGAGTCATCACATAGAGCGAAATGTCTGAGTGCTCTAGGATCTCGGTATCGCTTTGTCCAATTCCAGAGGTCTCTAATATGATCAGATCAAAGTCCGCAGCCTTTAAAACCTCCACCGCTTCGTTGACATATTTACTCAATGCCAAATTGCTCTGACGGGTAGCCAAGGAACGCATATATACGCGTGGAGAATTAATGGCATTCATTCGGATTCGATCTCCTAAAAGGGCTCCTCCTGTTTTCCGCTTAGAAGGATCAACAGAAATAAGACCCACCGTCTTTTCCGGGAAATCGATCAAAAAGCGTCGCACTAACTCATCGACTAAACTCGATTTACCCGCACCTCCAGTACCCGTAATACCTAAAACAGGTGTGCTTGTCTTTGCGTTTTTCTGGTGTATGGTATCTAAGGTCTCTTTGGCAACCTCTGGGAAATTTTCTGCAGCAGAGATAATGCGCGCAATAGCGCCAGTTTCTTTGGATTCCAAACGGGTCACTTCTCCGTTTAGCGAATCCCCAATAGGGAAATCTGCTTGTTGCACCAGGTCGTTGATCATACCTTGTAAGCCCATTTCTCTACCATCGTCCGGAGAATAAATCCGCGTGATTCCGTAGTCCATAAGCTCTTTGATCTCTTCTGGTAAGATCACACCGCCACCGCCTCCAAAGATCTTGATGTGGCCAGCTCCGCGCTCTTGTAAGAGATCGTACATATACTTAAAGTACTCGTTATGCCCACCTTGATACGAGGTCATGGCAATGGCATTGGCGTCTTCTTGTATGGCCGTGTTAACCACTTCTTCTACAGAACGGTCGTGACCCAGATGGATCACTTCTACTCCTGTAGCTTGGATAATGCGACGCATGATATTGATCGCTGCGTCGTGACCATCAAAGAGCGAGGCTGCAGTTACAATTCGTACTTTATTCTTGGGTTTATATGGAGCGGCTTGCTGCATGGTAATTGTCCTAATTTTGGCGCAAAGTTAATTATTTTGGGGGTGATTTTTGTACTTTCACCTCGAGAACGAAATCGTTTTAGGACAAGCTTAAGAAAATCGCTATCTAAATCCATCACAAATACTATGAAACGTCTACCCTTAATCCTTTTTGCCTTTATCACTTTTAGCTGCGGAGAACTGCAACAAGTTGTCAATAATTTGCCCGGTGGACTACCTGCACTAAGCGAAGCTGAAATTGGAAATGGATTGAGACAAGCCTTAGAATTTGGGATCGAAAAACAGGTGAGCAAGCTCACCGCAACAGACGGTTTCTACAAGAACGAATTGGTTAAGATACTCCTGCCCGAAGAGCTGAGAAAAGTAGATGCCACTCTTAGAGATATTGGTCTTTCTAGTTTAGCAGACGAGGGTCTAAAAGCGCTCAACAGAGCTGCAGAAGATGCCGTTAAAGAAGCGACCCCAATCTTTGTTGCCGCTGTAAAGGACATCACCTTTGCCGATGCTAAGAACATTCTACTCAGCGCTGACAATGCCGCTACCACTTACCTTGAGAACAGAACCCGAACAGCACTTTATGCGAAGTTCAATCCGGTGATCAATAATTCCTTTAGTCGGGTTGGTGCCGATGTGATCTGGACAGAGCTTATCAATAAATACAATGCTATTCCACTGGTCAATGATGTCAACCCTGATCTGACAGATTATGTGACCACAGAAGCCCTTAAAGGTGTTTATACGATGATAGCCGTTGAGGAACAGGAAATTAGGAATAAAATTGGAGCTAGAACCACTGATCTTTTACGCCGTGTTTTTGCGCTTCAGGACTAAAAGCACACTTTAGCCGACAAAACCATCATTGGGCGAGGGTTTTCTTACATTTTTACGCCAGACCTTTAAGTAAATATTAGGTTTCCTTTAAGGAAATGTGATTAACTTTAAACAAAATCACTCCCCTATGTTATTTACGCTCAAAAAAAGCAAGCTTAGACGCCTTGAGATATCGTACCAAAGATGGATGCGATATGCTTACACGACTGCAGTTTTCGATAAAGACGAGAGCAAACGCGCTCTTCAAATTGCAGAACGCAAAATGCAAGAGATCCAATTGCTTTTGGACTCTGAATACGTTAGTGCAAGCGCTTAAAATACTCATAGGCCTGCCCAAGTCTGCTCCCGTACCAACTAAAATATTCACCGTCTACTAATTTGACGGTCACTCCTAACTGCGCTTCCAATTCGGCGCGATCCTTTTCTTTGAAAGGATAAGGTTCTGAACTCAAAAAGATCTGATCGGCCTGTTGCAGGGTTTTTAAATCGACCTCCGGATAACGCCCATTAGGATCAGTTATAATATTCTCAAAAACATTCTCTCGCAACAGATCTCCAATAAACGTATTGTGCCCTGCCGCCATATAGGGTGACTTCCAAATCAAATAAGCCGTCTTTATTACAGCTTTTCCTTGGATGTGCTTTTTAAAATCTGTTCGAGCCGTTGCTATAGCCTTTTTTAGGTCCGCAGCTAACTCATCTCTCCTAAATAGAGCTCCCATGGCCAGAATAAAGTCCAAGCTATCGTCTACCGTATAGATATCACTTACCCAAACGGGAGCTATACGCTGCAATTCTGTGACCATTTCTAGGGTATTCTCCTCCTTATTGGCAATGATGATATCGGGGTGAAGTGAAGCGATCTTCTCAAATTTCACTTGTTTGGTACCACCCACAACAACTTTCTGCTTTCTAAGCTCCTGCGGATGAACACAGAACTTAGTGATACCAACAAGTCGCTCTCGCAGTCCTAGGTCTACCAACAGTTCTGTTTGAGAAGGCACTAAGGAAACGATTCGACTGGGAATCTTATCAAAATAAAGTAAACGTCCTAGTTGATCTTTAGACTCCATGGAGTACAGTTGCCATTTGCTGCTGTAAATCTGCAGCTTTGGCTGCGGCAGCCGTTGCAAAGTCTTCGCCAGAAGAGGCGTAGATAATTCCTCGAGAAGAATTTACCAAGAGTCCAACATTGTCTGTCATCCCGTATTTGCATACCTCGGTCAAGGAGCCACCCTGAGCTCCTACTCCCGGGATCAGTAAGAATTGGTTGGGTAATTTTTGACGTATTACTGCCAAATGTTCTGCTTTAGTAGCGCCTACCACATACATAAGACGATCTGCGTTTTCCCAAGTAGAGGCAGTCTCGATAACCTGCTGGTAAAGACTTTGATCGCCTACAGAGAGCGTCTGAAATTCAAAAGCTCCTGTATTAGAGGTCAAGGCCAACAGGATCACATATTTCCCTTCGAACTGTAAAAATGGTTCTACAGAATCTCTTCCCATATAAGGAGCTACCGTGACCGAATCAAAATTCATTGATTCAAAGAAGGCCTTGGCATAACGTGTAGAGGTGTTTCCAATATCGCCGCGTTTAGCATCAGCTATGGTAAAGTGATCGGGATACTCTGCGTTCAAATAATCGATGGTCTTTTGTAAGGCCTGCCACCCTTTAAGCCCATAGGCTTCGTAAAAGGCTGTGTTGGGTTTGTAGGCCACACAAAGCTCCGAAGTAGCATCTATGATCGCCTTATTGAAAGCGAAGATTGGATCTTCTTCCTTAAGTAAATGCGGTGGTATCTTTTCTAAATCAACGTCCAGCCCTACACACAAAAAGGAGCGCTTGGCTAAAATCTGCTCGGTTAATTGCTGGCTTGTCATTTAAAAAAGTTCGCTGTTCTCTTTAAGTTTCTCGGTATTCTCTGCGAGCATCAGCTCGTCGATAAGCTTTTGTATATCTCCATCGATTATATTACCCAAATCGTAGAGGGTAAGACCAATGCGGTGATCGGTAACACGGCCCTGCGGATAGTTGTAAGTCCTGATCTTTGCAGAACGGTCTCCGGAAGAAACCATGCTTTTTCTTTTCTCAGAATCTGCAGCTTGCTTTTTAGCTAGCTCAGCCTCATAAAGACGCGAACGCAATACCTTTAAGGCTTTTTCCAAATTCTTGTGCTGCGACTTTTGGTCCTGACAACTCACTATAATGCCCGTGGGCTCGTGATGTAGTTTAATAGCAGAATAGGTAGTATTTACAGATTGCCCTCCAGGTCCTGTCGATGTGGTTCGTTCAATGCGAACGTCTTGCATGTCTAGCTCTACATCGAACTCTTCTGCCTCTGGCAGAACCATTACAGTAGCCGCACTAGTGTGTACACGGCCTTGCGTTTCTGTTTGTGGTACACGTTGCACGCGATGCACTCCCGCCTCGAACTTGAGGGTTCCGTATACATCCTCTCCTGCTACTTCAAAGATGATCTCTTTAAATCCACCAGAAGTCCCTTCGTTATAATCGACGGTAGAAACGCTCCAACCACGACCTTCGCAATACTTGGTATACATACGGTAGAGGTCTCCGGCAAAGATACTCGCCTCGTCACCACCAGTTCCTGCGCGGATCTCGACAACCACGTTCTTGGCATCTTCCGGATCTTTCGGGATCAGCATATAGCGTATCTCCTCTTCCAGTTGCGGCAAGCGTTCTTTAGCACTTTCCAATTCCATTTTCGCCATCTCAAGCATTTCCTGGTCAGAACCATCTGCAATGATCTCCTCTGCTTCTGAGATGTTATTGGTTAGGGCAATGTATTCTTTGCGTTTCTTCATGAGCTCGCTGAGCTCTTTGTACTCCTTATTGATCTGCACATATCGCTTCTGATCGGAAATGATATCTGGTTGAATAATAAGGTCACTGACTTCGTCAAAACGCTGTTTAACTATATTGAGTTTATCGAGCATAGTGGCAATAACTTGGCCGTAAATTTACGACAATTAATGATAGTGGAATTCTCCTTGTTGGCTGCGGATGGTCAATGACTTTTCTGCCGCATCTTCGACCCTACCTACTATCTGAGCAGCTACTCCGAAGGATTCAGAAATAGCAATGATCTGATCGGCAACAGCCTGAGGAACATAAAGCTCCATACGATGGCCCATATTGAAAACCTGATACATCTCTTTCCAGTCTGTACCGCTCTGCTCTTGTATGAGCTTAAATAGTGGTGGCACTTCGAACATATTGTCTTTTATGATGTGGAACTGATCTACAAAATGTAAGATCTTGGTTTGTGCACCTCCACTACAATGAACCATTCCGTGAATTTGCTTTCGGTCTACAGTTTCTAGGATCTTTTTGATTATAGGAGCGTAGGTACGCGTTGGCGATAGCACAAGCTTCCCGGCATCCAACGGACTATCGGTAACCTTATCTGTCAATTTTTTAGCTCCTGAGTATACCAGCTCTTCGGGTACCGCCGGGTCAAAACTCTCCGGATATTTTGCCGCCAGTTCTTTGCCGAACACATCGTGACGCGCAGAGGTCAAGCCGTTGCTTCCCATACCGCCATTGTACTCGGTTTCGTAAGTAGCTTGACCGTAAGAAGCCAAACCAACGATCACATCGCCAGCTTGAATATTACCGTTGTCTATCACCTCATCGCGTCGCATGCGAGCGGTAACGGTAGAGTCGACAATGATGGTTCGTACCAGATCCCCAACATCGGCTGTTTCGCCTCCGGTTGGATAAATGTCAACGCCAAAATCCGCCATCTCTTTAACCAGTTCTTCGGTTCCATTGATAATGGCCGCTATAACCTCGCCAGGAATTAAGTTCTTATTTCTTCCGATCGTGGAACTCAAGGTAATTCCAGAAGTCGCTCCAACACAGAGTAGATCATCGAGATTCATAACCAATGCGTCTTGAGCTATACCTTTCCAAACCGATAGGTCTCCGGTCTCTTTCCAATACATATAGGCAAGAGACGATTTGGTTCCTGCGCCATCGGCATGCATTACCAAACAATGATCTTGGCTTCCTGTTAAGTAATCGGGGACGATCTTACAGAATGCCTTTGGGAACAAGCCCTTATCGATATTCTTGATAGCATTGTGAACGTCCTCTTTGGCCGCGGATACTCCGCGCCCGGCATAACGTTTAGAAACCTCCTTACTCATATTGTGGTTGACTTTAAGCGCAAAAATACCACAATTGCTATAATTACTAAAGCCTAGTTATGCTCTTATTGCTCGTAATCGATCATAGCCGCATTGGTCAGTAATTGTTCTGCATTACCAGGAGCTCCTCCGAGGTCATGAAAAAAGACACTAGGAGTAGCTGTAGCGGCTCTTGGTTTGTCGGTGTAGTAAATATCATTCTCATTTGGTCCGAATCGCGGATCGAAATTATTTCTTCCGGTGGGTACCGCCGTATCTATGGTTGTCGTACTCGAAGAGACTCTATCGTAAAGAAATAATCGCGCATCCTGAGGCAAATAAGAAGGCAATTCAAATCCGGAAATGTCATACCAATACAGCACTTTGGAACCGTCTATATTCAAGTCTAGTCCTCCTGCAGCCCCTGGTTGTCCATCAAAAACAGTATCCAGTAAATTTCCGTCTATATCCACAGTAATTATAGAAACATTATAACCCTCTATATCGTTTAGCTTTAAGGCAATGATGTCGTTAAATTCACTCCAAGCAATTTCGGTCACTAATAAGCCTGCAGCAGGTTCATAAAAAGAAGTTGTTACTCCAGTGGTTGCCGTTGTACTTATCTGCCTAACCCCACTCAATGTTGGGAAAAGGATACTGGCTCCATTAGGTTCCCAAGCAAAATCAACTTCGTTTAGGTCAAAACCACTTACCGGAACCGAAAAGGTGAGCTGTTGTTTATTACCGCCATCCTCATCCATGATAAATAATTGCGTCTGGCCACCTACACTTTGCAAATAGGCGATTTTTCCAATAGCGCTGTTCTTTCGAGGCCTCCAGCTGTTGGTAGCTTCGGAGGTCAATTGAATGAGGTTTCCGTCCAGATCGGCTCCGTAGATCACATTGTTTGAACCTACTTTTCTAACAAAGAGATACTCAGCATTAGGAATAGCTGTGGTTTCAAAACTGTTTATCGCGCTCAATACCGGAGGGTTGACACCATCGTCTGCGCTGATCTGCCAGAAATATTGTGTGGAGAACATAAGGCCACTATTCACAGTGAGCGTAGTGTCTGAAACAGTTTGCAATTCTAAGACCTCGTCGTTCTGATCGTTTTGTAGGCTGATGGTATAGGTCACGGTATCATCTTCGTCCGGATCTCCACCCGACCAAACGAATTCTAAACTCAAGGGCAGATCTGTAGCATTATTGGCCGGACTTATGGCCACAGGAGTATTGGGAGAGTTATTGTCCAGTACTTCTCTGCTGAGTTCAAAGATGACGTTAGATTCTCTATCGGCAGCAATAACTGCTGCCTCAAACTCTACCACAAAACCATCAAGCTCTGCTTGCACGGCATAATCGCCTACAGGCACATTGGTAATTTCGAAGAGTCCTGCATTATCAGTGAACACGGTACTGGTTATAGGCTGCGTAGAGATCTTTACATTAGCTAAAGGAGCATTATCTCCACTTGAAACTACCAAGCCTGTGAGCGTTCCTGTAACGCCGTCTTCTATTTTGTCCTCACTGCACGCACTGAGAACTACAAAGACTGCAAAAACTAAGCATTTATATATAAGTTGGGATTTCATGGGTCGCGTTTAGTTTGTTGTTTGTTTGGTTGTACCACCACCAAAGTGGTAATTC
>Ga0256829_1001972_pt1 | contig 15870 bp, 13 predicted proteins | sample 131447metaG_FD_185979 | JGI IMG/M metagenome (GOLD analysis project Ga0256829, IMG submission 185979) | Hydrothermal vent microbial communities from Lau Basin, Pacific Ocean - 131-447 | ecosystem: Environmental > Aquatic > Marine > Hydrothermal vents | place: Pacific Ocean: Lau Basin | collected...
TCAGGGGTAGAGCACCACCTTGACATGGTGGGGGTCGGCGGTTCGAAACCGCCCGAGCCTACCATCTATCTCATTGATATAATTAACTAAATTTTCCATCATTGCTTTCCATTGAGTGGTTCGATCATGCCGGTCGTTTCATTGGTGTATGGGGCGGCCAAGGCAATCGAGCCGGCCACTTCTCCGATCCGACCGCGTGGCGCAATGGCCGCATCTATGTGGCGGATTGGGGCAATCATCGTATCCAGAGTGTTTTGCCGCAGTGATTGAACGGCTACAGTGCATGTTGTTGGTGGCAGGAGGCGTTGCATATGGGCGGTTGTGATTGCCATATCGAGATCGAGCAGGATGAGCAGCGGCGGACGCTGATCTGGCTGCTGTCGATCAATGCGGTGATGTTTTGCGTGGAGTTTGTGTTCGGCTTGGTGGGTCAGTCCACAGGCCTGATCTCCGACGCAGTGGATATGCTGGCCGATGCGCTGGTCTATGGCGTCGGGCTGTACGCAGTGGGGAAAAGTGCCGCGATCAAAATCCGGGGTGCACACTTCAGTGGGGTGTTTCAAATTCTGCTGGCACTCGGAGTGCTCGCCGATGTGGTGCGGTGTTTTCTGTTCGGCAGCGAACCGGAATCGGTGCTGATGATGGGCTTCGGCTTGCTGGCACTCCTGGCCAATGTGTGGTGTCTGATACTGATTGCCAAGCACCGGCATGGTGAAATTCATATGCGTGCCAGCTGGATCTTTTCCAAGAACGATGTCATCGCCAACCTCGGCGTGATGCTGGGTGGATTACTGGTCTATCTGCTTGATTCGCATCTGCCGGATCTGTTGATTGGTTGTGTGATTGCCCTGATCGTGATTCGCGGAGGGGTAAGTATTATCTGCGATGCCGCAGCTGAGCGGCGCTGTGAATCTGCATAAAATAGTTCGACAAAAAACGGCTGGTCACTTGCCATTGCCATGTGACCAGCCTAGGGTGAGCCGCATGCGTTATTTGGCATGGATCGCCGTATTCTCACTTCAACTGGGCATCTTTGTCTGCGGAGCCGGCATTGATGTCTGTGATGCTGCCGATGCGCCAAGCCAGATCAAGCTCTCCTCTTCGTTGGCAGACAAGAGCCATCCGAATACTCCGGAGAGCACCTGCGCAGCCCATGCGGCACACGTGTTTCTGAATCAGCCTCTGATTCAGCAGATGGCGGAGGTGCGCCATATTGCGCTGATCACGTCGTTGGTAGATTTGACGCTTTCCGAAATCCCCCACCGTATCGAACAACCCCCCAAACTGTCACACAGCTGATTTTTCCTGCCTGACCTAGGTGCTGCTCTTTCGCAGTTGCGTAGGTGTGCCCGTGGCTTACGCCCAGTGCAGGAAAAATCCGCTTCCCCGTTTATTTACCATGACAAAGCGCGCAAGTGTCTGCGCGTGAATCTATTCATAGGGGGAAACTGTGCGTACACGTTTAATGATTTCTGGAGTGCTGTTATGCATTCAACCGCTGACAACGCAGGCAACAAGCCTGCAGTCGGTGTTGGAGGCTGTTGCCAGCACTCATCCTGAGCTACAGATGGCGGATCAGCAGGTGCGGTCGGCAAGCGGCAATCGCGATGAGCAGACCGCTTATGCTTACAATCCTGAACTGTCGCTGGAGCCGCAGCGCCGCCGCCTCAATGGTGGCGGAAAAACCAACGACTACTATATCACCCTCTCACAGGGCATCGAAATTGGTGGCAAGCGCGGATATAGAGCCCAGTCGGCAGAAGCTGCGCTCAATGCCGCCCGGCAACGCCGTGAGCTGGTGCATCAACAACTGATAAGCAAGGCTGCAAAAGCCTATGTGCAGCTCTATTTTGCCAATCAGGCGTACACGCTACGCCGTCAGCAGAGCGATATGTTGGCACGGGTGAACCATGCGGTGAGCCAGAAGCTGGCGCTGGGTGAAGCCAGTCGTTTGGATACCAATCTGGCCAGCTCCGCTTACGCCTCGGCGCTGAATGCCACTGTGGTTGCTAGCCAGCAATTGATGCAGGCCAAACAGCAATACCTATTGGCACTTGGGCAGTCACAAGGTGTGGTACAACTCTCGGAACTGGTGATGCCACAGCTGGATACAGGTTGGCAACCGCCCGAAGATGCTTATCACATTGCGTTGGAATCACGCCCGGATCTTGCTGCGCTGCGTGCCAAACTGAGGCAATTCAATGCGCAGGCGGAGCTGGCCGGTGCTGCTCGTATTCCCGATATCACACTCAGTGCGATGACAGGCCGAGAGGCAGGCGATCAGTTGATCAAGGTCGGTGTGACTGTGCCGTTGCCAGTGCTGAATAGCCATCGTGGCGCCTATGAGGCAGCGCTGGCGCAATCGGAGCGGGCCAGCACAGGGTTGGCATGGTCGGAGCAACAGCTGCGCTTTGCTGTCGATAGCGCCGTCCAGAATCACGCCAACGCCATGCAGGCGCTTGCCAATGCGCAGCAGAGCGGGATGCAGAAGAGTGCGCAAGAGACGATCACACTGGCACAAAAGGCTTACGACGCCGGCGAGATCGACCTAGAAGAGCTGGTTGTACACATTCGCCAAGGACTTGATGCCCGCATGACCGCGTTAGAGATCATCCGACAGGGCTGGCTGACCCGCATCCGATTGGCCGAAGTGCTTGGCCACCCCGAATATATTTTGAAAGGAACCCATTCATGAAAAGAACCGTTTTTTCCATCATCACACTTGTCAGTCTACATGGATTCACTGCCATGGCTGGCGAAGCGCCTACCATCGTTCACTTGAGCGCCGCCCAAATAGAGCAGGCCGGTATCACCACAACCACCATTCAGCGTCAGATTCACTCACACACGATCACAGCTCCCGGTACGGTTGCCTTTAACGGCTATGCCATCGCCGACATTACCACGCTCGTCGATGGGGTAGTGGATCAACGCTTTGTCCATCTTGGCAGTCATGTCAAACGGGGAGATGCGCTGGTCACATTGAGTAGTACCGCACTCGCTGAGGCTGAGGCGCGCTATCTGCAGGCACAAGCTGAATACCACCGGGCAGAACAGGAGCGCATGCGCTTGGCTGATTTGGCAGGGCAGCAAATCGTTTCGCAGGCACGCCTGCAGCAGGCGGTAAGCAATGCGCAGACCGCACATGCTCACCTCGCGGCCAGCCAGGCATCACTCTACGCTTATGGACTGGATGAACACACGCTGGATAGACTTCTGAAAAAGCAGCACTACGGTCAGCTTACACTGCGCGCACCTCATGCCGGAACGGTGGTGGCAGATGATTTTCGTCTCGGTCAACACATTGCAGCCGGCAACCGCTTGATGCAGGTGGTCGATGAATCACGTATCTGGGTAGAGGTAAATATTCCAGAATCACAATTGCGCTATATCCGGCCAGGTGAGGCAGCCTCTGTGTTGCTCAAACAGGGTCAGCAGCGATACGGTGGACGCGTACTGAATATCCATCATCAGCTCGATCCGGCAACGCGCACCGCCGGTGTGCGCCTTGAGATTGTCAATCGCGACGATGCATTGCACCCCGGCATGTTTGTTGAGAGCGAAATCACTGCTGCGGCAACCACTGATAAGCTATTGCTGCCGACTCGCGCTGTTCAGCGTCAAGGTGATCAACAGGTCGTTTTTATCCGCAAAGATGCGGGCGACTTCGTGTTGCGTGTCGTACAGGTTGGTCAACCCGAACAGGGCTTTGTGCCGGTCGAGAGCGGTGTTCAGGCGGGCGATAACGTGGTTGTTCACGGGTCATTCTCGCTGCTTTCCGAGTTGATGAAGTCTAGCTTCGCAGATGAAGATTAGGAGCTCGATACTATGTTTACCAAACTGATCGATCTATCGGTACACAATCGCCTGCTAATCATTCTACTATTGCTTGGCTGCATGGGATACGCGGTATCTGTGATTCCCAAACTGAATCTGGATGCCTTTCCTGATGTGACCAATGTGCAGGTGACCATCAACACCGAGGCCGAGGGGCTCGCCTCAGCTGAAGTGGAGCAACTGATCACCTATCCAATCGAGGCGGTGATGTATTCTCTGCCCGATGTGGAAGAGGTGCGCTCTATTTCCAAGACCGGGCTTTCGGTGGTCACCGTTGTGTTCAAGGAGGGGACAGATATCTATTTCGCGCGACAGCTGGTATTTCAGAAACTTCAGGAGGCGCGGCAGAATGTACCATCATGGGCGGGAGTGCCGAGCATCGGTCCGAACACTTCGGGATTGGGGCAGGTGTTTCAATATATTCTCAAGGCTGACCCCAAAGCCGGCTATGATGCCATGACGCTTCGTGCACTGAATGACTGGGTGGTGAAGCTGATGCTGATGCCTGTCGAAGGGGTTACCAGTGTGCTCTCCTTCGGTGGCGAAGTGCGGCAGTATCAGGTGCGTCTAGATCCGCAGAAGATGCTCTCCTTCCATCTGCATGTGGATGATGTGTTGAAGGCGATTCAAGCTAACAATCGTAATGCTGGCGGCTGGTATTTGCCGCAGGGCGATGAACAGCTGGTGATTCGTGGTGTGGGCTGGGTGCCAGGTGGAAAAGATGGACTGGCTGCAATTGCTGCGATGCCGGTGAAAACGGTGCATGGCACACCGGTGCGCATACGCGACGTTGCCAGTGTCGCTTTTGGCGGTGCGATTCGCCAAGGTAGCGTCACCATGACCGAACGCGATGCAGAGGGGCATGTTAAAGCACTGGGTGAAGTGGTGGCCGGCATTGTGCTCAAACGGTTTGGTGCCAACACCAAAAATACCATCGACGATGTCAAATCCCGCCTTGCCATCGTACAAAAAGCGATGCCGAAAGGTGTCACCATCCAGCCGTTCTACGATCAATCCGATCTGGTGAGCAAAGCGGTCTGGACTGTGGAAGAAGCGTTGATGGAGGCGTTTGTCTTGATCATTATCGTGGTCACACTGGTGTTAATGAATCTGCGCGCAGCGGCGTTGGTACTGCTCTCTGTGCCGATCTCCATTCTTGCTGCATTGGCTGTGATGCAGTATTACGGTATCTCGGCCAACTTGATGAGTCTCGGTGGTCTGGCCATTGCCATCGGAATGATGGTGGATGGCTCTGTGGTGATGGTGGAGAATATCTTTAAACATTTGGAACGGGTGCAGGATGGCGATCACGGCATCCCGCTACTGATCAGCGAAGCAGCCAAAGAGGTGGCGCGACCGGTCTTTTTTGCGGTGATGATTATCCTGATCGTCTTTACGCCGCTGCTGGCTTTAGAGGGGGTGGAAGGCAAACTCTTCACACCTATGGCGCTCTCCATCTGCTTTGCCATGTTTGCTTCTCTGCTGGTGGCAATGGTGGTGATGCCGGTGTTGGCCTCCTATCTCTTCACCCGAGGTGTGCGCCATAAAGATAGCCCACTGCTGGCACCGCTGGCCAGAGTATACCAACCGATGCTCGCGGCAGCTCTACGCATGAAGGGTAAGGTTGTTGCCGGTGCGGCACTGGCATTTGGACTCAGCCTGCTGGTTGTGCCGATGCTTGGTACTGAATTTGTGCCGGAACTCGAGGAGGGAACTCTCAATATCCGTGCAACATTAGCGCCCTCCTCATCACTGGATTATGCCAAACGGACTGGCGAAAAATTGGAACGCTTACTGGTCGAGAACTTCCCCGAAGTGACTTATGCCTCGGCGCGTGTGGGACGGGCAGAGATCGGAGGTGACCCGGAGGCTGTCTCCAATGTTGAGATTTTTGTCGGTCTCAAACCTGTCGAGGCGTGGCGCAGTGCAAGCAATCGACAAGATTTGCAAGCGCTGATGCGTACCAAGCTGGAGCAGGTGCCGGGGATTCTGTTGTCATTTTCACAGCCGATTGCCACCCGTGTTGATGAGATGCTCTCCGGGGTGAAAGCGCAATTGGCCATCAAGCTGTTTGGCTCCGATCTGGGACAACTGGCAACGTACGGTCACAAAATCGAGCAGCTGGTTCAGCAGGTGAAGGGTACACGCGACGTGGCCATGGAGCAGATAGAGGGTGAGGCGCAACTGGTGGTGCGTCCCGATCGCAGCAAACTGGAGCGCTATGGTATTCCGGTGGATGATGTGATGCGTTTGGTCTCCGATGCAATCGGTGGTGCAACGGCCGGACAGGTCATCTCGGGCAATGAGCGCTACAATATCTATGTGCGATTGGCGAAACAGTTCCGTCAAACCCCGGAAGCGATTGGTAACCTGATTCTTCAGGCATCCAATGGCGCGTGGGTACGGCTGGCGGATGTTGCAGCCATTGGACTGGAGCAAGGGCCGCCGATGATCAAGCGTGATGATGTGCAGCGTCGCGTAGTAATTCAGGCCAATGTTGAGAACCGTGATATGGGTTCTCTGGTTGCAGAGCTGGATCGGCGTATTCATGATGAGATTCAACTACCGCCCGGTTATACGGTGGTGTTTGGTGGTCAATTTGAGAACCAGCAGCGGGCACAGGCGCGCTTGATGATTGTAGTGCCTCTATCACTGCTGATGATTTTCCTGCTGCTCTATTTTATGTTTCACTCAATTGGACAGGCCGCGCTGATCATGCTCAATGTGCCGATGGCTCTCATTGGTGGTATTCTGGCTCTGTTCGTCTCGGGGCAATATCTCTCCGTACCATCCAGTATCGGCTTTATTGCCCTGTTTGGCGTGGCGGTGCTCAACGGTGTTGTCTTGGTTGATGCCATCAACCGCTATCGCGAAGGCGGCATTGATATTCCCACGGCGATTCGCCATGGCGCGGAGAGTCGTCTGAGGCCTGTGCTGATGACCGCCATGATCGCTGCATTGGGGCTGATTCCATTGCTGTTGGCCAGCGGCATTGGCTCGGAGATTCAGAAACCACTGGCGACTGTGGTAGTGGGAGGCCTACTCTCTTCGACACTACTGACGTTGTTTGTTCTGCCATGTTTATATCAACTATTTTCCGGAAAGGAGGCGTAACCATGAAAAAAATAGTCTGTGTGATCCCTGTTATTCTGCTGGCTGTCAGCGGCTGTAGTATGCCGATGCATCAAACTGATGGCGCGCAGCAGCGCTCTGACCATATGCAGCGTTGCCATCGCGAAGGTCATCTGCACCATAACGCTCGCAACGACCACACCCGAGCCTGTATTCAGGCTGGTGAGGAGGGTGATTGAGCCACGACCATCACCACAATCATCACCACAATCATCACCATGCACTGAATAGCGCCTTCTGGCTGACGGCGCTGTTTGCCGGCGTGGAGCTGATCGGTGGTTGGATGGCCAATTCGCTGGCGCTGCTGGCGGATGCTGGGCATATGATCTCCGACGTGGCGGCGCTTGCTCTGGCGCTGTTTGCCGGGCGGATTGCGCGGCGACCGGCGCATCAGCAGATGACCTTCGGCTACGGCCGCGCCAAGGTGTTGGCAGCGCAGGTGAATGGGTTGATGCTCTGGTTTTTGAGCGGCTGGATTGTCTGGGCGGCCGTGGGGCGCTTGGCCGATCCACCGCCGGTGCAGGGGGCGACGGTGCTCTGGATTGCCGCCATCGGTCTGGGTGTGAATCTGCTAATGATGCGCTGGCTGCATGGTGGACATACACACGATCTCAATCTCCGCGCCGCCTACTGGCATGTGCTGGGCGATGCCCTCGGATCGGTGGCGGCGCTGGTCGCCGGTGGTGTGATTCTCTTGACCGGCTGGATGCCGATTGATCCAATCCTCTCCTTTGTGGTGGCGGTGATTCTTATCTGGGGCGGTTGGCGGCTGGTGCGCGACACCACGCTGGAGCTGATGGAGGCGGTGCCGGGCGAACTGGCGCCGGAGACGATCCGCCAACAGCTGCAGCAGACCGAGGGGGTGGTCGATGTCCACCATATCCACCTCTGGCGGCTGCCGACCGGCACGCTGGCCATCTCCGCCCATATTCAGGTGGCCACCATGCAGACGTGGCCGGCTTTATTGGCGCGATTGATTGCCGATTTGCAGCAGCAGGGCATCGAACACGCCACATTGCAGCCGGAGGTCATGTCGAGTGATGTCAGTCAACGGAGCTGCAGCTGCGAATAGCTCACCCGTCTAGGAGTCTGTGTTCATGATTGCAAACTATGAATAGCGACTCAGGTCACCCAACGATTCATACTACGATTAACGTAACTCTTGAGTAACAAGTATTTCTTGGAGTGCTGCTTCCAATGGTATGGTAGAAAAACAGGTCGCCTCCTGCGTGATATGTGATTTCATTGAAACTTCATGTTCGTTCGCCTAGTGTCCGCCGCATGTTTGCTCGCGGGATTCAACGTAGGTTTGTTCGACTGCTGACGCTGCTGTTTGCGGCGCAAGTGGTGGCAGGCGGCTTCTGCTTGATGAGCGCGCAGGCGCATGAGCTGAATCTTGCCATGCACGCGATGGATCACTCGGCATCAAGTATGCCGGAGATGCATGCCGGCTGCACGGCCAACGCCTCTCAGTCGGATAGTTCTCAGCACACAGCACACGACGATGGTTGCTCTCATTGTAATCAACCGACTGCGATGACGGGCAACCTGCATACGTTCCAGTTTGCGGATATTGGTGTACTGGCGCAGCCGATCACGTTGATTGATGTTACCACCCTGCATCCGGTTCATACCGGATTTTACGCGCAGCGCACGCCCACCGGGCCGCCGCGCTCTTCCTCCCTCCTCTTCACCATTACCCAACGCATCCGCGTTTGATTCTTCCGTTTCTCTGATACCACGGCGCTGACGCGCTGTGGTGCACGTGTTTGTGCCTGTTGGCCTGCGCGTGCGCATCCAAAACGCGGAGAGATGGAATCATGCATATCCCCAAACAAGCTCGGTTATGGCCGGCAATATTGATCCTTTCAACCACATGTGCGATCGTGACGGCGCAGGCCGATACGCTATCGCTGGCGCAAGCAGAGAAGCTGGCGATTGCGCATAATCCGGCGCTGGCGGCGACAGCCAAGCGCGCCGAGGCGATGGCGCAGATCCCTTCGCAGGTTGGTGCTCTGCCCGACCCGAAAATCTCGTTCAAAGCACTGAACCTGCCGGTCGATAGTTTCTCCACCACGCAGGAGAATATGACGCAACTGCAGTTCGGCTTCTCGCAGGCGCTGCCATTCCCCGGTAAATTAGCGCTCAAGTCCGAAGCGGCCGCCTTCATGGCCGAAGCGGCGCTGCATCATCAGCAGGAGTTCCGCCTGATCCTGCTGCGCAATACGCGCATCCACTGGTGGAACCTCGCCTACCTCGACAGAGCGCTGAGCATCATCCAGCGCAACCAGAAGCTGCTGCGCAACTTGGTCAAGATTGCCGACACCAAATATAAGACCGGCAAGGGGCTGCAGCAGGATGTGCTGCTGGCGCAGCTGGAGCTCTCCAAGCTGTTGGAACGTGAGATGAAGCTGCAGGCCGCCCGTGTACGCGAGGCAGCGACCCTCAATGCATTGCTGGGGCGCGCAGCCGATACCCCCGTTCAGATACCGGCACTGCATAGAACCGATCTCGAAGAGCTGACGCCGCATCATCAACAGCTGGACACGATGCACTCAGAGGTGAGCGCACTCAAACAGTGGGCGCATCAACACCGCCCCATGTTGCAGGCCATGCAGAATCGCGTGCAGGCGGCCGACCGTATGACCGAACTGGCGCAGCGGGACTACTACCCCGATTTCACTGTCGGCGCCGCCTACGGGTTGCGGCAGGGGGTGAATCCGGCCAGCGGTAAGACGCGGCCCGATTTCGCCTCGATCATGCTGAGTATGAGCCTGCCGCTCTACAGCGACCGCAAACAGGATCGCGCGCTCGATCAACGCAGAGCGGAAACCGCGCGGGCGCAATTTTCACTGCGCGATGCAATCAACCAAGTCGATGCCGAGATCGATCGCGCTGCCTCTGATCTCAATATTGCCCGCAAACAGGTGGTGCTCTTCGATCAGGGCATCCTGCCGCAGGCGCGCCAAACCACCGCCTCGATGCTGGCCGGCTATCAGGTTAACAAGGTGGACTTCCTTAACTTGGTTCGCGCCCAACTCAATGAGTTCAATATGGATATTCAGTACTGGAAACAGGTTTCAACACTCTATCAAGCCAAAGCACGGCTGGCTGCCGCTGCCGGCAAAGCAGATCTCGAACAGGAGCTCACCGCCCATGAATAAGATTCTATTGACCATCATCACCCTCGCTATCGGTACCGCCGGCGGCTACTTCATCGCCGACATGCGAGCCCCTCACGACACATCAAGCAACAGCAGAGCGGAAAAAGCACAAGGCGACGGCCCATGCGCCAACGGTGCGCAGCCGCTGGCCTGGCGCAATCCGATGAATCCGGCCATCACCAGTCCGACACCTACCAAAGACTCGATGGGCATGGACTATGTGCCGGTCTGTGCGGATGGCGGCAGCGGCAGCAACGCACCGGCCGGCACGGTCACCATCGACCCGACGGTGACGCAGAATATGGGTGTACGGGTGAGCGAGGCCAAGCTGCAGAAGCTCTCGCGCCAGATCACCACGGTGGGGCGCATCACCTACGATGAGACCCGTCTGGTGACACTCCATCCGAAGGTCGAGGGGTGGGTTGATCGCCTCTTTGTCGATACGACCGGCGCCGTGGTCGATAAAAACACCATGCTGCTCTCCTTCTATTCACCGCAGCTGGTGGCCACGCAGGAGGAGTACCTGCTGGCGCTGGCCAACTGGCAGAAGCTGAAAAACAGTCCCTATGCCGACATCCGTGACGGTGCCAAACGGCTGCTCGACTCGTCGCTCGATCGGCTGCGCTTTTTCGATGTCGCCGAGCATCAGATCCGAGCGTTGAAGACAACACGTAAGGTACGCAAAAGCATGCATATCCACTCGCCAGCAGCGGGCGTAGTCACCAAGGTCGGCGTGCGTGAGGGCGCGCATGTCACGCCTGCCTCCGAACTCTACAAAATTGCCGATCTCTCCCGTGTCTGGGTGCTGGCCGACCTGTATGAGTATGAGATCGGTTGGGTGAAAGAGGGTGATACGGCCACCCTGCGCATCGCATCGCTGCCGGGTCGCCAATTCACCGGTAAAATCACCTACATTTACCCCTATCTCGATCCGAAAACGCGCACCAACAAGGTGCGTATCGAGTTCGACAATCCGGATGGCCTGTTCAAACCCGACATGTTCGGTGATGTCACCATTGCCGCCAGCCGTGCGAAGTCGGGAATCTATGTGCCTGAAGAGGCGGTATTGATCACTGGCAAGAAGACCCACCTCTTTGTGCAGACAAAAGCGGGGCAGTTTGAACCGCGCACGGTGCAGACCGGTACGCGCAGTGACGGTTTGATCGAGATTCTCTCCGGTGTCAAAGCCGGTGAACTGGTGGTGACCAGCGGCCAGTTCCTGATCGACTCCGAATCCTCCATCCGTGAAGCGGCAGCCAAAATGGTGCCGCCCAAAGCAACGCCTGCGGCGGCGCAGGAGATGAACATGGATGACATGGATATGGGGAGTGGGTCAGGTGTGAAGGGTAAGGCGTCAGGCGTGAAGGGTGAGGCGTCAGGCGTGAGGGGTGAGGCGTCAAGCGTGAGGGGTGAGGCGTCAAGCGTGAGGGGTGAGGCGTCAGGCGTGAAGGGGTCGGCGCAATGATTACCCTCGCCTTACCCCTAACCCCCTCACGCCTCACCCCTCACCTGCGGAGCAAATCATGATCGCCAACATCATCAACGCCAGTCTGCGCAATAAATTCATGGTGCTGATCTTCACCGCACTGCTGGTGGCCGCCGGCGGATTCGCGGTGAAGAACATCTCCCTCGATGCCATCCCCGACCTCTCCGATGTCCAGGTGATTGTCTTCACCAAATATGCAGGTCAGGCACCGCAGGTGGTGGAGGATCAGGTCACCTATCCGCTCACCACTTCCATGCTCGCCGTACCGCACGCCAAGGTGGTGCGCGGCTACTCCTTCTTCGGCTTCTCGGTGGTCTATATCATCTTCGAGGATGGCACCGATATGTACTGGGCGCGCTCGCGGGTGCTGGAGTATCTGAACTATGTCGCCGGTCGCCTGCCTGCCGGTGTCACCCCGTCACTGGGGCCGGATGCCACCGGTGTTGGCTGGGTCTATGAGTATGCGCTGGTCGATAAGAGCGGCCAGCACGACTTGGCCGAGCTGCGCTCGATTCAGGACTGGTACATGCGTTATGCGCTACAGACGGTGAACGGCGTCTCCGAAGTCGCCTCCATCGGCGGTTTCGTGAAGCAGTATCAAGTCGAAGTCGATCCCAACGCGCTGGCCGAGTACGGCATCCCACTCTCCAAAGTGAAGCACGCGATCAAACGCTCCAACAATGATGTCGGCGGCCGCCTCATCGAGATGGGTGAAACCGAATATATGGTGCGCGGCAAGGGGTATCTGAAAGGGATTGCGGATCTCCAGTCCATCCCTATCGGTGTCGATCAGCACGGCACACCGATTTTGCTGCGCGATGTGGCGCATATCCATCTGGGTCCGGAGCTGCGCCGTGGACTGGCTGACCTCAATGGCGAGGGCGAGGTGGCCGGTGGCGTGATTATTATGCGCTTCGGCGAAAATGCGCTGAAAACCATCGAGGCGGTACGTGAGAAGCTCGATGAACTGAAAGCGGGGCTGCCGGAGGGTGTGGAGATTGTGCCGACCTATGATCGTGGTGGTCTGATCGAACGTGCCGTAGAGAATCTGAAAGACAAACTGATCGAGGAGTTTCTGGTCATCTCGCTGGTCTGCATGCTCTTTTTGATGCATGCGCGCAGTGCGCTGGTGGCGGTGATTGCGCTACCGCTGGGCGTGTTGATCGCCTTTATGCTCATGCAGTGGCAGGGGTTGGCGGCCAACATTATGTCGCTGGGCGGTATCGCCATCACACTCGGTGCCATGGTCGATGGTGCGGTGGTGCTCATTGAGAATGCGCACAAACATTTGGAGCAGGCATTGCATGAAAAACAGCGGCAATATGATTTATTGACCGCAGCACAGGTTGACGACCCTGCCGTCATTCCCGCGCAGGCGGGAATCCAGCCTGTGGATGATAGATCAAACGTTATGGACTCCCGCTTTCGCGGGAGTGACGAAATTAAAACAGCTGAACGCGGGGAGGTGAAGCTGACCACAGCGGAGCGCTGGGCAGCCATCGGTCGCGCATCGCGGGAAGTGGGGCCGGCGCTGTTCTTCTCGCTGCTGATCATCACCGTCTCCTACATGGCGATCTTCACCTTGGAGGCGCAGGAGGGGCGGCTGTTCAAACCGCTCGCCTTTACCGCCACCTACGCCATGCTCGGCTCGGCTGTGCTGGCGATCACGTTGGTGCCGCTGCTGATGGGCTGGTTTATTCGCGGCAAGGTGATGCCGGAGAAGAAGAATCCGGTCAACCGCGCCCTGCAGTGGGCGCATGGGCCGGTACTATCAACCGCGCTACAACACCGCTGGCTGACACTACTGCTCGCCATCGGCCTGCTCGCCTCGATGGCGGTGCCGATCTCCAAGATCGGTTCGGAGTTCATGCCGCCGCTCGATGAGGGGGACATCCTCTATATGCCGACCACCTTCCCCGGCATCTCGATCACCAAGGCGAAAGAGCTGCTGCAGCAGACCGACAAGATTCTCAAAACCTTCCCCGAAGTGCAGTCAGTATTCGGCAAGGTGGGACGGGCGGAGAGTGCAACCGACGCCGCGCCGCTGGCGATGATCGAGACCATTGTGCGCCTCAAACCAAAGTCGGCATGGCCCGATCCGGAGAAGAGCACCCGCGCACTGATGCAGGAGATGGATGCCGCCATCAAGTTCCCGGGCGTGGCCAACGCCTGGACCTATCCGATCAAGACACGCATCGACATGCTCTCCACCGGCATCAAGACACCGATCGGCATTAAAGTCTCCGGACCCGATCTGAATGTGCTGCAGGATGTAGGTAAAGATATTGAGCGAGCAGTGAAAACGCTGCCGGAGACCACCTCGGCGTTCAGTGATCGCGCAGCCGGTGGCTACTATCTCGATATCGATATTCAGCGCGATCAGGCGGCGCGCTACGGGCTGACCATCGGCGATATCGAGGATGTGATCCAGTCGGCCATCGGCGGCATGAATGTGACCCAGACGGTGGAGGGGCTGGAGCGCTATCCGGTTAATCTGCGCTATCCGCGCGACTACCGCAGCGATCCGGAGGCGCTGAAACGGGTACTGATTCCGACCCCGACCGGTGCCCAGATCCCGCTGGTTGCCGTCGCCGATATCCGCGTGCTGCGCGGCCCGCCGGTGATCAAGACAGAGAACGCCAAGCCCAACGCCTGGATCTATGTCGATATCAGCTCCAGCGATATTGGCGGCTATGTCGCCAAGGCCAAACAGGTGATTCGCGATCAGGTGAAGCTGCCGGCCGGCTACACGCTGGAGTGGTCGGGGCAGTTTGAGTACATGGAGCGGGCGGCGGCGAAGATGCGCATCGTCATTCCGGCCACCCTGCTGCTGATCTTCCTGCTGCTCTACTTCAACTTCGGCAACCTGATGGCGCCGGTGGTGGTGATGATGAGTGTGCCCTTCTCACTGATCGGCGGCTTCTGGTTGGTCTGGTATCTCGGCTTCAATCTCTCCGTGGCAGTGGCGGTCGGCTTTATCGCGCTGGCCGGTGTGGCGGCGGAGATCGGTGTGCTGGTGCTCACCTTCATCGATCAGGAGGTGGCGGCCAAACGCGCTGAACAGGGCGGTAAGTTGACGGTTCAGGCGCTGCGCGAGGCGGTGCAACACGGCGTGGCCAAGCGTGTGCGTCCCATCGCCATGACCGCCACCGCCACCACCGCCGGACTGGTGCCGATTCTGCTCGGTTCCGGCACCGGCTCCGATGTCATGCAACGCATCGCCGCCCCCATGGTCGGCGGCATGATCACCACCACCCTGCTCAGTCTGATTGTCCTGCCGGTGATCTACGGGATGATCTTACAAATCAAAGAGCGCAAGCTGATCGCATCAGCATCGCAAGGAGGAGAATGATATGAAACAGATCGCAATCAGCATCGCTATCGCAGCCACGTTGGCGAGTGCGCCAGCGGCATGGGGTGCGGAAACAGTGCACCGTATCCATGGCGTACATTTTGATGGACCACTACACCACGCCGACCGCGCTAGGCGCGATGCAAGGCTCGCTCAGCATCCAGAGCGTGATCGGAAGACGCAGAAAACAGAGACCGGAAAGAAAACGGAGGAGAAGCAATGAAACAGTTGGGATGGATCGTGCTGGCCACGTTGACATTGGCCGGTTGCAACAATCAAAGCGACACGGCTGTGCCCACATCTGCACCCACATCTGCACCCACATCTGCACAAACGCCGGCCCAGCAGACGCGCATGGCAGCCCAGACCCCCGTGGTCATCTACAAATCACCCAGCTGCAAATGTTGCACCGCCTGGGCTGATCATCTGCGCGATCACGGTTTCAAGGTGACTGTCCATCAACGTGAGGATATGGATGCAGTGAAGACGCAGTTCGGCATCACCCAGCCGCTCGCCTCCTGCCATACCGCCCAAATTGGTGGTTATATCATCGAGGGGCATGTGCCGGCGGATGATGTGGTGCGACTGCTGCAGACGCGCCCTGATATTGCTGGCCTGACTGCGCCGGGCATGCCGATGAAATCACCCGGCATGCAGCCGTCCGGACTACCACCGAAGGGATACCAAGTACTCGCCTTTGACAAAGCGGGACACACCACGGTGTTCCATAGTTATTGAGGCCGATCATGCAAGCAAGGTACTGGTTGCCACTGCTCCTGCTGCTGACTGCATGCACAGCGAGTGAACAGCCACAGCAGCCGACGCATCCTGTCAAAGACAAACCAATGCCCAGCTTCCAGATGCAGACACTCGACGGCAATCTGGTCAACAGCCATGCA
>Ga0256829_1001973_pt1 | contig 15854 bp, 13 predicted proteins | sample 131447metaG_FD_185979 | JGI IMG/M metagenome (GOLD analysis project Ga0256829, IMG submission 185979) | Hydrothermal vent microbial communities from Lau Basin, Pacific Ocean - 131-447 | ecosystem: Environmental > Aquatic > Marine > Hydrothermal vents | place: Pacific Ocean: Lau Basin | collected...
TCGGACGCTCACTAGAAAAGTGTCCTGAAAAACTTGTGCAGAACAGTTACGACTGATCGGAATCATTGCACGAAATCATCATTGGCAAAGGGCATTCCAGGCCAATACTATCCGACACCTCCCTGTGCTCTCATTGATGAGGTTAGGCCGGGAGGTGCGAAAACGACAGAAAGACTATCCCGTTTCAATGTCGGAAATTCGTTGGGCAATAGCCCAATATATTCAGCGGGTACACGTTACAGGGATGACTGAATTATGAGGTGATCCCCCAGAACAATAGATTATCTTCTTGCATTAATTTTAGCCAAGAACATTCCTCTTAACTCAAAATAAGAAGAATCATTAAGCAGAGTTAGAGCCAGTGTATAAATGAATAGTCCAGTAATACTGTGGACGACAATTAGATAAAATGGATTTTCGACAGGCCATATATAGTTAAATAACACTAAGATCAAAAGCATAGACATGCTTGCAAAAAAAGGTTTAAATAGCTTAGCGAAAACAGAGATTACATTACTTTTCAATACTACTTTTGTAAGTACCAAAAGTGGGGTAAGGAAGCTCAAAAACGTTGAGACCATGTATGCTAAAAAAATTCCTTTCACTCCCCAGTGTACCCCTAAAGCTAATAATAAAATCCTAACAGGCTGTGTAAAAAAATTAATCTTTAGTTGCAAATCAGCTCTGCCTTGAGAGAGAAAAAATGGTCCACATAATTGGCCAATAGTAGAAAATATGTTAGCAATACTGAAAAATATAAAAAACTGAGTCATAGACAGCCACTTTTCACCCAACAAAACTAAAATGATATTTTCGGCCAAAAACGCCATACCCATCAAAACTGGGAATGTCAAGATGGCAATCATACCAACCAATCTAAAGTAAACTTCGTTAACCTTCGAAAGGTCATCTTTTATTCTACTCAGCACTGGGAACATTACGTTTGTAACAACCCGTGTAATATTCGTTATTGGGAAGGCAGTTAAATAATATGCTCTGGAATAATAGCCAAGAGTTGACGCACCAAGAAACTTCCCAACAAGAACTTTGTCTGTTTGCTGAGCAACCTGCTGTATAAGTTTCGTTGTAAAAACACTAGCGCTGAATTTCATAAGGGGTTTGAGAACCAGTAAACTAAATCGTCCAACACGAAAGCTCGACGAGTATAACAATAAAGTCGCTCTCAGAGTTGAAGTAACGTATTGTTGAATTATTAAACTCCAAACACCAAATTCAAAGAACGCACAAACTATTGCAGATATCGAACCTAATACAACAGCAATAAGTTGTATAATAGAAATCTTTTTATATTCTAATTCCCTTGACAATAAGGCACTGGGTACACTACAGGTACCGTTGATTAGAAAAATCGGGGCTATTGCTAAAGCTAAAATCTCAAGAAATGGTTCATTATAGAAATCCGCTAACTGGTAATTAAACAAGGATAAACAGCACGTAAAGCTCAGCCCTATTAGACAATTTATAATAAAGCAAGAAAATGCTTCGTCTTTAGTAACTTCGCTTTTTTGAATCAAGCTTGCACTAAAACCAAAATCACTGAGTAGTTCAGAAATAAAGGTAAATACTAGCAACATAGCCACTAACCCAAACATGTCTGGAGTTAACATTCTCGCTAGGACAATACCAAGCAGAAAGTTTAAAATTTGTGATGCAATTTGGATCGAGCCGGACCAGCCAATAGAAGACAATGCCTTTGTTTTCAATGAGCTCTTGTTCATTAGGTTTCTAGTTTCCCTGGTTAAAACAATTTTTTACACGAACAATCGACAAACTATAAATGACTTAAAGAAAAAAGCTAACTATAGTTAAATGATTGTCAGTTTTTAAGTCGACATATACGACACTGATCTTTCCCCTGAATTAGCACCAATCTCTCAATGAGATTTTCATATTATTGACCGGTCCCCGTTATTAGAACCATTAACTAAATGAGTTCGCGCTGTTCATTTTGTATCTGTGCCACGATTTCATTGGACGACAGATTATTCAGTGCTTAGTTTGGTCGACTCTCGTTATAATCCGCTCTCCAAGCATTAATTTTCAATTTAGCATCTCTCAGCGAGTCAAACCAATGACAATTTAAGCATTCATCCCTAAAGCTCCCATTGAGAGATTCTATGAATGCATTATCAATTGGTCTTCCTGGCCTTGAAAAAGCTAACTTCACTTCGTTGCTGTAGGCGCATAACTCGGTCATTTGACTCGCGAATTCGCTCCCATTATCACAATGAATTCTCACTGGCTTTTGCCTTCTTCGACATATATCAGTGAGAACCTGATTGACATCTTCCGCTCTCAACCTTATGCATACATAGGTCGCTAAGCATTCACAACTATAAGTATCTACTACTGTAAGACTGCGGATCTTGTTACCGTCGGATAATTGGTCACTTACAAAATCCATTGCCCAAGCTTTGTTTACCCTGCTCGCAGCTCTATAGTCCGCTTGCGGTGACTGGCAATTACTTTACGTTTAAGACGCTTAAGTATCAGCTGGAAGCCTTCTCGTTTCAACATCACATGGATACGTTTATAACCGTATCGGAACCGAGAATTGGCTATGTCGATAATGCGTCGTCTTAGCCCCTCTTGTTTTGGTGCTTTGGAACTATAACGACATCCAATTCGGCTAATACCTATCAAAAGGCAGCCTCAACGTTCGATTATCCTGTATTTACCAGTAAGATAGCGTACCGCTTTTCTTCGCTGCGATATGCTTACCACTTTCGGCTATTTAGACCTTGAAGCATGACCTTGTATCAGCTACGGTTTTCTTAAGCTTCTCATTCTCGGCTTTTAGTTTTTTCATCTCTCAAACCTAATCCGACGCCAGTCCGGAATACTTCTTCTTCCAAGCGCAGAATGTACCTTCGGCAACACCCATTTTCCGGCTAATGTCAGCTACTGTTAAGCCTGCTTCTTGCTGTTTAATTGCAGAAACTATCTGTTCCACTGAAAACCGTTTTTTTCATATATTGCCCCTTTCGACAGTAAAATCATGCACGATTTCATCATAATTATGGATCTTTTTTTGGGGGCCCGTCAGTTTAGGGGAAGTGGATACTACACTAGGTGCCGTGAACAAGACGTTTTTGATTTAAATTAGGGCATTGATTTTTGTGTAAATCATGTAAGATCGACATATCACGCATGGTGTTTTGTTCTGGTACGTTCTTGGAGAAATCAATTAGGTCAAATTGCGCCATGCGTGTCGATATTATAGATCTGCTTTACTCTATGAATGGATTCGTTAAACCGTGTTTAATGCTGTTTAATCTAAGGAATACAATAGCTATTCTCGGTACCAAAAGACAAATTAGGTAACGCGAAACAAACCGACTAGAGTCAATGGAAACTGTTAGACCGACCAGTAAGCGTTTTGAGTATTGAAGTAGGAGTTAGTTAAGCGGTATTCTGAGTGTGCACAGTTACGCAATTAAAAACGCAATTTGTGTCTGTTTTTTTACATTAGGAAAATTATGATATCACCTATAACGCTTAAGTTATTGTTTTTAATGTCTATTTATTTTTTGGCATAATAAATGCTTTTTGTGGATTAGTTTTAATTACCGACTCTTTCGGAGCTGTTATGTTTAAAAAGTTTTTTCAGGCAACGCTAGCAGTTGTGACGCTATCTTCGGCTATACCAGCAAGCGCTGCTGTAATTCTATCTTCGGATTTTACTGGTACTTCAGGAGATGTAACTAATGTAGCTTGGACCGAGAACGGCCTAAGTGTGACCAATGTACTTGACCCACAAAATCTTGGCCTTAATTCACTTGATTTGTTCGGAAACTTTAACGACGTATTCGCTGTCAAATACAACATTCATACACAAGGTAGTTGGTTTGTCGACGTAATGGTAACTACAAGCTCTCTAGTAGACGACATCTCGCTAGACGCACTCTCTTTAGATGCCTCTATTTATAAAAATAGTGGAGTTCTTCAAAGTACCCAACGTGACCTAAGTTTTTCTTTAGAGATATTCGACGGCTTGAGTTCGATATTTTCAAACACTATCGATGTTTTTGTTGGTAACAACAATGATCCAGGTTTTGTCGCTACTAAGTCGATTGATTTTGACCTCAACAGTATCGTCTTTGATGGTGGAAACGATTATGTGTTTCGATTGACAGCATCTGGTGTAGGTGGAGGAAACAACGCTGGTTTCGATAATTTTATACTTTCTGGTTCTGCAAATACATTACCTTCTGTTAGTGTAAGTGTATCTGCTACAGGTAGTATGGTAATTTTATTCATGTCTCTAGTTATTCTGTCACTGAGAGCAAAAAATAAATTTAAATAAAATCAACACTTTGACTAAAAATTTCGATAGCCAGTCAACATAACGACTGGCTTTTTTGATTTGATATAAGCTTACTGAGCTATACTCGGCACCAGTCTTTTACTAGTTTACCGTATGTAGAGCATCTTGACATTGGCTAGTGTTTACTTCCCTTAAAGCGAAAATTATATAATTGGAGTCTTCTCCAATGATTGAAGTAGAAGAAGACTAAGAAAAAAATTATTCTAAACAGGAACTCATATCATCAGGGAGTACAAACAAGTCGATGAAAGTTGAGGAAGTCTGCCGACAACACGTTATCAGCATTGTACCTACAGTAATTACAAGTCAATGTGAGGTAGCATGGAAGCGTGTAACGTCAAACGATTGAAATAGCTTTAGTAGAGAGAACGATCGTCCGCAGAAGATTCGTGCCTGGAAGCGGATTGAATCTGATATGCGCCAGAAGATGATCGAAAGAAAGCTCTAAAGTTATCTTAAGAGCGAGAGATGGCGCAAACATTACTTTAAATGAGTATTAGTTTGTCATCTTTATGTTCAGGTATTAGCCACAACGACTATCGCTATCAATCATTGTTCAGCTTGGACAATGAGTTGATCTAAGACCTGGTTGTTGATTGTCATCGGCAATGTAAAACTGGCCCACTAACGACAATTTAAAGTTGACCCACTTGAGGCACAATGACCACCGGTTATTAAGAAACGGTGGTTGAGATGCAATACTAAATCAGGAGTCAATAGTGGATACTCATGCACTACATCAACAAGGTCACAGTATCCGAGCTATTAACCGTAAATTCGGTATCGCTCGAAACACCATTCGTTGCTATTTACGAAACATCCATCGCTCGCACTGACTCAAAACGGACTGGTAAATCTGGTTGGGAACGCTTATGGCAAGGCTTTTAAATTACAAACCATCCTTGAGGGTTACGAGTTGACATTGTCTCTTGATGCATAAAGTTGATCAATAGATTGGGTATGCCCGTGCGAATCGGGTGATTATTCCAAATCGTGTTGGTGTAGTTCATCACCTAGCCCTAGTAAATAAGATAAATAGGTTTTGGTCTGAGAAGCTGACACCGGTCTTGGGAAGCAGACCTCGGGCGCAATTGTCAGCCTAGTAAATCGTAAAACTAAGCTATTTCTGGTGCGGAAATTGCCTGGGAAAGTGCGGCTGATGTAGCTCGGTTCATGGCGGGTATGCTGTGGAAAGATTGAGGTAATGTATTACCGCAGACAATGGCAGCGAACTCTGTGACCATGAACAGGTCGCAGAGAGGTTAAAAACGGATATCTACTTCGCTAATCCTTACTCATCCTGGAAACGTGGGCTGAATAAAAACTTCAACGGTTTGCTGCGTCATTACATCCGGAGAGGCGCCGATTTAAGGAAGGTGACAGATAAGCAAATTAGATAGATTGAACGAGCATCAAATGCCAGACCGATGAATTGCCTCGGCTTGTGGCAACCTGTTGCGGTATTTAATGAATTGCGCCAGGCTGCGCTAATTTAGCGAGTGGTGCACTTTGGAGTTGAATTCGCGAAACTCTATGACGCTCTATAAGTGCTCTTTTTCGAAGTCTTAAAATACAATTATCGACTATTCGTCACAGCAAATGCTCTTAGCTACTGATTTTCAATTTTACTGTCGAGCCTGAACAGGGTGACTATCGCCAAGCACTTTGAACGCTTTAATCTCCCGGTAACGACAAGTTCACCCCTGCACTCAAATACATATCGTCATAGGCCAAACCACCGTTCCCGTAGGGCTTTTTGATGGGGCCTGTATTGGTGGTCGATAGAAAGTATTGCAAGGGAAGTTCTCGTTTCATTCTAAAATCCGCACTAGTGTACACCAGCGTTTGGACGTCAAATTCTCCACCTTGCATGTAGACATCATAGCTTTGACCGCCATCATCTAGCGGAGCATTATTAATGACAGTCCACACTGAATACCAGGTACCTATCTCCATCACTGATGCATCTGCACCCGTTTTGGGGTTGATAATGTTTTGGTATTGACGGTATTTGTCGTCACTGTCGACCTTGACCATAAAAACGCCGGTGTTTTTGTATCCGTTACTTTCAAATTTGTCGGTAACGCGTAGTGTGGGTTCAAAAGCGTTGTAGGCGAGTTCTTCGATGTTTACAGGCGCCTGATTACTGAGTCCAAAAGCGTGGTTATTTGGAAAGCTTTCTACGTTAATTCGTGCGTAAAACGTGTAGGTTTCGCCAACGGGAATGGATGTAGGCAGTTCAAGGTAGCTCAATGCCTTTCTGTTTCCCACAACACCATCTCGTGCGGGCTTTTTGAGGAGGTAGTGGTTACCGTTATCTTCCCTTCGAATTTCGGTAACTTGCGGATTTTCAACGAAGGGGTTTGTCTCGTTTTGAGTATCAACAAGATGCCACCGTGTTAAATGGCCCGATTCGAAATTGTCTATCAGCAGCCACTTGTCTGATTCAGTGGCGCACAGCTGACCGCTCATCGCAAGCGTAAAACTGCAAAGAATTGGATGTTTTATGTTCATATTGTAGGGGACTTTGTTTTTCTTTCACCATGACGAAATTTTGAAAAATGCGCAAGATTTTCTTTTGCAACAGGAAAGGTAAATATCGCGCAGGCGATTTTTACACTTATTTGATGAAAATCAGTCAATATCAGGTAACTAGGGTAGCCGTAGACTTCGTGACTCGTGTAAACTAGCGGCTTTATTTTCAGGCAACCCCTGTAATGTGTATGTTGCCGATTTGGCAAACCAGTCATCATGTGAATTGAGGAAAACATGGAGCTTGACGCGATTATCAATCAGGCACAAAGTCAGATTGACGCTGCTGAAGATGCAGCCACACTCGACCAAGTAAGAGTCGAATTTATGGGTAAGAAAGGTAAACTTACCGATTTGTTAAAAGGTCTTGGTCAACTTTCTGCAGAGGAACGTCCTGCTGCAGGTCAAAAAATTAACCAAGCCAAGCAAGCTATTCAGCAAGCGATTTCAGTCAAAGGTGAAGCACTAAGAACCGCAGAGTTGAATCGTAAACTCGAAGAAGAAGCGGTCGACGTTACTTTACCCGGGCGTACTGAACTGCCGGGTAACCTGCACCCAGTGAGCCGTACCATTGCTCGTATAGAGTCTTTCTTTGGTGAACTTGGTTTCTCTGTGAAAACTGGTCCTGAAATCGAAGATGGCTTCCATAACTTTGATGCGCTAAATATTCCAGCGAATCACCCTGCGCGTGCAGACCACGATACCTTTTACTTCAATCCAGATATGATGCTACGTACGCAAACATCGGGTGTGCAAATTCGCACAATGGAAGCAGAAAAGCCGCCCCTTCGCATTATTTCGCCGGGTCGCGTGTATCGAAACGATTACGATCAAACTCACACACCAATGTTCCATCAGGTAGAAGGTCTGATGGTGGATAAAAACGTGAGTTTCACCGAGCTGAAAGGGATCTTGCACGATTTCCTACACCACTTCTTCGAAGAGTCGCTAGAAGTGCGTTTCCGTCCGTCTTATTTCCCGTTTACTGAGCCTTCAGCCGAGGTTGATGTGATGGGTAAAAACGGTCAATGGTTAGAAGTATTGGGCTGCGGTATGGTACACCCCAATGTTTTAAAAGCCGTGGGCATCGACCCTGAAGAATATACTGGCTTTGCCTTTGGTATGGGCGTAGAGCGTTTGACCATGTTGCGCTATGGCGTAAATGACTTACGCGCGTTCTTTGAGAACGATCTTCGTTTCCTTAAGCAGTTCAACTAAGGCAGAGTAAAGCATGAAATTCAGTGAAAAATGGTTAAGAGAGTGGGTTAATCCATCACTTTCAGCGAGCGAGCTGTCTGAACAGTTGAGCATGGCAGGACTCGAAGTAGACGGCGTAGACCCAGTTGCTGGTGACTTTAGCGGCGTTGTTGTGGGTGAGGTGGTTGAGTGTGGTCAACACCCCAATGCCGACAAACTTCGTGTCACCAAAATCAATGTGGGTGGTGAAGAGCTACTTGATATTGTTTGTGGCGCACCAAATTGTCGCCTAGGTCTAAAAGTAGCCGTTGCCGTAGTTGGTGCTGTGCTACCTGGCAACTTCAAAATTAAAAAAGCGAAACTTCGCGGTGAGCCATCGTTCGGCATGCTTTGTAGTTTTTCTGAGTTGGGTATCAGCGACGATCACGACGGTATTATTGAGTTACCGCTAGATGCGCCAATTGGTCAAGACATTCGCGAATACCTTGACCTAGATGACAATACTATCGAGGTTGATTTAACACCTAACCGTGCAGACTGCTTGGGCATTCGCGGTATTGCCCGTGAAGTTGGTGTGTTAAATAACTTAGATGTTTGCGAGCCAAGCATTGCACCCGTAGCAGCCACGATAGAAGACAGTATCTCTATTACTTTGAGTGCTCCAGAGGCGTGTCCTCGTTATCTGGGGCGTGTACTTCGCAATGTAGATGTTACTGCCGCAACGCCATTGTGGTTGAGCGAAAAGCTGCGTCGTTGTGGAATTCGTAGCATTGACCCCATTGTAGATGTGACTAACTTTGTGTTGCTTGAACTTGGTCAGCCAATGCATGCGTTCAACTTGGCGAGCATCGATGGCAACATTAACGTTCGCTTAGCGAACAAAGACGAAGCGCTTACGCTACTTGACGAAACTGAGGCCAAGTTAAGTGACAACACACTGGTCATCGCCGATGACAACAAAGCCTTGGCGATTGCAGGTATTTTTGGTGGCTTACACTCTGGTGTAAATGCAGAAACCAAGGATATTTTGCTTGAGAGCGCCTTTTTCAGCCGCGATGCCATTATGGGACGTGCCCGTCAGTATGGATTGCATACGGATGCTTCACATCGCTACGAGCGCGGTGTAGATCCACTTCTACAACAATCTGCAATGGAACGAGCGACCGCTTTGATTCTAGACATTTGTGGTGGTGAAGCTGGTCCAGTGGTAGAAGCTGTTGATGAAGCTTCACTTCCAGCGCAAGCAAACGTGGTACTTCGGAAAGCCCGTTTGAGTCGCGTGTTGGGTATCGATATCGATGACGCAAAGGTCACAGAAATTCTAACTCGTCTTGGTTTACGTGTTACGCAAACCGAGCAGGGCTGGGAAGCTGTAGCGCCAAGTTATCGCTTCGACATTGCTATTGAAGAAGACCTCATTGAAGAAGTGGCCCGTGTATATGGCTACAACAGTATTCCTAATGTGGCACCTGTAGCAACCTTGGGTATGTTGCCTTCTAAAGAGGCACAGCTACCTTTGGCGAGCTTTAAATCTTTGCTATTGAGCAATGGCTACAATGAAGCGATTACTTACTCATTCGTTGATCCTAAAGTACAATCTGCTTTGTTCCCAGATATCCAAGGTATGGTGCTTCCGCATCCTATTTCTGCCGATATGTCGGTCATGCGTGTTAGCCTTTGGACGGGTCTTTTACAAGCGGCTGCTTACAACCAAAAACGTCAACAAAATCGGATACGTATGTTCGAATCGGGTTTGCGTTTCCTACCGGATGAAAATGCACCTAATGGTGTATTGCAACAACCAGTAATTGGTGGTGTAGTAGCAGGACGTCGTTATGAAGAACACTGGGATATGGAAGATGCTCCCGTTGATTTCTTTGATGTAAAAGCCGACGTGGAAGCATTGCTAGCATTAACGGGTAAAACTAGCGAAATTAGCTTTGAAAAAGTACAGCACAGCGCACTCCACCCAGGAATGTCTGCAAAAATTTTGCTTAATACCCAAACAGTTGGCTATATTGGAGCTATACACCCACAATTTTCTAAATTGCTTGGTGTAAACGGTAGAGTTTTTGTTTTTGAGCTAGAATTAGAAGCGATAACCGACAGAAATTTACCGTCGGCAGTACCGGTTTCGCGCTTCCCGTCTAATCGCCGTGACATTGCTGTTACGGTAAAAGATGAAGTGCATGTAGGAAATATACTTTCTTACATAGAAAAATTTGGCGTAAATCAACTAGTTGGCCTAAACTTGTTCGATGTGTACAAAGGAAAGGGAATTGAACCTGGTTACAAGAGCCTTGCTTTGTCACTTCATTTACAAGATCCAGAGAAAACCTTGGAAGAAGCTGAAATTCAGCAAGCTGTAGATTCCGTGGTAAAAGCTTTGGAATCTGAGTTTGGGGCTGCGTTAAGAGAGTAAACTATGGCATTGACCAAAGCCGAGATGGCTGAACACCTATTCGAGAAGTTAGGCATTAACAAACGAGATGCAAAAGAACTGGTAGAGCTTTTTTTCGAAGAGATTAAAAGTGCTTTGGAATCAGGTGAGCAAGTAAAACTATCAGGTTTTGGAAATTTTGACCTGCGCGATAAAAACGAACGTCCTGGCCGTAATCCAAAAACCGGTGAAGACATTCCTATCAAAGCACGTCGAGTGGTAACCTTCCGTCCTGGTCAAAAATTAAAAAGCCGTGTAGAGAATTCATCTCCTGTAGATGAATAAATAGCGGGCTTTTTACGCACTGAAAGAGCGAGGCAACTCGCTCTTTTTGTTTCCTTTCGTTGTTAGTGTAAAGTGAGCACGTGTTCACTTTACAACGGAGTTTATTTTGAAAAAGCCTTTGTTGTTAGCGGCTATCCTAGTAAGCATGGTGGGCGCGTGGTTTGTGTATTTGTCTGTCGATGCTTCCCGTACACAAACTGAAGAAACTTATATACCCGTAATATCGGTAATGGAGATCTTAAGCGCTTCAGACTTGCGAGCTGGGGTAAAAGAAGCGGTGAAAACGGGGCAGCTAGAATTAGTGGATGAATGGCTGAGTAAAGCTCTGGTGGTGGCGCAAGCGGCAAACTTGTCGCAAGATGATTTGGATTATTTGCAATCAACACACAGCCGTGACTACGTCATCTTTAACGCTAGACGAGCCTTATTCAATGATGAATTCGAAGCTAGATATGTGAATTTGGAGGGCATAGATGATCTCAAAGCTATGTATCCCGAAGCACAGGATTTATTCCCCAAAGCCGAGAGTTTACTAGAAAAACGAGACAGCATTATTATGCAGATTGCCATAACACTGTCTCCAGATTCACCACCAAGTGAAGAAACTATCGCTTTAGCAAGAGAGCAGTGGAAATCGCGTTCTTCTATCACTGATTAATCGGTGATAGAAGCTTGAATACCTCTTGTCATCATTAGCAAATCGGAAGGCGTTAGGGCAATCTCCACACCTCGCCTTCCGCCGCTCACGTAAATACGTACAAATTCATTTGCCGAATCGTCCAGAACGGTTCTGAGTGATTTTTTTTGTGCTAAAGGGCTTACACCGCCAAGAATGTAGCCTGTAGTATTTTCTACCTGGTTTCCATCAGCCATTGCGACCTTCTTAAAACCTAGTGACTTGGCGACTTTCTTCAAGTTGAGCTTTTTGTCCACCGGAATTATGGCTACCGCCAATTGAGCGTTGTCATTGCTGACCACAAGGGTTTTGAATACTTGCTCGCAAGGAACATTCATTTTTTCAGCCGCCTCCAACCCATAAGCCGTGGCGCTAGGTGAATGTTCAAATTTAACCACGTCGTGTGGTATTTTTTTCTTTTTGAGTAAATTAATTGCTGGGGTCATTCTGATTTCGGATACCAATGTCTTACGGCTTCAACGTCACCGGGAAGCAGGGGAGTAGCAGCCTGAGTGACATAATCATCGAATCCAGCGGTGTAATAGGGTGACAAAGGGTGACCTGACTGTCCGCCGGGCAAGGTCAATATGGCATCTTCTAAGTGCCCTGGACTTACGAATAATCGCTGTGATGCACCAAAGCTTCGAGCTTGTACTGATGGCATGTAAGTATCGCCAAAACCCTCTACTTGACGCATATTGAGCTTGTCGCCCACGAGAGGGATCTGAGCCGCAAACGGATGTACTACCGCTAGTTTATTCACATTTCCCCAACGCAAAGTGCTGTAGTCTTCACTTTTACCATATTTATCAAATAGCTCGGAGCGGCTTTGCTCATAAGTGGCTAATAGAAACTCGTCGAAGGTTGCAAAACCCGGGGGTAACCACGACTCGGGTTGCGTGGCTAGTATTTGCCATGTGGCTGGCTCTATGCCTCTTAACAAGGTTCTGCTGCGTGCACCTACTTCATCCACTTGGGTTAAAATAGGCCCAAACAATGATTGGATCACTGAACGTCTAAAGTGTTTTACTAAGGTATAACCTACAGAATCTGAGCATGCACATGCCCCCCATTGAGTGAGCAGCGCTCTGTCTAGTGTAAAGTCACTGCCACCGTCTTGCACCGTGTTGATCAATAAGCGATGCCAAGTTGAAAGAAACGCGGCATGATTGTCGAGTTGGATGGCATAAAAGTCGTTCTCGTTAAAACTTGATTTTTCGAATAGCCTGTCTCGAATTTGTAGTCCTCTTGCACCCAAGGCATAACCACCATCGCCTAATCTTTCGTAGTCATCGGCTGAAATTACTCGTGCATTGGCCGTCCAGATTCGACCATTTTCTGGGTTCAGATACACGGGCAAATCAGTAGTTCGTTGCGGTGTTGTTGCTAACGCTTCACTTTCACTTATGGCGGTAAAGCTCGCAGTATCTCTCTGTAAAACCGCACCGCCGGGCGTCCAGGCTGCATTGCCTTGAGCATCCACCATAACTAAATTCTGTGTTGGGATTGAAATAGATCGTCCAACGGCAATGGCGTCATCTACAGAAAGGGCTTGGTCCATATTATTTATGGTAAGGTTAACCGCAAATGACTGGTGGGCTACCCACCGCAATGCGTACTTTTGGCTGTTGACCTCCTTTACTGGGCCAAACTCACTTAATTCGAGCTCTATGGTTTCTTTACCATTTGGAAGCAAGATATCTTCAGAAACGATACTAGTGGTAGTATCGGGAGAAAGTAAAACCCAATCAACGTTATCCAGATTTGCGTTAGTAAAACCCCATGCGACGTGGTTATTCGTTCCTACAATGATACCCGGTAAGCCGGGCAGGGTAACCCCCGTCACAGAGACTGACGATTGATTAATCACATAATTGAGCTGTGTTCGATACCAGATGATGGGGACTCGCAGCCCCAAGTGCATATCGTTGGCTAGCATAGCGCTGCCAGTCTCGGTTAACGCCCCAGTGACTGCCCAGTTATTACTGCCAATATCCGGCGGTTCAGTACCGCTATATCTTGCTTGTTCGTTGCTATCAGAACGAACGCGAAGTTCTTGTGGAAACTCGGGTACTCCCATGGTGTATGGCGCTAAAACACTGCCATCGAGAGCTGCTTGAAAGTTACTTGGTTGGGTTATGAATTGATAGATGTGATCGCCAAATTTGTCTTTCAGTACTGTTCTTGCTAAGTCATGATTGATTTGACCCCCTTGCAAATCCAGATACATACTAAATGCGACCAGAATACTGTCTTCGGGTGACCACTTTTCTATGTCACCACCCAGCGCCAGATATTCAAAAGGCTTTACGGAATACTCATTGATTGCCGCGTTAACCCCTTGAGTGTAGGTGATAAGTAAATCTTTTTGCCACTGTGGAAGGTACTCAAAAACCTGTTTAGCGCGGGTGCGAAATTGATGAAACCGAGCTTGTTTATCTACGGACAAAGCCACACGACCAACCAGGCTCGACAACTCGCCAGCGGCAGCTTTGCGTTGAAGATCCATTTGGAAAAGCCTGTCTTGCCCATGGGCAAAACCTAATGCATAAGCAGCGTCTGTTCGACTTTCGGCATTTATGATGGCATGACCAAGGCTATCTCTAGCAAGCGACACAGGGGCGATGACATAGGACGAAGCGTCATTTCCCTCTAATCGCGGAAGGCTAAGTCTCACTGAAAAATAGACGCCTAACAAAGCAATAACCACAAGGGCAATTACGCTTAAAACCAGCCACTTAATCCAATTTAACACGTGAGTTACTCCGCTTTTTTCTCTATCCTATCGGCACAAGATGTAAAGTTAAAGTATTGTTTGTTGATGAGGTACCTATGGGTCCATTAATGCTTGATTGCCAAGCCGAAGAACTAAGCGCTGAAGAAAGAGAGAAGCTAGCACATCCAGTGACTGGCGGTGTTATCCTTTTTAGTCGCAATTATGCTGACCCTAAACAAGTTGCTGCACTTATTAAAGATATTCGGGCTAGTGCTAAAAAACCGTTACTGATAGCTGTTGACCACGAAGGTGGGCGGGTTCAGCGGTTTAGAGAGCAATTCACGCCATTGCCAGCAATGGGAGCTATCGCTGATACTGCAAAAACGCCACAAGCCGCTATCGAACTTGCGAAGGCGTGTGGCCTTGTGATGGGGTATGAACTCAAACAGTTAGATGTGGATTTTAGCTTTGCCCCTGTACTCGATGTTAACGGCATTTCTGAAGTAATAGGCGACCGCGCGTTTAGTGACTCTCCCCAGCAGGTAATTACGCTTGCTAGCGCGCTTATCGATGGGTTAGATGAGATGAGTATGCCTGCCATAGGAAAACACTTCCCAGGACACGGCAGTATTGCTCCTGATTCTCATATTGCACTGCCTGTTGATGAACGCAGTTTGGCTGATATTCAAGCTTTGGATCTGGTGCCTTTTGCATCACTTATTAGCGACAACCGTTTAAGTGGCATCATGCCTGCCCACGTTATTTACAGTCAGGTTGATAGCCAGCCAGCTGGGTTTTCTCGTGTGTGGCTTCAAGAAATATTGCGTGAGAAGCTTGGGTTTACAGGCGCAATTTTTTCCGATGATTTGTCTATGCATGGAGCCAGCGTTGCTGGTGATTATGTTGCTCGTGCTCATGTTGCCCTTGAAGCGGGATGCGATATGCTACTAGCGTGTAATAATCCGAAAGGTGCAGAGCAAATTTTGGATGCTCTACCTCATGAAATTTCTACACCAAAGTCGCTCATGAACATGCACGGTAGAACGTTGAATAGCGCTGCCTATGTTCAATATAAAAGCGCGAAACAACGTATTCTAAATGCCTTTGGTGATGCTGTTTAAGTGCTAACGATGAGCAGACATACAGTCTTCGTTAGCCACGTTTGCTATTCTACCCGTTCGATGATCTCGCTCTCAGTGATGTCGACAATCTTGGTCGCTAAATCGTATTTATTCATAAAGCGAGCAATAGATGAAAAGGTGGCTGTGTACACTTTTCCTTGGTGATCGCTCAGGGTAACACCATCAGAAAACAAGCTGCCTAATCCTAGTTTAAAACGGCTCATGTGAACCCGCTGTGGCTCGAAGTAAGCATGATTGTTACTCTTAATTCTAGAAATGTCCGTTGTATCGTAAATAGCTGCTTGTAGCATATCCAAAGTAAACTCGGTGCAGTTTTGCAATTCACTGTTGAGCGGATTTGCCACTACCGAATAGTTGGGGTTGTGCAATGAAAGGTGTTGCTGACTGGCAACCAAGTTTACTAGCTTTTTTTGAAGTTCTGGTGTTGGGATAATAACGCCTGCTTGCATCACTTTAGCACCCCAAAAGAAATCTACTGGGTAATCGACAATAATGTCACTGGTACCCATGTCATTCGC